>QWBY01001975.1_pt1 | contig 12102 bp, 12 predicted proteins | sample 1972471 | NCBI WGS metagenome assembly QWBY01 (sample SAMN09866722, study PRJNA288562) | Human gut metagenome isolate term6_stool, whole genome shotgun sequencing... | reverse complement strand
GTTATGGTATTCCCCGAGTTACGAGTTTTTTTATCTGCAAATTTATCCTTTATGGCAGGGGTATCTCTAATCATTGGGTCAAGTCTGTCCTTAGAAAAGGACTCCGCCATTTCCAGAGTAGGTTGCACAAGCATAATGGGTGACGGGTCATAGTCTACATAGTAACCGATGGTATTGAGTAAAAGCTCTGTGTTATGAGTTGGTATAAGGTCTTTGCCTGCTAAATATAAGTGACTTTTTGAATTTACACTTATACACTTTACGGGTACGCTTTCGACTTCTTTTATCTCAATGATAATTCTTTGTTCGGTTTCTCCAACTCTTGTGTTTTTAGCATTTCTATTTTTTTGTCTTTCAAATTTTCTTTTTAATTTGTGAATTGGAAAATCATTGTAAACTAAAAAGGAAAATCTATACCCTAAGGTTTGGTTCCCCTTTCTTCCATTTGTTGCCCAATATATTCTTTCAGAGCAAGTATATTTAATTCCAAGTGATGCTAGAAGAAAACTAAATCCGTCTTTTAACTCTTTATTTGTAGTAACAAATTCAGAGCGACCATTTTTCCCACAATATCCGTCAGAGTCCATTAGACCCATTAACAATTCTTGTCTTTGTTTTTTGGACCCATAAAGGTATTGCTCGGGTATGTGCTTGTTTTTTAAAACTTTTAATTTTTTTAATTTACTGTGAAAAGTATCTGGTTTATTTATGATTGGATCTAAGTATGTGTCATCTTTCCACTTATGCTTTAGAGCATATTGTCTTGCACACTCAGCACAGTGTCCTTTCTTAGTCCTTCCCAGTGAGTCCATGTCATGACCTCTTATGCAGAGGTTGGTTTGCTCAATTTTATCTATGCCAACTGTCAGAGTTCCTTTTTTATTCGCAAGTATTTCTGGGTTATAACCATCACTCTCTATATGTTTTAGTAGTTCGATGTCTTTTTCAGATATCGTCAATTGAGCGCTATAGGAGCTGCCATCACCTAACCAAAGACCTAATGTATATGGCTCTATTAAAAGATTTTTTGATTTAAATTTAACTGCTTTAGTAACTGGTATAGAGTATAAATTTCTCTTACCATCTTTATACTTCTTAGACATTTCTTTTGTGTCTAATGTGAGGGTTTTAACTTTACTACCGTCCCTTGATAAATTTACAGTCCATTTATGGTCAGCATCTGCAACTATTTTATTTCCATCGGAAAAAGTAATCTCATAGCACTGTCTATTTGCCATTATTTCTGTTGCAAATAAAACTTCGACTTCATTTCCACCTTCGTCAAAAACTATGTCGCCTTTCTCAATATTTCCCATATTTTTAAATCCATTTTTTGTTAGAATTGGGGTATCGATACTAAGAGCCTTACCTATTTGAGCCGATGTCATAAGGACAACTCTCTCAGTCTTAGGGTCTGAGATAGCGTTCATAATTTCCCTTTGGTATTCGGCACGACTTGTATACCATTTACCAGGTTCAGCCGATGATTCTCTCGACAAAAATCTGTACTCGTCAGCCCAGTCTGATATGGCAAGTTTAGGTGGTGGTGCAAGGACTTTACTTATCCCCTGTATTAACTTTTCCGTCTTGTTCAACTTCCTCTGCCTCCTGTATGTACTTGTCCGACCTAAATTTAACTGGGTCATAGTCGCTTAGTTCTGTGAGGGCCTCTGAGATTTTTTCTTCCAGGATTTCTTGTAGTTCTGGAATGTCATCTATGCCTAAAAGAATTGGTGCAGTCTTAGATGGGATTGATAAAAGTTTTGACCTAAAGTTTGACAGCATATCTGTCATAACCTCTTCTACGATTTTTGCATCGTGGAGATCTCCTCTCATCTCTCCAAGTATTAATTCAGCCTTTTGTCTTTTTGCCCTCTCGTGCAAAAACTTTTCTTTGTCAAGGCTTGCCTTGTCGGAGTTATCCTCTGCATCATTGCCAATTTTTATTGACCTGATATAAGCGTTTATAGTTGGCACTAAGTCGTAAGACCCGTTTTTTAATTTTGGGATTACTCCCTCTTGTGCCAGTTGTCTTACACGTCTATCAGTAACACCTATAACTTGACCGATTACTTGAGCAGTCACAACTGTATTCGATAAGTCCCCGATTCTTTTTGACATATTCTCACCCCCTCTATAGCTTAATACTTTGTAGGAGGCTTAAATCTTGTAAATATGGTGTAGATTAATTAGGAGCACAAAAATAGTAAGACTTTTTATGCATGAACTTTATATAGTAAATCAGCGTTTATGAACCAAAGGATCCGTGTACAGTGTCTAGTGCCTTAAGCCCCCTACAAAAATATTAAATTATCATACTGGCTTGCCCACCCGCAGCTCTAAAAATGTATGTATTTTCCCCGATGCTGCCCTCGTAAGGTATCAGCATCAACCTTTTTATGGCGGAAGTGGAGGGATTCGAACCCTCGATACCCTAAACGAGTATATAGAATTAGCAATCCCACGCATTAAGCCAACTCTGCCACACTTCCGTATTTTATTATTTTTTCTAAATCGCTTTTATTAGCTTTTTTCTTTTAATCTTCAACGCTAAGTCCGGTGTTTTTAAAAATATCGGACTAACCCATTCCGCTAATCTGCTTTTTTGCCAATCACCCGTTTTAACTTGTTTTTTCTTATCCAAGCTTAAGATTTATTTTTGATTAATTTTTGGTTTTCGCACGATTAACTCACGATTAATATTGCTATTTCAAGCCATTTATTTTTGTTTTCATTTCGGTTTCATTTCGGTTTTTACTATTTTTCGCACGATTTAAAAATCCTAAGTTTTAAACAGTTTTTCCGTTTATAACTTAGGATTTTATAATTTATTTTCTTTTATTCCATTTAGCAGTAATTTCTCTATCTAAGTCATCTTTGCTAAATTCCCAAGCATGTAGCTTGAGATTACAATGCCTGCAAACAATATCGGCAGAATAAGTTATCCCAATAGTTTGCTTATATTTTATATCTGGTCTGCCACCACAAAAAGGGCAATTTTTAAGTCTATAATTGTTTCTCATCTTTCCCTCTTTTTGCTTTAATTTTTAACCTCTTATTAGTCTAAAATTAGTCTAAATTGGTCTAAAATTGGTCTATATTTTCTAACGAGTTTTACCGTCTTTCACAAATGGCTTAGTTAAGCCTTTGGGTAGGAAGTCCTTGAAAAAACCCTTGTGGCTAGAGATATTTCGGGCTCGCCTCGACCCGTAACTTGCTTTATTGTGTGAAAGTACCTTTCAGCACGCATCGACTGGATAACACAAAAGACACGTGAATATATTCACATGCCTTAAGGATAAACTTCTACATTATTATTATACCACAAAAAAAATGTTAAAAATGTTAAAAATGTGTCATCTTTAATCAAATAAGTCTTTGTGTTTATTTCTAAAGGCTTCTAATGCCCACCCATGCACATGTCTTATATATCCAGGTTCATAATTAAATATTCTCGCTATATCTCCTAGGTTATGTCCAAGAATGTAATAGTTAATAAGTACAATACGATGAAGTGGATTATCTAAGTTATCAATCTGTTCGTTAATTTTTCTCTTAAGGTCTACTAGTTCATCAATCTTTTTATTAATCATTTCTTCTTCATCTATGATTTTATCCACACATGATGAAAAATCTTTCTTGTCCGAGGTCTGTACCTTGTCCCCAAGCTTAGGAGATGAAAGACCGCCCACCCTTAATCGCAAAGAACTTACTAATTCTAGTTTTGTGTTTATCTCGTCATCAAGGTATTTAATCTGCATTAGATATTCTTTTGGTGTCATCTTTGTTCTCCTTAATTCTCTTAATCCTTGCTTTTAAACTCTCTAGGACATAATTTTGCACGCCCTCTTTTCTCCTCAATGCATCCATGACGTCCTCGTCCCTTGTACCCCTCGTTACCAAGTGGTGGATAATAACCTTCTCTTTTTGCCCTTGCCTGTGTAACCTCTTGTTGGCTTGAGTGTATAACTCGTAATTCCAGTTAAGCCCAAACCAAATAACGTGATTACCGCCCTCTTGCAAGTTAAGTCCATAGGCACTAGATGCAGGATGTGTCAAAAGTACATTTATTTTTCCATCGTTCCAATCTTTTTGGTCTTCCTTGGTTTCTAACTTCCTGTAATTTATTTTATTTTTCTTTAAGACTTTTTCTAATCTGTCAAAATCATGTTTAAAATTATAAAAGACTAAAACATTTTTGCCTTGCAACTGTTCCAAGGTTTCCATAAAAGCCTCAATTTTGCAATTATGGATCTCGTGGACTGTCCTATCCTCGTCATAAACTGCACCATTTGCAAGTTGTAAAAGCTTAGTAGATAAAGCAGCCGCCGAAGTAGCATCAATGCAGTCCTCGTTTTCGATTTCTAAAACTGCATCTCTTTCCATCTGCAAATAAGCCTTTTCTGCTTTAGGGTCTAAAACCACTGGAATAATATTGTCCGTACATTCAGGAAGTTGTAAATAGTCATCAGCCTTCATGGAAATACAAATATCCGATATTTTCTCAGTGATTTCTTTTTGGGTAAATTTCCTAGGCTTGTAGTTAAATCCCATATAGTCACCCTCAAAGTAGGCATTTCTGAAACTGTAATAAGACGGACTTAATCTTTTTCCCTCATCAAGCAAATAAACCTGGGACCATAAATCCAAAAGTCCGTTGGGACTTGGTGTCCCTGTAAGTCCAACTAATTTTTTTATGTGGGGCTTGATGGATGCCAAAGCCTTAAATCTTTTTGACTGATGATTTTTAAAACTAGAAAATTCGTCGCATACCACCATGTCAAATGGCCATTTGTTTTTATAATGATCGACAAGCCACACAACATTATCACGATTTATAATATAAACATCGGCAGGTGTGTTTAAAGCCTTAACTCTTTTTTTAGCACTTCCAAGGACTGTAGAAAATCTCAGAAATTTTAATTCGCCCCATTTTTCAATCTCGTTTTGCCAAGTTGCCTCTGCCACCTTTTTCGGTGCGATAACTAAAACCTTGTTGATTTTAAATTGGTCATACATCAATTTTTTAATTGCTGTCAAAGAAATTAAAGTCTTGCCCAAACCCATGTCAAGAAATAAACCTAAATTCTCTGTATCTAAAATTCTTTCCACGCAATAATTTTGGTACTCATGTAATTCCATTCAAAAACACCTTCACATCTTCCAGACCATAAAGCAAATACACCTCATGTCCTAATTCTTTAAATCTTCTACACTGTAATTTTTGTAAAGCCGATGGATAACCTTTTTTAGTTTTCAACTCCACAAAATAAATTCTCCCACCAGGAAGAAAAATTATCCTGTCTGGCACACCAGAATTTCCTGGCGACACAAACTTGTAAGACCTCCCACCAAGTTTTTTTATATTATCATTTAGAAATTTTTCTATATCTTTTTCTAACAATAGTCTCTCCTCTAAAAATTTTTATGACAACTAACTTTTATATATTATTAGCTAACCCTAAATTATAGATAATATAGATATTATATGGGTCTATATTTTCTATATTATCTATATTTTTATAATCTATAAGAATTAAGTGTTACTTGGTTGTCAAACAAAGTCTAATAAGGTCTATTACTAACTTTGAACGACAACCAAGTTTAAATTGTTGGTTGTCATCATTATTTTTATGACAACCAACTTTTTTCTACATAGCAATAAACTTTTTAGACTTAGTTGTCATAAAAATTAAAATAAATACTAATTTTTTCTATATTTTCTATATTTAGAAAAGTTTTAAATTTTTGTGAAAGTTGGTTGTCATAGTCCGCCAATGCCTGATTACTACTCATTTTATATGACAACCAACTTTTATTTAAGCTGGTTTTGTTTTTTGTACTTTTTAAGGTCATAAATGATAACGTGACTTCTTTCAAAGCCTTTTTGTCTACCATATTTTCCAAAAAATTTAGGGTTCTTATTTCTAATCCAACCATTTAATCCCGTTAAAATTCCATTTAATTCTATGGAGTCTCTCTTTTTAAGATACTTTAAATCCCCACCAAGGCACACTTGCCAAATCTCTGCAATGCAGACTTTCTCCCTTTCCACAAGTTCGATTTCCTCACTTGCCTTAAAAGTCCCTGCCATAAAGGCTCTTTGGTCTCTAGGCTCTAAGCTGTACCAATTTTTAGGAATTTTTTTATTAAGAAACTCAACAATCATACCTTCCTTAGGGTCAACATCTCTGTATAATTCTTGCATTTCCTCGGCGATAGCCTCTGCCTCATCTGACAAGATTAACTCCTCACCAAGTAAAAAGCTTATATAAGCCTCCGCCCAAATTTGATCTACTTCCTTATCTAAGTCTTTAAAAATATCCTTAGTGGGCGGTATCTCTCCAACTCTCACTGGCCAAAATCTCCTTGACCCAGTAGCATCTTTAAGAAAACTTTCTGAATTGGTAGACCCAAAAAACACACATCTTCTAGGGTACTTGTTAGTCCTCTTCCCGTAAGCCTCTCTATAAATATCATGAGTCTTAGATAAAAACTGCTTAACTGTTTCTGTCTCTGACTTGGTAAGAGCAGACAACTCCCCAACTTCATTAATGAGAGTTCCCTGAATAAGTTCTGCGGCCTCTTTGCCCTCAAAGGAGTACAAACTATCGCTAAACCATTCCCTGCCCAATTTTGACAAGAATGTGGACTTACCAATCCCTTGAGGTCCAGAGAAAACTATCATAGTATCATACTTAACACCCTTAGAAGAAAATGCCCTTGCAATTGCAGCTGTTAAAGATTTTTTCATAATTTCTTCTGTATAAATACTCTGTTCTGCCCCAAGATAGTCGTGCAATAGAGTTCCGATTCTCTCTTTTCCGTCCCATTCAAGACCAAGGATATATTCCTTGACTGCGTTTCTGCGGTTATTAAAAGCAACAACTTTTAAGGCATTTTCTATCTTGTCCTTTCCTGTAATTCCGTATTCCTTTTCCAACCTCAAAGCTAATTGAGCATCATCAACATCGGACCACATTCTAGTATCGTCGCCTTTTTCCCAAGGCAGTGGCAACTGCACCATTCCTCTGTTAGCAAACTCGTCAAGAAAAATCTTTCCTTTAAACTTAAGGTCATTTTCAAGTATCAAAGTTATGTTTGCTATGGTCTTTTCATAGTTTCCCTTGCCATCTACAGTGAGGTGCTTTCTCCACTCTCTGTCAGTAAGTACTGATTCTTCCACTTCTTCACTAGGTCCAGAATTGGGTTCAGTAGCTTCCCCCTCTATAACATCAAAATAGCTTTTTGATTCCTCCTGCCTTTCACGATTTAAAAGGTCAACAACTTTTAAATCATTTCTTGCCAAGTCCTTCATTGCCACAGTCGATGGCAGAGTTGCAACTGGAGTTCCCTCTGCTGCTTCCTCGTCCAAATCGCCAAACTTATGGAGCCTTACAAGGTCCCAAGCATTAACCAGTTGGCCACTGCATGGATCCGTAGCATGGTGGGAAAAAAGGAATTTTCCATCCTCGTAAACTATTGCACCGCCAGTAGTTGACCCTTGTAGATAGGTAAATCTATTGTCTTCATCTGTATTATCATAAGCCCTTGGGATAAACTCCTCCATGGCTGCGTAGATGTCATAAGTCCTACAAAAAGCACCAATAATACCTGGCTTAGTAGTAGGGTCTTGTTGCTTAGTTATATCTCGTCTATGGTCAATATCCACTCCAGGGACTTGTGGCCAAGATGATACATCTCTCCAGTCCTCATATTTACCAAGTACACCATCAGCCGATAAAAGAGGCTTGTCCTCGTACCTAAATACATAAATAGAGTCACTAGAGCAGCTTGGCCAGTACATAAGCCTTTCAGGTTGAAATGTAGTAGGGTCAGCCATGTGGATGCCGATAAGCTTTGCCATGTATCTTGCGATAGGCTCGTACTCGTCAGATGTCACAGACCTGCTAAGGGGTAGGATTATCCTAAGTCTCGGCTTGTAGTCTGCGTGTTTTCTAGTGGAGTAGATGACATAGCCACAACCTAAAGTCATTACTTTCTTAATTACATTTTCTGTTTCTCCAGCCGCTATGTTGTCAAAGTCTAGGGTTATTAAGTCCCTTGACTCAACGTTGTGAGCCTTACGTCTAACACCCTTTAAGGCACCGCCGACAAATCCACCTACATCTTTTAAATCATCTTGTTTTGACTTTGGCAGTCTTAGATAGGCTTCCAAAGTTTCTGATGACCTAACAGGTGTCTTTAATTTTTTTATAAAATCAGAATAATTAATCTCTTGTCTTTGCCAGTTAGTTGACTTCCTACTGGCACCCACAGAAATAATTATTTTTCTGTCATTAATCATCTATAATCAATCCTTCATGTAGTAATCACTCTCAAATCCTGCACCCCTTAAAACTAATCCAGGTGCCCAGTCGATGTTCCAGGAAAGCACATCATTAATCTCGTCAATAGTAAATCTCTTATCCGCTTCCATAACAACCTCATCGTGTATGTGCATAACAACCCTCTCATGAGGGTACTTCTTATATAAGTTTAATAGAGCATTGGCTAAGCAGTCACGGGCTATAGCTTGTACACAGTTTTCCGTAAGTTTACCCCCATAAGTGGACTCTTCCGAGAATTTGCGATTAGAACTAATCCCCATAAAATAAACTGCTGGCTTACCAAATTGATTTTCCTTTAGATATGGCTTGGGGTAATATAGGCTTCTCCCTGATGGGAGTTTTATCGCCAAGTAGGTTAAGCCATAAATCGGGTCAAACTCTAAGGATAAATCCAAGCACTTAACTCGTCTTTGCTCTCCATACTGCACAACACTTACTGCTGCGTTTTCTAGGTCATACCAAAAATTGACAATGTTTTTATTGGCTTGTCGCCACCTGTCTTTAATATCCTCTAACTCCTCATCACTTAGCCCCATCTTGTCAGCGCCCATGGCTTTTAAGGCACCAGCTCCGCCTTGATAACCTAAGGCTAGAGTTGCAACTTTGCCTTTTTGTCTAAGTGCGTATTCAGGATTGCCCTTTTTGATTTTTTCTATAGGCACTCCAAACATTTGGGACGCTGTCGCCTCATAAATTTTTCCGTGTGAGGCAAAAACTTTGTTAACCCACTCTTCCCCTGCAAGCCAAGCAATAACTCTTGCCTCAATGGCAGAATAGTCAGAAACAATAAATTTTTTCCCTTGGCATGGGATAAATGCAGTCCTTATAAGTTGGCTTATGGTGTCAGTCACATTACCAAAAAGCATTTCCAATAATTCCTTGTCCCTAGCTTTTACAAGATCCCTTGCAAGAGATAAATTCTCAATGTAATTTCTTGGCAAGTTTTGGACTTGCACAAGCCTACCTGCCCATCTGCCAGTCCTGTTTGCACCATAACATTGGAGTAGACCCCTCATTCTGTGGTCCTCACAAGCACAATCAATCATGGAGTCATACTTTTTAAGGCTCGTCTTAGATAACTCTTGCCTTAACTCCAAAAACTCTCTAACCTCATCAGGCAGGTCATCTCTTTCAAGCAGGTCAGCCACAGTTGCCTTTCTCACGTTATCTACTTCAGGAATGTATTTTTGTAACCAAGGGAGTATTTGAGCCACAGAGTTAGGGTTATCAAGCCCTGATATCTCCTTGGCTCTTTCCACCTGCTCCTCTGTTAGTAAGTCGTTGATGGCAATAGCACCTTTTACGAGGTCAAAGTCCACCTCAACACCCCCTGCATTAGCCTCGTCAGATATCGCCCAAATGACTTGTTCCTTTCTTGGAACTGGTATTGATTCAAGCCTTTTATAAATTTCCATTTCTGTAACAACGTCTTGGCGACAGTACTCAATAAATAGACCCCATTTTTCCCTGTCATGTTGTGGCAGGTTTCTTGTCCTACCACCATTAGCCTTGGTAGGGCTACAAGGTATACAAAAATATCTTATAAGAGCCTTGCCAGTCCTTAGTTTTTGCTTTTCTTCCGGAAGTCCAATAGCCTCTCCAGTAGCTGCAAGACCTGCAGGGTAACCAAGATACATTGCATGAAACATAGTACAATGCCAAGCAATCCTATCTCCAACATCAAGACCATAAGCCTTAAGACAGTTGTACTCAAAGGCTGCATTGTAAGCATGCTTTATAACCTTATCATCTCTCATAGCCATAATTACCTCATCAGGGATCTTGTCTCCTGCAGTTAAGTCCGCCACCTCTACAGGTCCAAAGTCTATGGAGTAGGCAAAAAGTAAAATATCAAAACTATGGTCAAGGCAATACTTGTAGAGCCCAGACTTCCCAAGGTCAACCTCTGAATAGGTTTCAATATCTATGGATAAATCTTTCATTTTTCACCTCAATCTATTTTCTTTAATTCGTACATGTTCCCTTTAATTTCTATAAGATACTTGGGCTGTTTTAGTTTTAACTCGTCCTTTTTATAATCAAGAAATATAAGACCTGCAAAAAATAATAAAGTTGCTAAAACTGTTGCTATTATCATCTTATCTTCGTTTTTCATTTTTCCCACTCCAATCTTTGACCACATTCGTGGCAATACTTTTGTACTTGATTTCCATCTAAACGACAACCACACATTGGGCATTCGCAAATGTAAAAGTCTCTGCCATGGTAACTACCTGTGTACTCTTTAACTTTTAATGATTTTGGAATTTCAACATCATAGGTATCCAAAACATTTAAAATCCCCGTTTTCACTCTTTCCGATATAAAATCAGCAGTTTCATCTCTATCCACTACATCGCTCATATCTTTCTTAGCGTCTACCACCATTGTTGATAGTGCCAATCCAATACAGTCAAAAACAGCAGTTTCCCAATTATCGACAATCCAATTTCTTAAATCCTCTTGAGGAGTTTCAAAGTCTACTGCCATTCTTCATCCATCCCCAAATAAAAATTGGTTATTTTGCTCGATTTATTTCTTCTGTCTTCTAGTAATAACTTGTCAATAGTCATTTTTAATTTCTTTTCTCCTTCCCCTATATCTGCTTGTTCTTTTATTTCTTTATACTCTCTATCAGTTAGCCACATAGCTACTTCATACGTAACTTTACATTTAACCCTTTTCATTCTTTGCTCCTTTCTGATAGTTTTCTATATCAAAATTTGGGGTCACGTTTTGCGACCCCATCCTTAAATCTTAGTATGGTAGACCTGTTAGAGGGTCAATTTCGTCTTGAGCCTCATCAACTACAGAAAAGGCATCATTAGCGTCAAATTTATAACCTAATGCATCATCGTCTTTAACTTTTTGTATGCCATTTAAACCAAATCCGATTCCCTTGGTTTGGTTGTTATAGGCATAAATAGAAATCGCTACATGCGCCCAACAACCTGAATATACTTGACTTCTGTCTATAATAGGTTGCACTCTTCGGTCAAGTATTTGTGGTGGGTAGTCCTCCTTAGCTGATGCCGTAAATACCCAACAACCTTGACATTCTGGCCCGTAAGCTTGACCTGTAGGAGTTACACCATCACCATCATGTATTGGGACCTTTGGTGAAACCACACCCTTTAAAATATTATCCGCACACTCATCAACTTCTTCAGCTATTGCTTGTCTTAGAAGTTTATATCCTTCTGTATCTGACTTCGGTAAAAGACAAGTTACTGAGAACTTCTTATCACCTTGAGGTGTAACCTTTGGTTCAAAAACATTAACATATGATAAACGTACTAAACTTGTTGTAAATTGTGTTGCCATTATAATTTCTCCTTTATTTCTCTAAATTTTTTACAGTCTTTCTAAAATCTTAACTATTATATTTCCGATTTTTATTCTTTCTTGATAGGATTCTGTTTCCTTAAAATCTTCCAAGTACCTATCGATCATCATTTCATAAACTCCTCTTTTAAATTCTTGAGGTTTAATTTCAGGAATTTCTAAAACCTTAATTACTCTCTTACCATCAACTTCATCAATTTTTAAGACCTCTCTGTTTTCAAGTCTTTTTAAATAAATCCTAACTACTTTCTTTGTAGAATTAAGAGCATTTGCAAGTTCCTCGTCATCTGCAAATGGGTTATTGTCTACATACTCAACTAACTTATCCAATAAAGTCATAATCTTCCTCACTTTCTAAATTTCCTAAATTTCTAATTGATTACTTCTTCAAATCCTAAATCCTTAA
>QWBY01001973.1_pt1 | contig 12103 bp, 9 predicted proteins | sample 1972471 | NCBI WGS metagenome assembly QWBY01 (sample SAMN09866722, study PRJNA288562) | Human gut metagenome isolate term6_stool, whole genome shotgun sequencing... | reverse complement strand
GATTGCAGACCTTATGCTCTCTGAGTATGTACCGACTCTTGAGGAAAAGCACATCAAATTCACATTTGACGAAAAGGTTTGTCAGCTCCTTGCAGAAAAGTCATGTAACGGTGCAAGCGGTGCTCGTGACCTCAGAAACACAATTCGCAGAGAGGTTGAGGAGAAAATTGCAAACGCAATGATTGAGGCAGGTGCAGGCGGTGTTACTGCAATGCACCTTACAGCCGAAAACGGTGAGCCTGTTCTTCAGTCTTGCCAAAGCCTAATGCGCTGTCCTTTGATGCAGAACCGGCATTTGATGTCATAATGATAACAGTATTTTCAAAGTTTACTGTTCTGCCGTGAGCGTCTGTAACTCTGCCCTCGTCAAGAATTTGGAGCAAAATATTGAGAACATCGGGATGAGCCTTTTCGATTTCATCAAAGAGGAGAACCGAATAAGGTCTGCGGCGAACTTTCTCCGTTACCTGTCCTGCCTCATCGTAACCGACATATCCGGGCGGTGAACCGATAATTTTAGAAACCGAATGTTTCTCCATAAATTCACTCATATCAAGTCTGATGAGAGTTTCGGGAGTATCGAAAAGTTCCTTGCTGAGAACCTTTACAAGCTCTGTTTTACCGACACCTGTAGGACCTACAAAGATGAATGATGCAGGTCTGCGGCGAGGTGAAATCTGAACTCTGCTTCTTCTGATTGCAGATGCAAGAGCCTTTACAGCCTCGTCCTGACCGATAATTTTCTTTTTAAGCTCGTTCTCAAGGTCGGCAAGCTTTGAAAGCTCGTTTTCCTTGATTCTTGATGCGGGGATGCCTGTCCAGAGTTCGATGACCTTGGCGATATCCTCCTCTGTAACCTTTGAAACGAGAGTTTCGGGGTCAATTTCTTTAAGGTCGCTGTCAATTCTTGCAAGGCTTGTGTTGACCTCGGCAAGCTGTTCATAGTTTACCTCATCGGCATTTGTAAGAGCGTCCTTTCTGATAAGAAGCTTCTGTTTTTCATCCTCAAGCTTATCGTGACGCTCCATGCTTTTGTTGCGGAGAGCGGCACAGGCACAGCTTTCATCAAGAAGGTCGATTGCTTTGTCGGGAAGAAAACGGTCTGTTATGTATCTTTCGGAAAGGATAACCGTCTTGCGAACGATATCATCGTCAACAATTACACGGTGATGTGCCTCATAATAGCCTTTTACACCTGCGATAACATCAATTGACTGAGCAATTGTAGGCTCGCCGACCTTTACGGGCTGAAATCTTCTTTCAAGAGCAGAATCCTTTTCGATATATTTTCTGTATTCGTTGAATGTTGTAGCACCGATGACCTGAACCTCGCCCCTTGAAAGAGCCGGTTTGAGGATATTTGCGGCATTCATTGTACCCTCGTTGTCACCTGTGCCGACAAGGCTGTGAACCTCATCAATAAAGAGAATTATGTTGCCGTTCTCCTTGATTTCGGAAACAAGTCCTTTGATTCTGCTTTCAAACTGACCTCTGAACTGAGTACCTGCAACAAGTGAGGTGAGGTCAAGAAGCTGAATTTCCTTGTTTTTAAGTCTTTGAGGAACATTTCCTGCGGCAATGCGGAGAGCAAGCCCCTCTGCAATAGCGGTTTTACCTACACCGGGTTCACCGATAAGGCAAGGATTGTTCTTTGTTCTTCTTGAAAGAATCTGAATTACACGCTCAATCTCGCTGTCTCTGCCGACAATGCGGTCGATTTTGCCCTCTCTCGCCTTGCGTGTGAGGTCTTCACAGTAAAGATTGATGTGCTTTCTGTTCTTTTCTTTTTTCTCTTTTTTGCCCTTTTTATTATTATCCTGATTTGTCGCATTGTTGTTCTGTCCGCCGAACATACTGTTGAAAAATGCAGGGAATGCAGGTGCACCGTGAGAGAAGTCATCATCCTCACTGCCGTCACCGTCTTTAGAAAAATCGCCCATCTGCTCGGCAAGGTTATCCGCACCAAGCTGTTCCATAAGCTGCGACATATCGCCGTCACCCATACTGTTCATGAGGGTGTTCATCTGATCCTGAACATTTTCAAGGTCCTCATCCGAGATACCCATTTTGCTGATAAGATCCTCAACCGGCTTGATTCCAAGCTCTTTTGCACAGGTAAGGCAATAACCTGCCGTCGGGGCGTCTTTGGAATTATTATTTGAAACGAAAACAACCGCAGGCCGTTTTCCGCATCTTGTACAAAGCATAGCATACTCCTTTTTAGGACACCAAATTGCACATTTGCTGTCATGGTAATATAAGAATTATACAACTGTTTAACAAATAATTCAATATTTATTTGTCGGAATTTATTTATTTTTAATGTCAGCTGTCTTTTTAAGTGATTCGTTGTACTCCTTAATCATTGCAAAATAGATTTTGCCGTAACGATACAAAGCGTATAGCATGGATGCGGCTGTAACCGAAAGCAATATCAGATCAAGCACCATATTTTCGTAGGCAAAAAAGGCCTTGAGAAATACGATAAGACATACGGAAAAGTAGAAAATAATTGTTCCGACCTTTCCGTACCAGTTTGCAGAAGGCGGAGTGAGTCTTTTTTTGATTAAATCTGCACCGCCGAGGAGCATAATAAGGTCTTTGACCAGAAGTGTTACAAGAATCGGAAGAACCATAGGCACATAAATCACCATACAGATAACGACCGCAAAAAGCGTTACCTTGTCTGCAATGGGATCAAGGATTTTTCCGAGAGGAGTTACCTGATTGAGTTTTCTGGCAGCCATTCCGTCAAAGCAATCGGAAAGTCCCGACAAACCTATACATATTGCCGCATATATATACTGTTCCGCAAGGAAAAAATATACGAACGGGATTATAAGCACAAATCTTACATAAGTTATAATATTAGGTATAGTAACCAAATCGGATGTTTTAAAGCTCCACACATCTTTTTCTTTTTCCATTACTGTTCCCTCCTGTTTCTTCATTCAGACTGCAACGCTGAAAAATTTAAAAACAGCACCCGAAATCATCGGGTTATTAAGCATTTCGGGATTTGAAAACTCAAGCACTCCCGAAAAGATATTAACGGCAAAAAACACAAGGATTGCCGCCTCCGCAAGTCCCAACACACCGCCGAGAAGCTTATTAATCTGTTTCACCACGGGTATTTTAAACACTCTTGCAAGTTTTTTAACAAGAATTTTTATAATTATAAAGATAATTATTGAAATAACTACACCGATAACCAAGCGGAACATTCCTGTGATAACCGGCTGAATAAGATTTTCCACCGAAGCTGACACCGCCGCTGCGGCAGAGTTCGGAACCTGAAAATCGTTTGTATAGACACTTGAATCCAATCCAAAAATTGAAAGGAAGAATCCGAGCATTCCCATAACCCAGTTTGGCAAAGCTGAAAAACTGTTTGCAATGGCTGAGTTGATGCCCTGAGTGTCAATCATTTGTTGCAGATTTGTTGTTAAGGTCTGCTGAACAAATGCCGTATAAACCCACGATGCAAGAAAATTTGAAATGTGATATGCAAGAAAGCCCGTGAGAGCCACACCTGCAACATTGAGAATTGTAATTGCTATGCCACGCTTGAAATCAATAAAAAACAAAAGCGCAAACACGGCAATAATAATTATATCTGCAACCAAATTTATTACTCCTGTTTTGAAGTTTGAGCGGTATCGTCGCTCGATACACTGTCAAGGTCAATAAACCTAATTTGATTTACGCTGAGAATGTAAGCGGTGTAGTCCGAGGCAAGCACAATCTTTTTTGAACCGGTTCCCGAATTTGTCGAATAAAGCAAATCACCATTTTGATTATAACCGTAAACAACATTTCCGTCAAGGATTGCAACCGTACCCTTGTAGACAGAAAGCGAATCAGCTTTGTGTTCGGTATTTATTGTGTACTGTGCCTCACCGTTGCTGTTATAGCTTATGAGAGCAACACTTCTTCCGTCACCGCTCCTTGAAAGAGCCATTGTATAGGTTGATGTATCTGTGTTAAAGCAGTAATTTGAAAGAGTTTTGTCCTCATAGCTTACTGTTTTGTAATTCTTTTCACCTTTTTTAACAATATAGCTTGCCTGTGAGCCCACAAGAACCGCCGTATCTGAGGTCAGATACTTGCAATCAAGCACGCTGTCACCCGAAATTTTGTAGGTTGAAACAGGCTTTTCCTGTGAAAAATCAAGCACATAAACGCCCGTTACCGCTGAACCCTTGTCACTTGACACACCTGTGGCAACGCAACCGGAGCCGTCCTTGTTAATTGCTACCGATGTTATATAATACTCCGAAAAAGAATATTTGTAAATTCTGTTATTATTTTTGCTGTAGGCATACAGCGTTGTAAGATAACCGTTGTCCTCGGTAACAAGACAGTATGTACCGTTTGAGGCAACATCACCTGTGTATATTTTATTTTCGGCATTGCCTGAGTAAAGCGTTTCGTCAAAACTGCTTATCTCATAGCTTGAACTGCCGATTCCGTATGTGAGAAATCTGTTTTCATTGTTTTTCATTACGGGATTTGAATGTGTAAGCTGAAGTCGTGCAACCTCTGTACCCGAATTTGTAAGGGTTACGAACGAGGTGTCCGACGCATACACGGCATGTCCCTGTGACACTGCAAAGTTGCCTGATGAAACCTCGGAACCGATAATGTCAACGGGATAGCCGTGACCGGCATTTCCGAGTACATCATAAGTCCACCAGTTTGAGATGTTCTCCCATGTGAGCTTGTCACGGTTTGCAAAGGCAAAAACTATAAGTCCTGCAGCAATGGCAATACACGCACCGAGTACGATTTTCTTGACAGCCTGCGGCGACATTTCGGTTTTTTCCTGTTCATAATCGTCAAGAGGCATATCCTCATAGCTCATTACATCTCTGTCGGTTTTATGTGTCTTTCGTTTTGAATAATGTCCTTTAAATTTTTTAAACATCAGCGTTCACTCCTTTTTGTGAACTGTTGTCATTTTCATAATTCACACGATTCAGGTACAATCCGCAAGCCTGTGCGGTGGGACCCGAATATTTTCTGTTTTTCTTTTCTATAATGGAAGGAATTTCATCGGGAGCAATTTTACCCTGCTGAATCCTGAGAAGTGTTCCCACCATAATACGAACCATATTGTACAAAAAGCCGTCAGCCTCAACCTTCATTGTAACAAGGTCGCCCTCACGGGTTACCGAAAATGCTTTTACATTTCTGGTCATATCCCCTTTTTCACGGTTATCAAGCGTGCAAAAGGAAGTGAAATCGTGTCTGCCGACATATGCCTGAGCGGCTTTATCGAGCAGATTTTCGTCAATTTTGTATCTGTAATGAAGAGCGTATCCGTCAAGAAACGGATTTCGCACCTCGCTGTTCCAGATTTTGTAGATATATTCCTTGCTTGTGCAGGAATAGCGGGCATGAAAATCGTGTGCAACCTCTTTGCAGTCAAGAACCGCAATGCTTAGCGGAAGCCAACGGTTAAGTGCGGCTTTGAGCCTTTCGGGCTTTATGGGATGCTCTGTTTTAAGGCTGATGCAGTACATATTTGCGTGAACTCCGCTGTCTGTGCGACTGCATCCCTTTACATCAAAGTCATTGCCGATAATCTTTGAAAGAGCAGTTTGAAAAGCCTCCTGAACCGTCATTGCGTTCTGCTGAACCTGCCAGCCGTGGAACTTTTTTCCGTCATATGAAATTGTGAGAAGAAGATTTCTCAAACTGCCGCAGGCAGGAATATGTTGCATAAAATCACTCCGCCGATTAGAAGTGCGACCATTACAAAAGATACATAGTCACGCTTTGCCATATGAATAGTTTTCATTCGTGTTCTTCCTGTTCCGCCACGGTAGCAACGGCACTCCATAGCTGTTGCAAGCTCATAGGCTCTTCTGAATGCCGAAACAAAAAGCGGAATAAGAATAGGGATAAACGCCTTTACCCTCTGAATAATATTACCCGACTCCATATCGGCACCTCGTGCCTTTTGAGCCTGAGTAATTTTGTCGGTTTCTTCAAGAAGTGTGGGAACAAATCTTAAAGCAAGCGACATCATCATTGCAATCTCGTGAACGGGAAAGTGCAGTTTTGCAAGCGGCTTCATCAGTCTTTCGATTGCGTCCGTAAGCTCTGTCGGAGAGGTTGTGAATGTAAGACATGAGCTTGCAAGGATAAGACATATGATTCTTACCGAAACAAAAATTGCTCTGTTAATGCCGTTTAAGGTAATTTTGAAAATTCCCCATTGTACAAGCGGATCACCCGAACCGTAGAACACATTGAGAATTGAGGTTACTATTATAATAAATATAATTACTTTCATGCTTTTGAAATAGAACTTTGCAGGCACCTTGCTTGCCGCAACAAAAAGTGCGGTAAAAAGCACAACAAGCGCAAGCGAAGCATAATTAAAAGTACAGAAAATAATTACGAGAAATCCGACAAGCATAATCAGCTTTGCACGGGGATCACATTTGTGGATTACGCTGTTCGCAGGAAAATACTGACCGAACGCAACATCTCTTACCATATTTTACCCTCCTTGTCAAGCAGTGAGGAAATACAGTCCATTGCCTCATCAACAGTAAGTATTCCTTCGGGAACATTAAAACCTTTTTCACGCAGTTCAAGCATAATCTTTGTTATCTGCGGTACTCGAAGTCCTATTTTTTCAAGCTCTCGTCCCTTTGAGAAAACTTCTTTCGTCTTATCAAACATAACGAGGTTTGACTTGTTCATAACGATTATCTTATCGGCAACCCTTGCAATGTCTTCCATGCTGTGGGATACAAGGATAACGGTGTTTTTGCGTTCCTTGTGATACTGCACAATCTGGCTCAACAGCACATCTCTGCCCATAGGATCAAGACCTGCGGTCGGTTCGTCAAGAACGAGAACCTCGGGATTCATTGCTATAACACCTGCAATTGCCGCCCTTCTCTTTTCACCGCCCGAAAGGTCGAACGGAGATTTTTCAAGAAGTTCATCTTTAAGTCCGGTAAATCTTGCGGCGTCATTTACCGCTTTTTCAAGCTCTGCACCGCTCTTACCCATATTCGTAGGGCCGAATGCGATGTCCTTGGCAACGGTTTCTTCAAAAAGCTGATATTCGGGATACTGAAATACCATTCCAACTTTGAAACGGATTTTTCTGATATCCTTGGGATTTGCCCAGATATCCTCACCATCAAGAAGAACCTGTCCCGAAGTTGGTTTCATAAGTCCGTTGAGCATTTGAACAAGTGTTGACTTGCCCGAGCCCGTGTGTCCCATAATGCCGATAAACTCGCCTTTTTCAATTGAAAGGCTCAAATTATTGACAGCGGTTTTCTCAAACGGAGTGCCTGTTCCGTAAACATAGCTTAAATTTTTCAGTTCAAGCACCTTGCTCATGACAGCACCTCCTCAAGCATTTTTACACATTGCTCTGCATTGAGAGGAAGTTTGTCAAATTTCACTCCGCACCCCCTGAGTCTGTATGCAAGCTCTGTTGCCTGCGGAACATCAAGACGGTGCTTTTTGAGCAGCTCCGCCTGTGAAAAAACTTCTTCGGGTGTACCCTGAGTGAGGATTTTTCCTGCGTCCATAACGACAACTCTGTCGGCAAGGACTGCCTCTTCCATATAGTGTGTGATGAGGACAACAGTCATATTCTTTTCACGGTTGAGTTTTAAAAGCGTTGTCATTACCTCGTCACGGCCGTTAGGGTCAAGCATTGCCGTGGGTTCGTCAAGAACTATGCATTGCGGTTGCATTGCAAGAATTCCGGCAATTGCAATACGCTGTTTCTGACCGCCCGAAAGCTTGAACGGAGCGTGTTCACGGTAATCGTACATATCAACGGCTTTGAGGGCATCATCAACCCTCTGTCGGATCTCCTTTGGCGGTATTCCAAGGTTTTCGGGGCCGAATGCAACATCTTCCTCAACAACGCTTGCAACAAGCTGATTGTCGGGATTTTGAAGTACAAGTCCCACTTTTTCTCTTATGTCATATGTCTTGTTTTCATCTGATGTGTCATCTCCGTCAACATACACTTTGCCCTTATCCGGCAATAGCATTGCGTTGAGATGTTTTGCAACAGTTGACTTTCCGCATCCGTTGTGACCGAGAAGGGCAACAAATTCACCCTTTTCGATATTGAGAGAAACACCGTCAACCGCATTTTTGTACGGCTGACCGCTTTCAATGTCGGAATATGAAAAGCTGATGTTGTCAAGTGAAATAAAGCTCATTTATTATTTCTCCCATATTGCGGTTGAGCCGCACGGCAATACAAGTCCCGTGTCGCTCACCTTCAGTCCTATTTCATCGCTTGATACTTTTCCGCCGAAGTCCTTCTGCAAAAGAACTCCGAGCAAATACTCCATTACAGCGGGAGAAAGTCCCGTTGTGTAGGAATTGAGAATGAAAAACAGCGGATTGTCTGAGAGAACCTGTTTGCACAGGGTTACGAGTGAATAAAGCTGTTCTTCAAGTTTCCAGACCTCACCGCCCGGACCTCTGCCGTATGACGGAGGATCCATAATTATTCCGTCATACCTGTTGCCACGGCGGATTTCACGCTGTACAAATTTTACGCAATCGTCAACGAGCCAACGGACAGGTCTGTCGGCAATACCGCTTGATGCGGCATTTTCCTTTGCCCACTGAACCATGCCCTTTGATGCGTCAACATGGCAAACGGTTGCGCCTGCGTTCATACACGCAAGAGTTGCACAGCCTGTGTAACCGAAAAGGTTGAGAATTTTAAGCGGTCTGTTTTCGTTTTTTATTTTTTCTGCGGCAAAATCCCAGTTAACTGCCTGTTCGGGGAACACACCCGTGTGCTTGAATCCCATAGGCTTGATGTTGAAAACGAGGTCGCCGTAATTTACAGTCCAGCGGTCGGGAACTTTTTTGTACTGCTCCCAACTTCCTCCGCCACGATTTGAGCGGTGGTAACGGGCATGTGCCGAATACCAAAGAGGATTTTTCTTTTCGCTTGACCAGATAATCTGCGGATCGGGACGGATAAGGATTATATCTCCCCATCTTTCAAGTCTTTCCCCGTCAGAGGTATCTATAAGTTCATAATCTTTCCATTTATCAGATAATCGCATTATGCAAGTCTTTCCCTTACTACCTGTGCGGCTTCTTCCGCAAGGTTCTGAATTTCTTCGAGGTTTTCGCCCTCGAGCATTACTCTTACGAGAGGTTCTGTTCCCGATACACGAACAAGAATTCTGCCTCTGTCACCGAGGATTTCGCTCACTCTTTCGATTTCAGCCTTGATTTCCCTGTCTGTATAGAATGAGAGCTTGCCCTCTCTGCTGACCTTTACATTAATGAGCACCTGCGGCAAACGCTCCATAATCTTTGCAAGCTGACTGAGCTTTTCGCCTGTTCTCTTCATAATGCTGAGAATCATTGCACCTGAAAGCTGACCGTCGCCTGTTGTTGCGTAGTCAAGCAAAATGATGTGACCGCTCTGCTCGCCGCCGATATTGTAGCCCTCCTGCATCATAGCCTCAAGAACATATCTGTCGCCAACCTTTGTTGAAACAAAGTGCATATCGTTTTCTTCGCAGAACTTGTTAAAGCCCATGTTTGTCATAATTGTTCCGACAACGGCATTCTTTTTGAGTACGCCTCTCTGCTTCATATCATTTGCACAGATTGCAATAAGATAATCGCCGTCAACAAGGTTACCGTTTTCGTCAACCGCAAGACATCTGTCGGCGTCACCGTCAAATGCAAGACCGCATGAAAGCTTATGTTCACGAACATACTTCTGCAATTTGCTCATATGAGTTGAACCGCAGTCACGGTTGATGTTCACACCGTCAGGCTCGTCAAAAAGCATATGAACCTTTGCACCAAGCTTTGTGAAAAGCTTTTCGGCTGTTCTTGAAGAAGAACCGTTTGAGCAGTCAAGTGCGATTTCCATACCCTCAAAGTCGCAGTCAACTGCCGAAACAAGGTGGTCAATATACAAATCAGCCGCCTCTGTATCATATGTTACTCTGCCGATATTTTCATCTGTTGCGGATGCATACGGAACAACATGGTCAAGTACGATTTCTTCAATTCTGTTTTCGAGGGCATCGGGGAGCTTGCATCCGTCAGAACTAAAAATTTTGATACCGTTAAATTCAAACGGGTTGTGTGATGCGGAAATCATAATACCTGCATCGGCATTGTATTTGCCTACAAGATAAGCAACCGCAGGAGTAGGAACTACCCCGAGAATGTGAACATTTGCACCTACCGAGCAAAGTCCTGCAATAAGTGCGCCCTCGAGCATATCGCCCGAAAGTCTTGTGTCCTTACCGATTAAAATTGTGGGGTGTTCAACCTCATCGCTGATAAGAACCATTGCCGCCGCTCTGCCTATATTCATTGCAAGTTCGGGTGTAAGCTCTGCGTTTGCAACACCTCTTGCACCGTCTGTACCGAATAATCTTCCCATTATATATATTCCTCCGTTAAATAATTTGTAGATTGTAAATTTTCAAAACTGAAATTTTCGGTATAACCCAAGTAAAAACCTTGCACTCTGTTGAATTATACACTCATATTGTGACTGATTTATGACTCCCTGTCACCAAAGAGAGTCGGCTGTGTAGGCTGTGCATTTACAACGCCCTTAGGAAATTCACAGCCGAGATGCTTGCAAGCCTCGGCAGTTATGCATCTGCCTCTCGGTGTTCTGCTGACAAAACCTATCTGCAAAAGATACGGTTCATAGACATCCTCGATTGTTACAGCCTCTTCACCGATTGCCGCCGCAAGTGTTTCAAGTCCGACAGGACCGCCGTTGTAAAAACGAACGATTGCCTCAAGCATTCTTCTGTCGTTGCGGTCAAGACCGAGTTCGTCAATTTCGAGTCTGTCAAGTGCTGTCCTTGCGGTTTCAAGTGTGATGACGCCGTTTGACATAACCTGTGCAAAGTCACGCACACGCTTTAAAAGTCGGTTTGCAATTCGTGGTGTTCCCCTTGAACGGGACGCAATTTCAAGCGCACCGTCATGTTCAATTTTTATTCCGAGGATTCCGGCACTTCTTTCAACAATCTGTGCAAGCTCCTCGGGAGTGTAGAGCTCAAGTCTTAACACCACACCGAAACGGTCACGCAAAGGAGCGGTCAGCTGACCTGCTCTTGTGGTTGCTCCGACAAGTGTAAATTTTGGCAACGGCAGATGATACGAAGCCGCCATCTGGCCTTTACCCGTGATGATGTCAATTGCAAAGTCCTCCATTGAAGGGTAAAGTATTTCTTCAACGGAACGGCTCAGTCTGTGAATTTCGTCAATAAAAAGCACATCGCCCTCGTTAAGGTTGGTAAGCAATGCCGCAAGGTCGCCCGGCTTTTCAATTGCAGGGCCTGAGGTTATTCTCATTGACACACCGAGTTCATTCGCAATGATTCCCGAAAGAGTTGTTTTACCGAGTCCCGGAGGGCCGTAGAGCAGTACATGGTCAAGGGTTTCGCCTCTGATTTTTGCCGCCTCGATAAAGACCTTGAGGTTTTCCTTTGCCTTTTCCTGTCCTATGTATTCCGAAAGTGTTTTCGGCCGCAGAGGGTTGTCGCTCTCTGCCGTATCTTCGGGAATTTCGGAAGTATCGGTTATTCTGTTTTCAAAATCAAATTCATCCGAGAATTCCATTTTACTCATATGTTACTGTCTTCCCATCTGTTTTAATGTGAGCGAAATAAGCTGTTCAACAGGCAAGGCGCTGTCGAGTGTTGCGAGTACGGGCGAAACATCCGAAGGAGAATAGCCCAAAACTCCGAGTGCCTCGATTGCTTTCGGAACATTTCCCGTTGAAACATTCACACTGTTCTGTGCCGCCTGTGCAAAGGAACTGTCCTCCTTAGCCGCTTTTGCAAGCTTGTCCTTGAGTTCAAGAACAATTCTCTGTGCAATTTTTTTGCCTATTCCCTGTGCTCTTGTAATTGTTTTGAGGTCATCGGAGGCAATCGCCATTGCAACCTGTTCGGGACTGAGTTCCGACAAAACCGCAAGTCCTGCCTTTGGACCTACACCGCTTACGCTGATGAGGTTTTTAAAGGTTTCAAGCTCTGCCTTTGTTGCAAAGCCGAAAAGGTCAACCGCATCTTCCCTTACATTAAGGTAGGTG
>QWBY01001970.1_pt1 | contig 12126 bp, 11 predicted proteins | sample 1972471 | NCBI WGS metagenome assembly QWBY01 (sample SAMN09866722, study PRJNA288562) | Human gut metagenome isolate term6_stool, whole genome shotgun sequencing... | reverse complement strand
TATAGTATGGGCTGCAATATATTTAGGATCATATTTTGCATATTTTGGATATTGCCTTTCAATTTCACTTCCAGCAGGAGATAAAGTAAACTCACTTATGTATATAGTAGGAATTACTCTTGCATTACTAAACTTTTTAGATGTACTAGTAAACAAAAATAGAACATCAAATAAAGGAAATAATACAAATTGGTTTTATGGAAATGAAAAATATACAAGACAATATGATGAAAGAGCAGATAAAAATCAATATAAGATAAGGTAGGAGATATGAGCAAAAAAGTTAGCAGTAATATTAATTGGTATCCAGGACATATGTTTAAAACAAAAAGACAATTAGAAGAAATATCTTCTAAAATTGATGTGGCAGTAGAAATATTAGATTCTAGAATACCAAGATCATCAAGAAACTATGACTTAGTATCAATGCTAGATAAAAAAAAGAGTGTTAAAAGAATAATTGTTTTAAACAAAGCAGATTTGGCAGATGATAGAGAAACTGATAGATGGATGCAAGAATTTAAAAATAAGTTTAAAGAAAATGAATTAGAAGTAGAAATATTTAAGATTGATGCAAATAGTGGAAAAGGTATAAAGGAATTAAAAGATGCTATAGCTAAGAACAAAAAAGGAATATCTACAGTTAGAACCCTAATATTTGGTATACCAAATGTTGGTAAATCAACTATAATTAACAAACTTGCTGGCAAAAAAACAATGCAAACAGAAAATAAGCCAGGTGTTACAAAAAAACTTCAGTGGCTTAGAATTGATGACAATATATCAGCGCTAGATAGTCCTGGTATGTTATGGCCAAACTTTGAAAAAAGAGAAGTAGGAATAAATCTTGCAATAGTTGATGCAATAAGAAATGATATGGTGGATAATATAGAAATTGCATGTGAATTAATGGAAAATATATTTGAAAAAGAAGAATACAAAGAAGCATTCTTCAAAAGATATGACCTAAAAGAAGAAGATTTAGAAAAAGGTAAAAGCACTGTTAATGCATATTACTATCTTCTTTCTGTAATAGCAGAAAGGAAGAATATGCTAATATCTGGTGGTAATCCAGATTACAACAGGGTAGCTAATGCCATAATTAAAGATTTTAGAACAAACAAAATAGAAAAAATAACATTAGAAAGAGTATAATATTGGAAGAAGAAAAATTAGAAGTATTAAAAAAATCACCACTAGTATGGGCATATATAGGTGATGCTGTGTATGAGCTTGCCATTAGAAAAAGAATTGTATCTAAAACAAATACAAAAGCACACAACTTACATATTAAAATAATTAAGTTGGTTAATGCTAAAAAGCAAGCAGATGTATTGAATAAATTACAGGAAAAAGAATGTTTAAGTGAAGAAGAGCAAGATGTAGCTAGAAGAGCTAGAAATACTAAAAACTATCATATACCAAAAAACACATCCCCTATACAATATGCCATGTCTACAGCACTAGAGGCAGTAATTGGCTATAATTATCTTTTAGGAAAACATGATAGAAATAATGAGATATTTGAAGAGGTATACAATATATTAGGTATATAGTATGCCTTTTTTATTTGCCTTTTTAACATTAAGCTGAGATAGGATACCTATCTTTTTTTATGTATAGATTTGCTTATGTAACAAAATTGTAAAAAGGAAAAAGTTTTTTAATCCATTTCATATATATTTCATAATTCAATAATATATTAATAACATAAAATATATCATTAAAAAATAGATCAGTATATATTAGATATAGTAGAAGAGAAGGGAGAAATGTATGAATGTATTAGAAAATTCTTTTAAATATGTTACAAGAAAAAAGAAAAAAACAGCAATACTATTTTCAATACTACTATTTGTATTACTTGCAATATATGTATGTTTTGGAATAATTTCAAACATTAGTGGTATAGAAAAGAAGATATCTGAAAATACTTTAATGTCATATACTATTACTAAAAAGTTTAACTTGGAAAACACACAAAACATAGGTGATGGAAAAAATATAGTAGATGGAAATCAGCAGTTTTATTTGAAAGATGTACAAAACATAGAAAAAAATAGTAATGTAGAAAATGTAGTGTATGAACGCGAAAAGATAGCAAAAGCATTAAATTGCAAAGTAGTTGAAGGCGAAAAAAATGTAATGAATGACTATATAGATGATAATTTAAGTAATGTAGTTAAATTAATAGAAACAAGTGATGTATCTAAAAATATATTATTTGCTAGTGGTTCATTTGAAATTGTTGAAGGAAGAAAAATAGCCAAAAATGAAAAAAACAAAATCATTGTACATAGAGAATTTGCTAAAAAGAATAATTTGAAACTAAATGACAAGATAATATTAAAAGAGGTTAATGCAAATAATGTAAATGAAGAAAAAAATGAAAAAGAAAAAAACAAAGAAAAAGAATATGAAATAGTTGGAATATATGAAGGAAAAGGACAAGAAAAATATACCGGCCTTACTTCAGACTATACAGAAAACCAAATGTTTGCCTTGTATTCATATGATGATAAAGAAGGCGAAAATAAAAATGATACTTTAAATAGTATAAATGTATACATGAAAAATACTGGAAAGAAAAAAGAAGCAAGAGATAATACCAAGGATAATATAGAAGATAATGTAGAAAGTATATTAGATGATTTAGGACTAGATAAGAAGAAGTATGATATACAAAAAAATAATGAAATGTTTTCAGAAATAGCAGACTCAATAACAGAAATAAAAGAGATAATAACTATAAGTGTGATTTCTGTAATATTTGTATCTATTGTTGTAATTACTTTAATACTACTTCTATGGCTTAGAGAAAGGTATTTTGAAATAGGGGTATTAATGTCAATTGGTAAAAAAAGAAGAGTAATATTATTACAATTCTTAATAGAAATACTAATTATATCAATACCAGTAGCTATTGCAGCAAATATATTAGGAGAATTAGTACTAAATAATATACTAAAAAAGTTAATTATAATTAATTTAAAAGGAAGTTACATGACTAACATAATTATATTTGCTAAAAGTTATGGAGTATTACTTGCTATAATATTATTATCATTAATAATATCTAATGCAACTATCATATTTAAAACCCCTAAAGATATATTAAAAAAGGGTAATTAGAAATAGAAAAATAGAAAGAAAATATATAAAAAAAGATAACTAAAATAATATTAATAAAATAGAAAAATAGAAATAAGAAACAATTGGAGGAATAAATGAAAATATTAGAATTAAAAGATTTAACATATAGTTATCCAAATGCAGAATATGTAAATTTGGAAGATAAGATATTATCATCAGTAAACTATGAATTTGAAGAAGGAAAGTTTTATGCAATAGTAGGAAAATCGGGAACAGGTAAATCAACACTATTATCATTACTTGCAGGATTAGATGAACCTAAAAAAGGTGATGTTTTATTTAAAGAATATAGCTTAGAAGACATTGGATATAGTGATTATAGGAAAAATAATATATCTATTGTTTTCCAAAACTATAATCTAATAGATTACTTAACACCTATGGAAAATGTAAGATTAGTAAATAAGAATGCAAAAGAAGATATATTATATGAGTTAGGATTAGAAGATAGTCAAATTAATAGGAATATTAATATGTTATCAGGTGGGCAGCAACAAAGAGTAGCTATAGCAAGAGCACTTGCAGCAGATACACCAGTAATACTTGCAGATGAACCAACAGGTAACTTAGATGAAAATACATCTGCAGAAATAGTAGATATATTTAAAAAACTTGCAAAAGAAAAAAACAAATGTGTAATCGTAGTTACTCATAGTAATGAACTTGCAAATAGTGCAGATGTAATACTTGAACTTAAAAACAAAAAATTAAATGAAAAACAACCAGGAGGGAAAAATGTTTAAAAATTCCATATTATATGTAACAAGAAAAAAGTTTAAAACAATAATAATATTTTTAATAATACTTCTAATGACAACATTTAGTTTAATTAGTGTAGGTATTAGAGAAGCTGTAGATAAGGAAGCTAAAGAAACATATGGTAATATAACTAATAGCTTTTCAATGGAAATAAATAGAAGAGTAAATCCTGGAACACCAAGAGGTGGAGGAAATATCAAAGGTAAAGATATTGAAAAGATAAAAGAAAACAAAGATATAGTAGGATATGTAAAAAGAATAAATAGTGTAGGTGACTTAGTAGATAAGGAAATTATTGAAACAAAACAAACACTTGCTAATATGTCAGAAAATAGGAAAAAGTATTTTAACAGAACTGTTATGATAACAGGAGTAAATGACTCTAAAAAAGAAACAAAATTTGTTTCAGGTTCATACAAGTTAGTTGAAGGAAAAAATATAACAAATGAAGATAAGAACGTTGCAATAATACACAAAGATTTAGCTAAGAAAAACAATCTTAAAGTTGGTGACAAAATAGAAATTAAATCAAATATATATGATGCTGATAATGAAAAACAAGCAAATGAAAAAGTTGAACTTGAAATAATTGGATTATTTGATGGTCATAACAAAAGTGGTGTAACAGCTGCCCAAGAATTATATGAAAATACAATAATAACAGATGTAGCACCTGCTGCAAAATTATATGGTGAAACTGAAGAATCTGCAAAATACCAAGATGCAACGTTTTTTGTACAAGGCTCAAAAGATATAAACGAAGTAATTAAGCAAATAAAAAAATTAGATATTGATTTTAACAGCTATAGCTTAATTAAAAGTACATCTAACTTTCCAGCCTTACAAAAATCAATAAATGAAATATATAATATATCTAAGAAAATATATGTATTTTCATTAACATTTGCAGGAATAATAGTTACACTATTACTATTTTTATGGATTAGTTCAAGAAAAAATGAAATAGGGATACTACTTTCAATAGGTAAAAAGAAGATAGAAATATTTGGACAATTCTTAGCAGAGATGGTTTTAATTGCATTACCTGCATATGTATTTTCATTCTTTTTAGCAAAAGGACTTTCAAAATATATTGGAAATGGAATAGTAAAAAGAGCAACAAGTAATATATCAAAAGGAATATCTAAAGCGGCAAAAGGTTCTAACTTAGGTGGTGGAGCAGAAGTAGATGGATTTAATCGTACAATTACATCTTTGAATATTAATATATCATCTAATGCATTAATTTATGTTATAATTGTTATGACAGTAATATTAGTATTAGCAGTAGCTATATCTTCATTTAACATACTTAAGAAAAAGCCAAAAGATATATTAACTGATATGATGTAGTAATAATTATTTAATTAATAATAATACATGTTGTATTACAGAAAAGGAGCTAATTTGAAAATATTAGTAGCAGAAGATGATGAAATAATAAGAAGTGGAATTAAAGAATATTTAGTAGAATTTAAATATGATATATATGAAGCAAAAGATGGAATAGAAGCATTAAATATTTTTAAAAATAATGAATTCGATTTAATTATATTAGATATACAAATGCCAAAACTTACTGGATTAGAAGTATTAGAAGAGATAAGAAAAATAAGTGATATTCCAGTAATTATACTTACTGCATTTAATGATGAAAAATACAAAATTGATGCGTTTTCTAATTTAGCAGATGGATATATTGAAAAGCCTTTTTCTCTGCCAGTACTTAAAGCTAGGATCGAATCACTTTTAACAAAATACTATAATGTTAGAAGAAATACATCTAATAGAAATGGTGAAGATGAAAACCAAGATAAAGCTACATTATATAATGGAAGAAGAGATATATTTGTACATAATAATGCAGAAGTTAATTTTAAAAGTTATAGTGCAAAATATAATGGTGAAAGTATAGATATTAATGCTAAAGAAATAGAAATATTAAAATACCTATTAGAAAATAATGGACAAGTGTTAACAAGAGGTCAAATACTTTCAGGAGTGTGGAAAGAAACAGAAGAAATACCATATGATAGGGTAATAGACGTGTATATAAAAGAGCTAAGGAAAAAGCTTGGATTAGATGATTGTATTATTACAGTAAGAAATGTTGGATATATGTTGGAGATAAGATGAAAAAATTAAAAGTGTTTCATAAGATTTTTATAAAAACATTTAGCATATTAGTAGTGTTAACACTACTAATACATGCTATGGGTTTGTATATATTTCCTAGTTTGTATTTGAAAAATAGAAAGCATGAAATTACTAAAAAAGCAGATGAGATAGCAAAAAGTTTTGAAAAAAAGGATATACATTTTATTAAAGAAACAATGGATATATATTCTAAAAATAATGACATAAAAGTTAATATAAAAGAGAGCGAAGGAAAAGACGAGATAAAAATAGCGGAACCCAACAATATAGATTTTTCTAGTAAGAATAATTCTTTGCTAATAGAAGAAAGAGATGTAGTATTAGATAATGGTAAAAATATACAACTTCAGTTTTTATCAAATGCTGATATGAAAAAAGAAGCTAAAAAAACTATTATTAAATTCCTTCCTTACTCAATAGCTATATCAATAATGTTTTCAATAATAATTTCATTAATATATGCAAGAACATTAACTAAAAATATTAAAGAAATATTAAATGTTGTAGATAGTATGACAAAATTAGATAAGAATGCACACCTTAAAGTAGTATCAGAAGATGAAATAGGACAGCTAAAGAGGCAAATAAATGGTATGTATGACAAATTATTAAATGTAATAGATGATTTAAAATTTAAAAATAAAGAAATAGTTAAATTAGAAAAGGTAAAATATAATTTCTTCAGAGGTGCATCACATGAACTAAAAACTCCACTTACTAGTCTTAAAATAATACTTGAAAATATGAAATATAATATTGGAAAATACAAAGACAGAGATAAGTATATTGAAGAATGTATAGGTATAGTAGATGGATTATCTAAAAATATTAAAGAGATATTACTAATATCATCTGTAGAGCACTTGAAAAATGATGAACAAATGATTAAAATATCTGAATCATTAGATAATGTACTTAAAAAATACGAAGTAAATATATCAAAGAAGAATTTGAATATTGAAAATAATATCAAAGATGAAGAAATATATATTGGAAAAGCGGCATTTGAAATGGTCCTTTCAAATTTAATTAGCAATGCAGTAAGGTATAGCGATGATAATGGAAGTATTATAATTGGTATAATGGATAGGGATAAAAATAATGACAACGGTAAATATATGTATATAGAAAATACATATTCTGAAAAAGAAGATTTAGATATTGAAAATATATTTGACATTAATTTTAATTCTGACAAAGCAAATAGTAATGGCCTAGGACTATATATTGTTAAAAATATACTAAATAATTATAATTTAAATTGTATGTGTAAAAAAAGTGATATAGGAATAATGTTTTTAATAGAATGCAATAAGTAGAAAGTAAAAAATATTAAATAAGCAATAAGAAAATAATAGGAATTATAGATTGAATAAACAAAATGTATTTGATATTATGAAAATATATAAAAGACTTAAGGAGGAACATATGAAATTATTAATGATAGAAAAAGATATTGAATCAACAGATGCAATAAGAGAATATACAGAAAAGAAATTAGAAAGAGTACAAAAGTATTTTGAACAAGATATAGAAGTTGAAGTTACACTAAGAGAAGAAGGACAAATGAAAATAACACAATTTCAAGTAGTTGTAGGTGGAAATACATTTAGATCAATTTCAGAAAACGAAGACCTTTATGCATCAATAGATAGAAATGTAGATATATTAGAAAGACAAATAGACAAAGCTAAAACAGCTAACAGAAAAAAGATGAGAGAAAGCATAAAAGAATACGAAGAAATAGAAGATACAGAAGAAATAGAACATGAAGAACCAGTAAATGAAATAATTAAATATCAATCATATGATATTAGACCAATGGACCCAGAAGATGCAAAATTATTACTTTCAGAACATAGAACAAATAACTTCTTAACATTCATTAATTCAAGAAATAACGAAGTTAATGTAATCTTCAAATTAAAAGATGGAAAGAATTATGGACTAATTGTTCCAGAAAGATAAGAAGAGAATAACAGAAAAACAAAAGCAAATTAACAAAGTAAAAAAAGAAAAAAGTAAGAAATAGAAACAAATAATTAAATATAGAAAGTTAAAAATAATATGCAATATATAAAATGTATTGCATATTATTTGCTATATATAATATATTTTTGTATGATAATTATGTAATAAGGAATATAATTATAATTAGAAAAAAATAATTAGAAAAAGAAAATAACAAAAAATATAAAAAGAAAAAAACTAAAAATATAATGATAATAATTTAAGTATATAAGTTAGGAAGTATAAGTAATATGATTAAACTAATAAATATAGATATAGATGGAACAATTGTAAATAGTGAAGGTGTTGTAACTGATTATACAAAGGAAGTTTTAAAAAAGGCTAAAGAAAAAGGAGTAGAAATAGTATTAACTTCAGGAAGACCAATTAAGTCTACACAATCAATAGCAGAAGAACTTGGTATAGACAATTATATAATATGTGGTAATGGTGCAATACTATATGATGTCAAAAAAGAAGAAATATTATTTGGTGGTTTTTTAAGTAGAGAAAAGGTAATGGAAATAGCAAACTTATGTGCATCAAATAGCATATACTATAATGTGTATACAGACCAAAATATATTAACAGAAGAACTAACATACAATGTGCTATTCTATCATAGAGAAAATGCATTTAAGATGGATGATAAGAAAACAAATATTAATATTGTAGAAAATATACCAAAATATATTGAAGAAAATAATATAGATCATTTTCTTAAGATAACAGTATGTGATTCGTCTGAAATGGTATTTAATAATATAATGAAAAGGCTAAGAGAAATAGAAGATATAGAAGTATTAGATGTTGGATATATGAGTAGGAAGGTAATAAAATATGGAACAGACTTTGTGAATATTGATTACTACTATACAGAAATATCTAAAAGTGATATTAACAAGTGGCATGCAGTTGAAAAACTTATGGAGGTATTGGATATTAAAACAGATGAGGTTATGGCAATAGGTGATAATGTAAACGACATGGAGATGATAGAACATGCTGGAATAGGTGTTGCAATGGATAATTCAGGAAAGAAGATAAAAGAAGTAGCAGATTATGTCACAGACGATAATGATAATGATGGAGTAGCTAAAATAATTGAAAAACTAGTATTAAATGAAGGAGAATAGTATATGAGAATAGGGATAGACGTAGATGGAGTATTAACAGATGTGCAAGATTATGTTTTTGAAACAGGTGCAAAATATGCATATGAGCATGGATATAATATGACTGATTGGAAGAAAGATGAGTATAATACAAAAGATATGTTTAGATGGTCAGAAGAAATAGACGATGATTTTTGGATAAGTATATTAGATGATTACTCAAAAAGTGAAAAGCCAAAAATATGTGCACCAGAAGTAGTAAGAAAGTTAAAAGAGATGGGACACAGTATATATATAATTACAGCTAGATACTCAATGACAGAAGAAGATAAGAAAGAAGGTACACAAGAAAATAATTTAAAAAAGTGGCTTGAAAAACATGATATACCATATGATAAGCTAATATTTGCACAAAGAAAAAAGAAAGCAATAATTGAAAATGAGATAGACATAATGATAGAAGATAGCCCATATAATATAGCGGATATAGAAGATCATACTAAGATAATAGTATTTGATAATATATATAATAAGGGAGTGGAGCATAGAAGAGTAAATAGTTGGTATGAGATATTATATATAATAGAAAATGCAGAGGAGTTGTTGTAAGAAAAAGAAAAATTAAAAAGTAATAATAGATTATATAGATTGAGATAGGAAGAGCCTATCTCTTTTTTGTGTTAAAAATATAATACATAGTAGATACAATAATTTAAAGAAAAGAAAATAATAGATATACTAAAGTTAATATTAAGAAAAGGAGTAAAAATATATGAAAAAGAAAAAGATTATTTCAATATTTGCAATTATTGCTGTATTGGTTGTCATAATCGGTGGAGGGTACACTAGATACTCCTTAAACAACATAGCGGCAAGCAATAATAGGCAAAATGCAGATGAGAATAAGAAACTAGAAGTAGTAAAAGGATCAAAGCTTAAAATTGGTGACTATGTAAATTATGATCATACATTACAAGTTGACCCTAATACAAAAGAGACAAAAAATGTACCAAAAGATAAGCTTACATATACATCAATTAAAGGTAACTTAGATGATTCAGGAAATGGTGTAGGTACACAAATAGTAGATGTAAGTGAATACAAGACAAAATGGAGAGTATATGATATACAAGGTGACCAAGTACTTTTAATGCCAGAGACAGCCCCAGTAGCAAAAATAAGAACAAAGAGTGCATTAGGTTACCTATGGTATGAAAAAGAATCGCATAATATAGCAGGGCTATATGGTCATGGATATGGTGCAGATGAAACAAAAGAGTTTAACTATGAAGTAGGTTCTAGAATAAAATCAGAAGGAGATACAAGAACAGAAACAAAAACAGGAACGGGCGCAAGACCAATGTTACTTAAAGATATTGAAGAAGCATATGGAATAACAACAGATGAAAGAAGGCAAGAGTTAAATGATGATATTTGGAATAAAGAAGGCCCTGTAGGCTCAAACAATCTAAATAGTTCAATATATTATCCAACATTAAATAAGACAAATGCAAGGGCAACTGAAGATCCAACACTTAGTAAAGCAACAGGTGATATAGGAGTAAGTAAGACAACAAAGAAATTAACAGATATAAAACAAGAATATTACCGGGTGAGAAAAAATTTAAACCAACTACATACAAAAACATATGATGTAAACACAGGAAAAGACATTCAAAAAGAAATAATACAAAAGTATTTTAATACACTAGGGTCTCGTAGCATCCGTGTTATTAGTAGTCGTGTTAGATTCTTCCGTGGTATTGTAGACGCCGACGGCTTTTACCCAGGGGGCGACCTTTACGGTTATGGCGGTAGTTTCGGTGGTGGCGAAAGCTCTTTCTTCTACAGCGTTGAGTATACTAGTACCCCCGCCCAGTAATCTTTCTATCTTCTGAAAACAACTATTATAAGGAACAAGTAGAAGGAGAATACGCAACATATAGCTTGATAAAAGAAGAATTGCAGCATACTAAAATCCACAACCCTTATAATGTTAATTTAAAAAATGTAACTTTAAAAGCAATGAATGAAGATAGAGTGCTTTATGAAAGCAATTTGGAAAGCCCAGTTGAAGGCAGTGAATATACAAACTTAACAAGAGCAGACGGAACAAAAGTAATAGATAACATAACATATACAGTAGAAGGATTACCAGAAGGAATTACATATGATGTTGTTAAAAAACAAGTAGATGGTAAAGGAGAAGTGACTATACAGATATACCCTAAAGAATTAAGCGTTGTAGCAAACATTAATAAAACAGATATATATGATGGAGCAAAATATAGTTATGATATATTATTAGATAAGAGCGGAACAAATATAATTACTAAACAATTAAATGAAACTGCTGATGGTAAAGTTGAAATAGCTAAATATACAGAAAAGAAAGACATAATAGACGAAGAAGGAAATGCTGTAAATTACACAATAAACTTTGCAAACTTTAATGATATAGTAAGAAAAAATAATGATTACTATGATAATAGTTTAGTACTAAATAACAAAGAAAATAATCCTTTTGAAATTAGATATGATTTAAATATAGTATATTTAAAAGATAAATATGCAAAAGATATTAGTGATATATTAGATAAGATAGAAAAAGAAACAAATAAGTTAAGTGATGATGATAAAAATAAAAAAGAAGATATAACAAAAATTGAAGAAGAAGTAGGTATTGCTGAAAAGAATAAAGGAACAGATGAATTAGGTAAAAAGAAGCTAGAGGAAGAATTAGAGAATATAAAGGAAAAAGAAAATACTGAAAAAGAAGAACTAAAAAAATTAGAAGAAGAATTAGAAAAAGTAATAACTAATAATAATGATGTAATAGAAGGTGATGAAAACTTAAAGAAAAAGAAAGAACAATTAGAAGAAAAAATTACTGGATTAAAAGAAACTATAGAAAAAGATGATGAAAAGATAA
>QWBY01001964.1_pt1 | contig 12151 bp, 6 predicted proteins | sample 1972471 | NCBI WGS metagenome assembly QWBY01 (sample SAMN09866722, study PRJNA288562) | Human gut metagenome isolate term6_stool, whole genome shotgun sequencing... | reverse complement strand
CCTTCAAACCGCCGATAGCAGCGCCATTTCCTGGAGCAGTAGTCATCTTAGCCGTAATTTCTTCGCCTGCCATAGTTGTAGCAGATACGGAATCAGCAGTCAGGCTTGCAAACTTCTGCTTTTCTTCCAAGGTTGTTGGAGTATCAACGCGGGTGTACCAGCTTTCGCCAAAACGGTTTACCTGATCTTCATGAAGCTGTGCAGGAGTCTTGCCGGTTTTCGCAGTAATTTCTGCAGCGAGGAGGTCTGGAATTAAACCATCCTTATCGGTGGTCCATACGCGACCATCCATGCGCAAGAAGCTCATACCAGAGGATTCTTCGCCGCCGAAGCCAACTTCTCCGCTAAACAGAGGGTCTACGAACCACTTAAAGCCTACAGGAACTTCCACGAGCTTCGCGTTAATGGACTCCACTACACGGTCGATAAGGCTGGAGGACACCAAAGTCTTACCTACGCCCGCAGTTGCTGGCCAACCCGGACGGTTGCCGCCGAACAAGTATTCCACGCACACGGCGATATAGTGATTAGGATTCATAACGCCGGTTCCTGGGCACACAATACCGTGACGGTCTGCATCTGGATCGGTGCCGCCCACCAAATCGTACTTATCCCATGCGCCCGCGTTCAAGCGGTCGAGCAAGCCCTTCATAGCGTATGGCGAGCTTGGATCCATACGAATCTTACCGTCATGGTCCAGCGTCATAAACGACCAGCGAGGGTCTACGTCTGGATTAATCACGCCAATATTCGTGCCGTACATTTCATTAATCAGCGGCCAATAATTTACCGATGCGCCGCCGAGCGGATCGATACCCAAACGCACGCCCGAGGACTTAATCGCCTCAAAATCGATAACGTTCTTTAAATCCTCAACGTAGTGAGCGCGGAAATCAAAACGCTCAATGAGATCGGACTTAATCGCCTGCTTAAACGGAACGCGCTTAACGCTCTTCCAATCAGCGAGCAGTTCGTTCGCGCGGTCCGCAATAGCTGTGGTAATCTCAGCCGAAGCAGGGCCGCCGGTGGTTGGATCGTACTTAAAACCCCCATCAGTTGGAGGGTTGTGAGATGGCGTAACCACGATACCATCGGCAATGTCGGTGCCGCTAAAGCGCTGTGTACCGTCGGCCGCGCGGTTATGCGTAAGAATCGCCTGCGAAACCGTTGGGGTAGGGGTGTAGTCGTCGCGCGAATCGACGCGCACACGCACGCCGTTAGCGATGAGTACCTCGATAGACGTTTTCCACGCTGGGAGGCTCAACGCGTGCGTATCGCGACCAATATAGAGAGGTCCAGTAATGTTTGCGCTCTTACGGTACTCGGCGATTGCCTGCGAAATTGCTACGATATGAGCTTCGTTAAACGTGCGCTTCAGAGCAGAACCGCGGTGTCCGGACGTACCGAAAATCACACGTTCTGAGGCAACAGATGGATCTGGAACCTCATCGTAATATGCTCCAATAAGAGCATCAACATCGATTAAATCTTCTTGTGTGGCAAGCATGCCTGCATTTTTAGCTACCATGCCTCTATTGTGCCACAAGAGGTACTCATAAGCCTATGATTTACAAGGCTATGGCGATTAAATGCACATGTATCTTGTTTATTTTTGCACAGGCGGCAGGCTTCCCGTTACTTCTGCTGATGAGCCTAGTTGAGGAGCACGCACAAGTAACGCTTTACGATCTACAGTAAAGAGGAAATGATTTGACTGACTTAAGATATCGCCGTCTACTTCAGCTAAAACAGGTTTATTGAGAATGACTTCCGCGCTAATACCTTGATATTGACGTACTGTTGCGTGTGTAGCAAAAGGAGATTGCTTAGAACTGCGCGTTACTGTTTTGTGGATAACATCCCACAGCAAGCTCATCCAGCCGAGGATGCCCGATCGCGTATCAATCGTTTCGATGTCTAAAATGCCATCATCAAACTGAGCGTCAGGCATAAGAGTAAAACCAGGAATATTGCCACAGTTTCCCGCCATAATCGTGCGGAACTGCACGTTATCAACCGTGTGCTGAGCACCCGAAGCCGTACGGATTAAAATCGTTCCGCGGCTTTTCTTACCAAATAAATGCTTAAAAGCAGCAACAAAATACGCGAACCAACTAATATTTGCTTTGAGTTCAGGGTTGGTGTCGTTAATCATATTCGCATCGAAACCTGCGCCGGCAATAACCAAGAAACCATGCTCATGTTCAGGTTCAGCAGAATCAAGTAGGCTCATACGTCCCATATCTACGCGACGGCTGCCATGCGATGTTGCTACAGACAGAGCGACCTCAATATTGTCTACAGGAATGCCCATATTGCGTGCAAAAAGATTGCCTGTGCCAATAGGAATAATGCCAAAAGCGTGAGTGGAGTAAGCCATAGCGCTTGCTACAGTGCGCACGGTTCCATCGCCGCCCACAGCAATAACTACATCTGCACCCATACTCAGTGCTTCTTCTGCGCACGCGCGACCGTCTTTATCGAGTTGAGTGTCTATGAACAGAGGATTTTCGATGCCATGAATGGAGCAATAATCCTTAATATACAAGCGGGTTCGTTCAGCTTCGGGTTTGGATGGATTAATAATAAAAGCGTAAGTAATGTGATCGTCGCTTAGGCGCTCGACGGTCTGCGCTAACTCTTGCTGTCTGCGTTCTTTACGAATGCTGGCAATAATACCCAACACAATAAGAACAGCTAATACGATGATTGCTGCTACGGTAGCAAATGTTCCCCAACTCATAGTCATAATCTTATTCATATCAGGAAAAATATGTTGTGTGGCGTTTTTCTCAGAATTACACAACTGTTTCATAAAGTTGGGGTTGTTGGGGGGTGGTGTGTGGCGAGGGGAGTTCATCGTGCGTGCTTGTTCACATCCCTACAGCACTATCGGCCAACCAACTGAAGAACCGACAATAAGAACACTCCCACACCACCACATTCTAAAGAACTGGCAATCGTGCTGGTTTGTTGTGACTGGAATAGGCTGATACTGCAGTGATATCCGTATTACGGGCTATAGGCGAAAATTTCACTTAACTGATTAATGCACCTGATATGCCAGTTTTGATGCGGAAAAATGGCATCAAAACTGGCATATCAGGTGCGCGTATCGACTTCGCTTATGAAGTAAAAACAAAATGTGTCAAAACACCGGAACGATGTCTTGACACATGACATGGCGGACAGTGAGGGATTTGAACCCCCGGTACTTTCGTACGCTTGTTTTCAAGACAAGTGCCTTCGACCGCTCGGCCAACTGTCCGAAGTGACGCAGGAGGCTCGTACGTCCATTCCCGAATCACAGCAACTCAATGTACTATAGGCGCATTTGCTTCAGAATGCAAATTGAGGTTTGACTATGCGTCTCATAAATGCACAGTCAAACCTCAAAAATGAGATTAAATATAGAAAACGGTGGGTTATGCTTCCCAACTGGTTGGCTCAATTACTTCCTTGCCGCCCATATATGGGCGCATAGCAGTTGGCACGTTAATAGAACCGTCAGCGTTCTGATGATTCTCTAAAATAGCCACCAGCCAACGTGTTGTAGCCAAAGTTCCGTTCAGTGTAGCCACTGGGCGAGTGCCGCCTTCATCCACGCGCTCTCGAATATTGAGTCGTCGAGCCTGATATTCCGTACAATTCGACGTGGAAGTAAGCTCACGATAGCGCCCCTGTGTTGGCACCCAAGCTTCGCAATCAAACTTGCGGGCAGCGGAGGATCCCAAATCGCCAGCAGCAGTGTCAATAATGCGGTAAGGCACTTCCACCTTTCCAAGCATTTCCTGTTCCATAGCCAGCAATCGCTTATGCTCAGCTTGAGAATCTTCCTGCTTCACATATGTGAACATTTCCACTTTATTGAATTGGTGTACGCGAATAATGCCCATCGTATCCTTGCCGGCAGAGCCAGCTTCGCGACGGTAGCAGCTCGACCAACCTGCATAGCGCAAAGGTCCATTTGACAAGTCAATAATCTCATCAGCGTGCATACCCGCCAAAGCAACCTCAGATGTACCTACCAAATAGGAATCGTCAGGTTCGCGCAAACGATAAATTTCATCGGCGTGCGCATTCAAAAAGCCTGTGCCTGCCATAATCTCTGGGCGCACCAAGGTTGGAGTAGTGGTCATAATGAAGCCGTTATTCTCAGCCTGATCCACTGCCATAGTCAGCATAGCTAACTCCATGCGGGCAATAGCTCCGCGCAGGAAGTAGAAGCGAGAGCCGGACACCTTAGCGCCGCGCGTCATATCAATGCCGGCAACGCCCACGCCCAAATCAAGGTGGTTCTTTGGTTCAAAACCTTCAGCGCTAAAATCACGCGGTGTGCCAATCTCTTGCACAACAACGTAATCATCTTCGCCACCAGCAGGAGCATCATCTTCCACAACGTTGGAGAACTTCCACATTAAGTCTGTATACGTTGCGGTAGCCTTATCTGCGGCATCCTTGAACTGAGCTACCTGAGCAGCTAATTCCTTAGTCTGGGCAATTAAAGCTGCTTTCTCCTCGTTTGGAGCGCTAGCAACTTTCTTGCCCATAGCTTTCTGCTGGGCACGAGCGTCTTCAAAAGCCTTCAAACTATCGCGACGTTCCTGGTCAGCGCGCAAAGTTTCGTCAACCAGCTCCACAGATTCGCCGCGCTTACGCTGAGATTCCTTAACAATGTCAGCGTGTTCGCGAATAAATTGAATATCAAGCATGCTTCAAAATTAGCCGTCAATCTTGACATTGCTCAGGTTTTGCTGCCCACCGATATTGCGATTACCCACTATTGCCCCAACCGCTCTCACTATTATGATTTCCCACTATTACGATTCCCCCACTCCCGCTTTGTTCAAATAAACAATGCGTCCAGTGCGTTTCGACTTCTATAGAACAAAAATCGAGTTACAATAATGAAAGTGCACGCGGTGGGCGTGCATGTGATAGGTAGCAAAGGAGCAACCTCATGAAAGCAGCAACTTACGTATCCGCTGGCGTTCTCGAATTAACTGAGAAAGAAAAGCCACACGTAGTCAAGCCAACAGACGCAGTTGTTCGCATGGTTAAGAGCACGATTTGTGGCACTGATTTACATATTTTGGGCGGAGACGTTCCAGCTTGTAAGCCATGCACAACATTGGGGCACGAAGCAATTGGTATTGTGGAAGAAGTTGGCGATGCTGTGAGTAATTTCAAGGTGGGAGACAAGGTTATTGTGTCTTGCGTAACAGCGTGCAACACCTGCTACTACTGCAAGCACCAGTTGCCAAGCCACTGCGAAGATGGCGGTTGGATTTTAGGTCATTTGATTGAAGGTACTCAGGCTGAATATATCCATATTCCTCATGCTGACGGTAGCTTGTATCACGCACCTGAATCTGTTGACGATGAAGCTTTGGTTATGCTTTCCGATATTTTGCCAACATCCTACGAAATTGGCGTTCTGCCTTCGCATGTAAAGCCAGGCGATACCGTCTGCATCGTGGGTGCAGGTCCGATTGGTTTGGCAGCACTGCTGACTGTTCAGTTCTTCTCGCCGAGCCGCATTATTATGGTTGATTTATCTGAGTCCCGTTTGGAAGCTTCTAAGGGCTTCGGAGCTACGGACACTATTGTGTCTACAACAACTGAAGAAGTGCGCGATAAAGTTTTGGAGCTTACAGACGGTCGCGGCGTAGATATTGTTTTCGAGTGTGTAGGATATCCTGCAACTTTCGATATTTGCCAGAACGTTGTGGCTGTTGGTGGACATATTGCTAACGTAGGCGTTCATGGAAAGCCAGTTGATTTTAACCTGCAAGATCTGTGGATTAAGAATATTACTTTGAATACTGGTTTAGTGAACGCTAATACAACAGATATGCTTCTTGAAGTTTTGAAGAGCGGCAAGATTGATGCCACTAAGTTGATTACGCATCACTTTAAGCTTTCCGAGATTGATGAAGCCTATAAGGTATTTAAGAACGCTGAAGAAAACCATACCTTGAAGGTGATTATTGAGAACGATTTGAGCTAAAGGGGATAAAAAGGGAAAAGTCTCGCCACTGCTTGCGCGGTGACAGGACTTTTTATTTCCCGTTGTTTTTAGAAGTGCTCAACGACGTAGCTTAAAACATCAGAACGGTTTAAGATGCCAACCATGCGATTACCGTGGGCCGAATCCACAACTGGAACTTTTTTGAGATGTTGCGATACCATAACCTCGCAAATATGAGTCATGGAATCATTTACATCGACAGAAATTACCTTGTTATGAGCGAATTCAGACACAGGATGAGTCATGTTTTCGCGCACGCGGTCAGTAAAGTTTGCCGCATTATTTTCCATCACTGCATTGTAGAAGGTAGTAAATTCTGGCACTTGATCGGCAACCAAACGCAAAATATCTCCATCAGACACAAAACCAATCACGCTACCTTGAGCATTCACAACAGGAGCGCCCGAAATGCCGTGCTGCGTAAGCGTGCGAATAGCATCCATAGCCGTATCAGTTTCCGCAATAGTGTAAACATTTGTTTTCATCAAAGAGTGAGTTAAAGGCGTGGCATGAGAATCCTCGCTGTCTGCAGTGCTGTTCTGTGTTTCTTTATGAGTAGAACGAATGAAGAAAGCGCCTGCTAAACCGCATGCTGTCAGTGCTAATGCCATAAATAATCCCCAGCGCGTACCCTCGCTAAAGCGAGCAGCAGAGTCATTGCCGCTATACGCAGCTTGACCAGACATAAGCAAAGACGTGGCAATCGCAGTAAAAATAGCTCCTACAACTTGCTGTAAAGTGTTCATAATTGTAGAACCGTCAGGGTTGAGCTCGCGAGGTAAAGCGCTTAAAGCATAGGTTTGCATAGGAGTCATTGCCAAAGGAATGCCAATCATAATAAGAATATGATCCACAATAATCAGCGCAACGCTTGGATGAGCTGTTAAGGTCTGGGAAATAAGTAGCAGAATGCCCACCGTGCTCAGCGCAAAACCAATAACTGCTGGCATGCGCGCGCCAATCTTATTGTAAAAACGACCCGAGAAAGTGCCCACAATAGCGTTAATTGCGCCACCAGGAAGCATAACTACGCCTGCTAAAGATACAGCTAAAGCAGCAGAATTTTGGAAGAACTGAGGTAACAGGAACATCGTGACCAGCATGATGCCAAAGTTAATCATGACCAAAACAGCGCCCAAAGCAAAATCGCGGTAGCCAAAAGCGTGTAAATTCAATACTGAAGATTTTGCTGTTAGCTGGCGCTGCACGTACCATGCCAAAGCAAGAACGCCAATAATCAGAGCGCACAAAACAGTAAGAGAACCCCATCCGAACTCGCTTGCCATACCAGCGCCAAGCACAATACCGCCAAAGCCAAGCACAATACCGCCAAAGCCAAGCACAGACAAAACAATAGATACAATGTCAACCGATGGTTTGGTGAGCTCATAAACATTAACCAAGAATCGAGCAGCGCACACAAAGCCAATAAGCGCAATCAGTACGATTGACCAGAATACAAAGCGCCAACCAAGACTTCCAGCAATAATACCGGCGAGTGCAGGTCCAATAACTGGAGCAATCATAATAACCAAAGTGGTCATGCCCATAGCTGCGCCAAGCTTATGAGGAGGGAAAATTTCGAGGAGGAGGGAGAAAGTCATAGGCAGAGCAAGGCCTAAGCCAATGCCCTGAATAGCACGTCCTGCCAAAACAATTGCGAAAGTTGGAGCAACTGCACTAATAATTGCACCCACAGCAAACGCGCCTAAAGAAGCGAAAGTGAGGGTTTTGACGCGGAAGTGTTTCAATAAAATCGACGAAAATGGCAAAACTAAGCCAATAATAAGCATGTATCCCACCACGAGCCACTGGGTGAGAGCCGTCGAAACATGAAAATCAGCGCCGACAGAAGGCAAGATCACATTCATTGCTGTTTCGCTATACATGCCAGCAAAAGCAGCGGCATACAGCGATGACATCACAAGATATGGATGCTTGATATTCGACCGGGAATGAGTTGACTGCTGTGTTGCGGACACAGAATTCTCCTTTATTTTTAACTCCTCTAATGAGGTCAACATTTCTAAGGTAGGTAATTCTGTCAAGTATCGTAAGAGAAATTTGCAGAATTTTCACAAAAGATGCATATTGTGTTGATTGTTGTGGGGATGCTCATCGGACTCTTGGGACTGAGCGGGTATTTTTGGGGAGGGCGGGTGAATGTGTTTACTTTATGAGTGAAGTCGATACGCGCAACCGATATGCCACTTTTGAAGCCGTTTTTTCGCAGCAAAACTGGTATAACAGATGTATGAATCGGTTAAGCAGAACGCGAGAGAGCAAGAGATCTTCGGATTTAACAGGGCGTGTAAGTTGAACGCGCGTGGACATTGCTAGTGCTGGACATTAACAGCCCTCACCCCAGCCATCACCTTCCAACTCCGCCCCAACTCCGCCCCAACACCCCGCAATTTGTGGAAGATGTGCACAAATTTGTGTGTCTTATATAAGAAATCTCTTTTATCTCCCTAGAATAATCTTCGTTATGGTAGATGTAGTTATTGTTAGTGCAGCGCGCACGCCCATTGGCAAGTTCTCCGGAGCATTAGCTTCTTTAAACTCGGTAGAACTCGGCACTATTGCTGCACGAGCTGCGATTGAACGCGCTGGGTTAAGTCCTAACAGCGTGGATCAAGCTATTTTTGGAAACGTGCTACAGGCGAATTCGGGTCAGAATGTAGCGCGTCAAATTGCTTTGAAATCTGGCATGACCACTCATTCCACGGCTATGACCATTAATGAAGTATGCGGTTCTGGTCTTAAAGCTGTGCGCGTAGGTCAAGCAGCTTTAGTTATGGGAGATGCCGATATTGTGCTTGTGGGCGGAACAGAATCCATGAGTAACGCTCCTCATTATTTGCCAAAACTGCGTGATGGCTTCCGCTACGGAAATACGGAAATGGTTGACGCTATTTTCCGCGATGGTCTTTCGGATGCTTTTACTGGGGAAGCGATGGGCGTTACAGCAGAGAATGTTGCTGAACGTTTTAATATTACGCGCGAACAGCAAGACGCTTTTGCTTTAACATCGCATGAGAAAGCCGTGAAAGCTTGGAATAGTGGTGCTTTTGACGCAGAAGTTGTGCCTGTTACAGTGCATACCCGACGTGGAGATATTGTTATTGATCGCGATGAAAGTCCGCGAAGCGATACCTCCTTAGAAAAACTTGCACATCTTCCTAGCGTTTTCTTGGATGATGGTAGCGTAACTGCTGGCAATGCGAGCGGTATTAATGACGGCGCTTGCGCTTTGATTTTGATGAGAAAAGATGACGCTTTAGCTCGCGGCATTGAGTATTTAGCAGAAATTCGCGGATATTGCGAGGGCGGTATTGACCCTGATTTTATGGGATACGCTCCTAAGCATGTGATTGAAAAGCTGATGAAGTCCACCTCCTCTCAGCTCAATGAGATGGACTTAGTAGAAGTGAATGAAGCTTTTGCCGCTCAATCTTTGGCTGTGGCACAACAATTGCAGCTCGATAGCTCCAAGTTAAATGTGAACGGTGGTGCGATTGCTTTAGGACATCCGCTGGGATGCTCGGGAGCGCGTATTTTAACCACTTTGATTTATGCTCTGCGTGCGCGTAAGAAGCATAAAGGCGTGGCTGCTTTGTGCGTAGGTGGCGGCATTGGTGTTGCTATGCAAGTGGATGTAGCTTAAGTATTAGCTACGTCAGCATGAGAGTGCAAGGAGAAGCGATGGGTAGCTCTCGAAAATTTTATGATTTAACTGCTCGAGAGCGCCTAGAGGTTCTCGAAGCTGCTGGAGAAATAAGCGTTGACGATGCTGCCGAACTCAGGCGTGTGAACGAAGCTGGCGTTTTACCTGTGGATGTAGCCGCACATTTGATTGAAAATCAAGTCTCGCAATATGCTCTGCCATTTTCCGTGATACGCGGATTAGTGGTGAATGGTAAATCATACACAGTTCCTATGGTGGTAGAAGAAGCCTCGGTTGTGGCTGCTGCCTCACATGGAGCGCATATGGCAGCTCGCTGCGGTTCAATTAACGCACAGTCTGAACCACACCGCGTTATTGGTGAGATTGTTTTCGAAGCTAGCAATGTCAGCGTAGAAAAAGCACAGAGCATTCTTGTTTCACGTGGAACGCAGATTCAGGATATTGCGCGTACTGCGTTACCAAGTATGCATGCGCGCGGTGGCGGTTTGGAAAGTATAGAAGTTGACTCAGTAGGTAGCTTCACCCGTTTTATACTCACGGTTAATCCGTGCGATGCTATGGGAGCTAATGCAGTGAACACTATTGCTGAAGCCTTAAAAAATGCGCTATCGCAGTGGTTAGGAGCTTCAGCACTGGTGGCTATTTTAACGAATAGCGGTCAGGCAAGCGTTACAACAGCTGAAGTAGAGCTGAGCCCTGAGTCTGTGGCTGTGCGAGGTAGTGACCCAGAACAGTTAATACAGCGCATAGCGCGTCTTTCCGATTTAGCAGCAGTCGATCTGCAGCGCGCAGTCACGCATAATAAAGGAATTATGAATGGGATTTCCGCGGCTGTTGTGGCTTCTGGAAATGATTGGCGGGCTGTAGAATCTAGTGCTCATGCCTATGCTGCTAAGAACGGCACGTATAAACCGCTATCGACGTGGCAGGTTAACGAAAAGGGGAATCTGTGCGGGCGCATAGAAATACCTTTGCAAGTGGGTATTGTGGGTGGAGCGGCTAGCTCGTTGCCTGTGGCGAAAATTGCGCGACGAGTCTGCGGTTGCACGACGGTTGATGAGTTTAAGAACGTGCTGGCGGCACTGGGTCTCGTACAGAATTTGTCGGCGCTGCGCGCTCTGGCAGGACCGGGAATTCAAGCTGGTCATATGAATTTACAGATGAACGCGCTCGCTATTGCTGTGGGTGCTCGCGGCGAAGAAATCAATAAAGTTGTGGAGCAGTTGCGCGCTTTGCCTTCGCATAAGCGCACATCCGCCACCGCTGAATATCTCGTTAAAGCTCTGCGCGCATAAGGAGAAGATATGTCTATTGGTATTGACCGCATTAGTTTGTATACGCCGTCTTACTATCTCGATGTGCGTGAATTAGCCGTGGCGCGCGGCGTTGATCCCAATAAATTTACGATTGGTATTGGTCAAGATAAGCAAGCAGTTATTCCGTCAAGTCAGGATATTGTGACGATGGGAGCGAATGCTGCTATCCGTCTGCGTGGCGATATTGACGATAGCCGTTTGGGTTTGGTTATTGTAGGCACTGAGTCGGGTGTAGACGCCTCGAAAGCATCAGCGCTCTATATTCATGAGCTACTGAATCTGCCGCATTCTGTGCGATGCATGGAAATAAAAGAGGCATGCTTTGGTGGTACTGCAGCCTTGCTCGTAGCACGAGATTATATTGCGGCTCATCCGGGTAAACAAGCTCTGATTATTGCTGCCGATATTGCACGCTATGGATTAGCCAGCGGTGGAGAAGTGACTCAAGGTGGCGGAGCAGTTGCCATATTGGTGTCCGAAAATCCGCGGATTGCCGAAATTGAGGAGCATACCAGCGTCTACTCGGGCAGTATCCAAGATTTTTGGCGTCCAGTGTATACAGATGAAGCGCAGGCTCGAGGAAAATACTCAACCGAGCAATATCTCGAATTCTTTGAGCATGTCTGGTTAGATTATGCTCACACTATGCACGCGAAACCGCAGGATTTCGCGGCTTTCCTCTTCCATCTGCCATACACAAAAATGGGTGCGAAGGCTTTGCGCAAACTGGAGGAGCTCACTGAACCAGTCACACATCTTGAGCAGCGTTTTGAGCAGAGCATCCAGTACTCGCGCGCTATCGGTAATGTATATACAGGCTCTTTGTACGTCGGACTTATCAGTCTTCTCGAGCTCGATAACAGTTTGAAAGCAGGCGACAGGTTAGCGCTGTTCTCTTATGGTTCGGGTGCAGTAGCAGAGCTCTTTACCGCGCGTTTAGTAGAAGGCTATGAAAAGGCTTTGTATTATCATGCTGATTTACTCAATCAGCGCACGCAAGTAAGCGTGAACGAATATGAAAGTATTTTTAAGGATGTCGTACCATACGCTCCACAAGATTACAGCACGAACCCGCGGTATTATTGCGGTGATTTTGTGCTCACAGGTGTGGTGGGT
>QWBY01003606.1_pt1 | contig 12152 bp, 6 predicted proteins | sample 1972471 | NCBI WGS metagenome assembly QWBY01 (sample SAMN09866722, study PRJNA288562) | Human gut metagenome isolate term6_stool, whole genome shotgun sequencing... | reverse complement strand
TTCCATGAACTCCTTCAAGGCTTCGGCTGTGTGGGTTGAAGCCCTGAGTAAACGCTGGGGTGGGCCGGCAAAGACATTTTTACCGCCTTGACTGCCCCCTTCAGGACCCATATCGATAATCCAGTCGGCTTCTGCGATCACATCCAGGTTGTGCTCAATGACAATCACCGTGTTGCCGGCATCCACAAGTCGATGCAAAACTTTTATCAATTTATCGACATCAGCCATGTGGAGTCCGACGGTCGGTTCGTCAAGAACGTAAACCGTTTCCGGCAGCTTGCGGCCGCCCTTGCGGATGTCATCCTTAACTTTGGAGAGCTCGGTGACGAGCTTGATACGCTGGGCCTCACCGCCCGAGAGCGTCGGAGACGGCTGACCCAGAGTCAGGTAACCGAGGCCCACGTCCTGCATCAGTTTCAGCGGATGAAGAATAGACGGGACCGAGGCGAAGAACTCAACGGCTTCGTCGACTTCCATCTTGAGGACTTCGCCGATGCTCTTGCCTTTCCACTTCACTTCTAAGGTCTCTTCGTTAAAGCGCATCGAGTCGCAAACGTCGCAGTGAACCTTCACATCCGGAAGGAAGCTCATTTCCAAGGTTTTAATGCCTTGGCCTTCGCAAGCTTCGCAGCGGCCGCCCTTCACATTGAAAGAGAAGCGGGAGGCGGTATAACCGCGAGCCTTGGCTTCTTCAGACTGAGCGAAGAGTTTGCGTATGTCGTCCCAGAAACCGATGTAAGTGGCCGGGCACGAACGCGGAGTCTTGCCGATCGGCGTTTGGTCTACTTCAAGGATGCGGTCAACGGTTTCCCAGCCTGAGATGCCTTTGCAGCCTTCCGGCGTCGGAACGGACTTACCTTTCTCGCGAACCAAGGCAGCCATGTTCTTTAAGAACACTTCTCGGGCCAAGGTCGACTTGCCGGAGCCCGAGACGCCTGTCAGGACGGTGAGACGTTTGAGCGGGAAAGAAGCGGTCACATCCTTGAGGTTGTGAGAATTGGCTCCTTGAACGGTAATCATCGGATCGGATTTCAGCGTACGGCGCTTGGCTTTGCAGGTATGCTGCAGCGGATGCTTCAGGTAGTAGCCGGTCAAAGACTTCTCGGATGCTTCAATATCTTCCACCGAGCCTTGCGCAATCAGCTGACCGCCGCGAGTACCGGCGCCCGGTCCGATATCGATTACATGGTCGGCACTGCGAATCGTTTCCTCATCATGCTCTACTACCAGCAAAGAGTTGCCTTTGGAGGTGAGTTGCTCGAGCGCAGACAGCAGAATCTTGTTGTCACGCGGATGCAGACCGATGGTCGGTTCGTCTAAGACGTAGCAGACACCCTGAAGGTTTGTGCCGAGTTGAGAAGCTAAGCGGATGCGCTGAGCTTCACCGCCGGAGAGCGTCGGAGCCGAACGATCGAGATTCAAGTAGGAGAGTCCGACTTCTTTTAAGAACGACAAACGAGAGCGGATTTCCTGCAGTGCATCACGAGCGATATCGGCTTGACGGCCGGTGAGCTCAATCGTGTTGAAATAATCTGCCGCCTGATCAATCGTCATCGCAGCTACTTCCGCGATGGACTTGTCATTGAAACGGACGTTGAGCGCAACCAGATTGAGTCGCTGACCGTGACAGTCCGGGCAAATGACCAGTTCTTCGGACATGGCTTCGGCCGTCAATTCACCGGTGTTCTCGTCGACAGCAAGCGCATTTTGGAAGGGCTTGAAGCCGTTGCCCATGCAGGTCGGGCACCAGCCGTGCTTGGAGTTGTAGGAGAACAAGCGCGGGTCAAGTTCAGGGAAGCTCTTCTGGCAGTTCGGGCAGTTGGAGGTCGACGAGAAGGTGCGTTTTTTGCCCTTTTGTTCGATATCCAAAATTCCTTTGCCGAAGTCCAGCGTGACAGCGACGAGCTGTTTGATCTCTCCTTCGTTCTCCGGCGTGACCTTCACCGTGCCGGTAGGCAGATCAATGTTGTGTTCTGTGAAACGAGACAAGGAAGGGAAGCGGAGTGTAGAGACTTTTTCCCCGTCCACAATCAGGTGCTCATAGCCTTTGTTTCTTGCCCAAACCGCCAGGTCCTTGTAGAAGCCTTTACGGTTTTTGACCAAGGGTGCGAGGAAGGTAATTTCCTTACCCTTATAAGTCTTCATGATCGAGGCAAAAATCTGATCCTTAGACTGCTTGATGACCGGCACATTGCAGGTCGGGCAGTACTGGGTGCCGAGCTTCACATAGAGCAAACGCAGGAAATGATAAATCTCCGTCATTGTGGCGACGGTGGATTTCTGGCCTCCTCGAGAGGTGCGCTGTTCAATCGCAACCGTCGGCGGAATACCGTAAATCGCGTCAACGTCCGGCGCGCCTGCGGGCTGCACCATGGATCGAGCAAAGGCGTTGAGCGATTCCAAATATCTGCGCTGACCTTCGTTGAAGATCAAATCAAAGGCCAAGGTGGATTTACCGGAACCCGAGACGCCTGTGACGACGGTGAACTTGTTGCGCGGGATCTGGAGAGACAAGTTCTTCAAATTGTGCTCACGCGCATTGACGACCGTGATGGCATCTTTGGGGTAGGACAGGGCCTTCGGTTCTTCCTGCGGCTTGAAGTCCGTGAAGTAAGCGCTCGGATTTTTCTCTTTGAGGGCCTTGTTATAAGCAGCTAAAGCCAGTCCGGTCGGTGTGTCCTTGATGCGGAAGTCTTTCGGCGTACCAGCAAAGAGTTCGCGTCCGCCGCGCTCACCGCCTTCCGGTCCGAGCTCGATAATCCAGTCGGAGGCGTTAATCACGTCAAGGTTGTGTTCAACCAAAAGAACGGAGTGGCCGGACTGAACGAGTTCCTGCAGGGACTTCATCAGCTTGAATACGTCGTCGAAGTGCAGGCCGGTCGTGGGTTCGTCAAAGATAAAGAGCGTGTGTTTGCTCTCTCCTTTGAGGGCATCAGCGAGGTGCTTGGCGAGCTTGAGACGCTGGGCTTCGCCGCCGGACAAGGTCGGAATCGGCTGGCCGAGCTTGAGATAATCCAAGCCGACTTTAACGAGCGGCTCAAGATTACGCACGATTTCCTTGTTCTCTTTGAAGAACTCAATCGCTTCAGCGATCGTCATGTCGAGCACTTCGGCGATGTTGGCCTCTTTGCCGTTACGAGACAGCTTGACCTCGAGGATCTCATTGCGGTAGCGGGTGCCTTTGCATTCCGGGCAGCTTAAATACACGTCGGACAAGAACTGCATTTCGATGTGTTCAAAACCGCTTCCGGAGCAGGCGGGGCAGCGGCCTGTTCCCGAGTTAAAGGAGAATGTTCCGGCTTCATATTTACGCTTCTTGGCTTCCGGAGATGCGGCAAAGAGACGGCGGATGGTTTCGAACGCACCCATGAAAAGTGCCGGTGTGCTTCGTGTCGTTTTACCGATCGGAGACTGATCGACGAAGGAAACGTCGCTGATGTTTTCGGTTCCGAGGAGCTTCTCAAATTTGCCCGGGGCTTCCGTGGACTTACCTTTGGCTTTCATCAGAGCCGGTACCAGGATGTCCTGAACCAGCGTGGACTTACCGGAACCCGAGACGCCGGCAATACACACGACTGAGTGCAGCGGAATGCGGATGTCTAAGTTTTTGAGGTTGTGCTCGGAAGCGCCCAGCAGAACCAGCGCCGGGTTGGCCGGGTTGATGCGTTTTTGGGCGGAATGCGGGAAGGTTCTTTCACCGCGGAGGTAGGAACCCGTGAGCGTACGTGCCTTTTTGAGCTCTTCGGGCGTGCCGTCAAAGACGATTCTGCCGCCGTTGGCGCCGGGTCCGGGGCCCATATCAATAATGCGGTCGGCTGCGAGCATGACTTGAGGATCGTGTTCCACAACGACTAAGGTATTGCCGGCGTGGCGCAGACGCTTCATGACGGAGTTCACGCGATCCATATCCTGAGGATGCAGACCGATAGAAGGCTCGTCGAGTACGAACAAGGTGTTGACCAGCGAAGTGCCGAGTGCGGTGGTCAGGTTAATACGCTGAACTTCTCCGCCGGAAAGTGTGCGGCTCTGACGGTCAAGATTGAGATAACCGAGGCCGACTTCCGTGAGGTAACGCAGGCGGGAGCGGATTTCGTCGAGCAGCATGCCGCAGCCTTCTTCGAGTGCCGGAGAAAGTTTGAGCTCATCGAAGAAGATTCTGAGTCGTTCGATCGGAAGCAGCATCAGATCACGGATATTTAATCCGGGCAGATCGCGAAGAATAGCGTCGGAGAAAGTAGCATTGGCAGGACGCCAGCGCTGATGAGAGCCTAACGCATGATCGGCGTTTTCTTTGGTGCCGATGCGCCAAAGAAGCGCGTCGGGTTTGAGACGAGCGCCGTGGCAGTCCGGGCAGGCCGTATAGCTGCGATAGCGGGAGAGCATGACACGGACGTGCATCTTGTAGGCTTTCGTTTCGAGCCATTCGAAGAAATGCTTAATGCCGTACCACTTCTTAGAGCGGAAGCTTGTCCATTTCGGATCGCCGAAGCAGACCCAGTCCTTTTCTTCCTGAGTCAGATCACGGTAAGGCTTGCTGACATCCAGACCTCGTTCGGCGGCATAACGCAGGAGGTCGTCCTTGCATTCGGAGTAGCTTTCCGTATTCCAGGGTTTGACGGCACCTTCTTTAATGGAGAGGCTTTCGTCGGGAATGACCAGACCATAGTCCACGCCGATGATTCTTCCGAACCCGCGGCAGGTGTCGCAGGCACCTAACGGAGAGTTGAAGCTGAAAGTCGAATCATGGGGACGCGCATAGGTAATTCCGCACTCAGGGCAAGTGAGTGCAGCGGAGAATTTCCAAACTTCCTCTTCAGATCCGGGAACGCGGACTTTGAGTTCCATCAAACCTTTGCCGAGACGAAGCGCGGTTTCGACAGCTTCAACGGCGCGGCTGCGGGGAACCGACGGTTTAAAGCGGTCGGCAATGACCTCAATATCCGAGCCGTTTGTTTTGTCCTGAGAAACGACAGTGCAGCGTGTAAAGCCCTGAGCCTCCAAACCGGCAATGGCCGTTTCGGGAGGAAGAGAGGCTGGGACGTGCACATGGAAGCACACGCTTAGGCGTGCGTCCGGAGAAACGTTTTCTAAGCGCTCGGCGATGTCTTCCCAGATGTCCTGAGGGCTTTCTTCACGCACGGGGCGGCCGCAGCAGCGGCAGTAAAGTGAAGAAGCCTGAGAAAAGAGCATCTTCAGATGATCGTTGATCTCAGTCATCGTGCCCACGGTCGAGCGAGAGTTTCTGACCGGATTGGTCTGGTCAATCGCGATAGCGGGCGGCACGCCCTCGACTTTGTCGACCTTCGGGCGGTCCATACGGTCCATGAACTGGCGAACGTAGGGGCTGAAGGTTTCGACATAGCGGCGCTGGCCTTCGGCATAAAGAGTGTCAAAAACCAAAGAGGATTTACCCGAGCCGGAGACGCCGGTGACGACGGTTAATTTGCCGTGTTCGAAAGAAACGTCGATATTTTTTAAGTTGTTTTGTTTTGCTCCGCGGACGGAGATAAATTCTTTTGCGTTGTTCTTAGTCTGCATGTTCTTCCAAGTTAACGGAGTAGGCCGCCTATAGTGGAATCCGAAGGTGAGTTTTAAAGACGGCACTTTGGTAGCGTCAACTATACTCTCGTTAAGATTTCAAGAAAATCAACGAGTTGTGAGGAAATGTTTGAAATCGAAACGAAAAGAAACGCAAACGACAGGCAAAAAAAAATAAACCCGCCTCGGCATTTGTCGGGCGGGTGTCGGACTCAGTGAAGAGTCTTCGATTGCATCAAGCAGAAAAGAGGATTAATTGCCTCTGCGCTTTGCAGCATTGTCTTTGACTTGACGGGCCAAAGAGTCAAAAGCAGCGCGAACGGCTGCGTGGGCATCTTCGTTCTTCGTGTTCATGATGAATTCGTGGCCGGGAGCGTTGAGAGAAACGCGAACGCTGCATTCTCTGCCCTGGTTCTGGTGGCGCCCTTCGCTTTCAACAGCGACGCGGCAACTGATCAGATCAGCATCAAATTTGTGGAGTCCTTCGACTTCTTTTGCGATTAAATTTTCAAGAGCTTCGGAACGATCGATACCGTGGAAACTAACTTGCAGTGGAAGCTTCATATAATCCTCACTTTCTTTTTAAAACTTCTACCCCCAATTGTTTCATATTTTTCGAATAATTGTTAGGGATTTTTAAATTCCCAATTTTGGAGCAAAATAGAAGAAGTTGTGTTTTCACCGAATTTCAATGGAAAATAAACGAAGTTAATCAAAATTCGGTGTTTAACTAAGAGAAAACCCCTCCTTGCTTAATTCTCTAATTCTCGCATCCGCCTCTGTTAAGGCGTTTTAGACTGCAAAAAAGGACGGATATCGGCATTTTTTAGACTGAATTCGTTCAATAAGGCACAAAAGAAATCAATCTCGGCAGATTCTTTTACAAGAGCGCGAAGAAAATTCGGACATCGGGCGGCGGGTTGTGTTAGTTTGACATTACTAATCCGGCCGTCTCTCTGTTTCGGGGCCGGAAAACCGATCAAAGTATTCAATGAGGTTCGCCCGAATGCATGGAACCACAGAATTAATAGCTTCTCTGGACTTAGGGACGACAAGCGCCCGTGCGATTATTTTTAATGCAGAGGGGCGCCCTCTGGCAGCGAGTCAAAAACCTCTGACTCAGTATTTTCCGCACGACGGCTGGGTCGAGCAGGATGCCGAGGAAATCTGGCAGAAGCAAAAGGAATGTTTGTTAGGCACCTTGGCTGATCTTAAGCTGTCCGGGTCTGGACTTCGGGCGTTAGGCATCACGAATCAAAGAGAGACCACCATCGTATGGTCCAAGAAGACCGGAAAGCCGATTTATCGCGCGATTGTCTGGCAGGACAGGCGTACTGCGGCTTTTTGCGAAAGGCTTCACGACAGCGGATTTGAGCCTTTAATTCATGACAAAACCGGCCTTTGTTTAGACCCGTATTTTTCTGCGTCCAAGGTTCGCTGGATATTAGACAATGTTGAGGGTGCAAGAGAGAAGGCTTTAGCCGGAGAGCTTTTGTTCGGCACTGTCGACAGCTGGCTTATCTGGAACCTGACAGGCGGTCTTGGGCATGTGACGGATGTCTCGAATGCTTCGCGCACGCTCTTATTTAATATTCACAACTGCCGCTGGGATGAGGAACTGCTGGATATCTTCGGCATTCCCGCGTCCATGCTGCCTCGCGTCGTTCCGAGCTCAGGTCTCATCGGCAGGACGGCGCCGGCAATCCTCGGCGCTCCTATCGATATCTGCGGCGCAGCCGGCGATCAGCAGGCAGCGACGTTCGGGCAAGCGTGCTTTAAGCCCGGCATGACGAAAAATACCTACGGTACCGGCGGCTTCCTCCTTATGAATACGGGTTCGACGCCTAAGTTATCCGACAACCGACTTCTGAGCACTATCGGGTGGACGATTCCGGGTGCTACCAGTTATGCCTTGGAAGGAAGTGTTTTTGTGGCCGGTGCAGTTGTCCAGTGGCTTAGAGAAGGCGTAGGGCTGATTGACACGAGCGCTGAAATCGAGAGTTTGGCACGGCAGGTCAAGGACAACGGAGGCGTTTATTTAATTCCGGCTTTTGTCGGGTTAGGCGCGCCTTATTGGGATCCTCATGCACGAGGATTAATGATCGGTCTGACTCGTGGAACGACTCGCGCGCATATTGCTCGGGCTGCATTAGAATCAATAACATTCCAGTGCAATGACGTACTTCGGGCAATGATGAACGATGCCGGCGCGCGGCTCACCGAGCTGCGGGTTGACGGCGGCGCTTCGGAAAATGATCTGATGATGCAGTTTCAGGCAGACATTTCCGGCGTTCCGGTCGTGCGTCCAGAAGTGGTTGAGACGACGGCTTTGGGTGCGGCTTATCTGGCTGGACTCGGCTGCGGAGTATGGAAGAGCACGGAAGAAATTGAAAAGTTATGGCGGCGCGAGCGGACATTTGAGCCGACGATGTCGCAGGATCAACGAGAATTTTTAACGACACAATGGGGCCGGGCAGTGGCGCGGTCTAAAGGATGGGAGCAGTAAGAATGGACTTCAACGCAAAGACTAATCCGGGGCGAGAAAGCCGTCTCCAGCAATTGGAAGAGGACAAAGTCTGGGATGTGCTCATCATCGGCGGCGGTGCGACCGGCGCCGGTATTGCGGTTGATGCCGCTGCTCGCGGTTTTTCCACGGTGTTGTTCGACACGCAGGACTTCTCCGAGGGCACTTCCAGCCGTTCCACCAAACTGATCCACGGCGGCGTTCGCTATATGAAGAATCCCCGCGACTGGAAGCTGGTTCGCGAGGCGATGATCGAGGTCGGCAAGACCGAATTCCTTTCCGCGGCCGAGACCATCCGCCGTCTGCCCGGCGTCAAAGCCGACGGCTTAAAGGGCGGCGTCCAGTTCTGGGACGCTCAGTTCGATGATTCCCGTCTCAATATTGCCTTAATGAAAACGGCGGAAGCCCGCGGAGCACTTTTGCTGAACTATGTGCCTGTCGTCGGATTTGAAAGAGGCTGCGGCGGCGAAATTACCGTTGTGAAGGTCAAGGATAAATTCAGCGGCAAAGAATACAGCGTTAAGACCCGCATGGTCTTTAATGCGGCAGGCGTCTGGGCGGACGAAATTCGCCGCATGGTTTCTCCGGACGTGAAGCCGTTTATCCGCGCTTCCAGAGGCTCTCATATTGTTGTGAGTACGGATCATTTCGGCGGCAAGACCGGCATGTTTATTCCGAAGACTTCCGACGGACGCGTTCTTTTCTGCATTCCCTGGCACGGCGTCCTTGAAATCGGAACGACGGACAAAGAAGAAAAGGACATTTCTTTCAATCCGGAACCCACGGAAGAAGAAATCGAATTCATGCTCGAGACGGCCCGCAAGTATCTGGCCTATCCGATCTCGCGCAAGGACGTCCTAGCTTCATTTGCCGGACTGCGTCCTTTGTTCAATCCGAATGCCGGCGGCTCGACCGCAGCTGTTTCCAGAGAACACTCGGTGATTCCAGAATTTAAGAACATGATTACGGTGACCGGCGGCAAGTGGACGGCTTACCGCAAGATGGCCGAGCACGCGATGTCCGTGGCGGTGGACCAAGGCTTAATTTACAAGCGTCCGTGCCCGACGAAATATATGTCGATCTATCGCGACAACGAGTTCAACCCTGATGAAATTGAAGCCGAGATCCTCAAGGGTACCCTGACGGATGAGCAGCTGAAGGCATACGCAGTGCATTGCCGCGATACGCAGTTTGCTATGACGCCTGAAGATGTTCTTTATCGTCGTCTGAGAATCGGCCAGATGAATAAGGCCAAGACAGAAGAACTTCTGCCGAAGATCAAAGACGTTTTTGAAGCTGAAGCTTCCGAATAAAAAGATTGGCCGAGCAAAGATTGCTCGGCCAAATTGCAAAAAACTTTATCTGCGTGTTATCAAGTTGAATTGACTTGATTTTTTACGTATAATCCTGTCCTCTCTGTTGGAGCGTTGTCCTTTCGTCATCGCTCGTCCGTTGTAAATAATGTCGTCTCGGGAATTAATCCGCCCGAGCTTAAAGATAATTTGCGGCGCATTTGTATGCGCCAAATTTATAGGTGAATAGTAATGAAAACCTTCTCGGCCAAGCCGCTTGAAGTGAAGCGTGAATGGTACGTGGTTGATGCAACCGATAAGGTTGTCGGCCGCCTTGCCGCTGAAATCGCTCTCAGACTCCGTGGCAAAGACAAGCCTGAATACACACCGCACGTCGACACGGGCGATTACATCATTGTTGTCAACGCTGACAAGCTCGTCATGACCGGTGCTAAAGCTGAAGACAAGAAGTATTTCCGTCACTCCGGCTACCCCGGCGGCGTATATGAGACCACTTTCCGTAAGATGCAGGAAAAGCATCCCGGCCGTGCTCTCGAAATCGCAGTTAAAGGCATGCTTCCGAAGGGCCCGCTTGGCTATGCCATGTTCAAGAAGCTCTTCGTTTATGCCGGCAGCGACCATAAACACTCCGCCCAGCAACCCAAACAGCTTGAGATCTAAAAAATGATTGGAAATTACAACTACGGCACTGGCCGCCGCAAGAGCTCCGTTGCTCGCGTCTTCATGAAGCGCGGCACCGGCAAGATCGAAATCAACGGCCGTTCTCTTGATGAGTACATCCACCGCGAAACCGGCCGCATGGTCGTTCGTCAGCCGCTCATCCTCACCGACAACGTCGAAACATTCGACATCAAAGTCAATGTTCGCGGCGGCGGTGAATCCGGTCAGGCCGGCGCTATCCGTCACGGTATTACCCGCGCTCTGATCGATTACGATGCAGCTCTCAAGTCTGTTCTGTCTCAGGCAGGTCTTGTTACACGTGACGCTCGTGAAGTCGAACGTAAGAAAGTCGGTCTTCGCAAGGCACGTCGTCGTAAACAGTTCTCCAAGCGTTAATTCGCTACAGAATTGCGGAAACTGCCTCCGGGCAGTTTTCAACAAAGGTCGCTTCGGCGGCCTTTCGTCGTTTATCGGCGTGTAAGTCCAAGGGCTGGGACTTGAAGAAAAAAGGCAGAACGGTTATTCCCGCCTGCCTCAATTAGGAAGTGGTAGACCTTAGTCTGAAGACTTCTGATTTTAGGAAAAGAACTAAAAACTAATGTTTATGCCTGAGAAGATCTGCTGAGCATTGAGTCCGGCTTTGTCAGCAAAAAACGGCAGAGAGCTCCCTGCACCCGGAACAACGACATAGGAAGATTTCTTTTGATTAATTACAGCCGTGTAACCGGCGTATATGGTCGTTCGTTTACTAAGCGGATAGTCGTAACGAAGTCCAAATGACCAGGCATTCTCATCTTTGTTGGTTTGATTCCTCAGGTAGGCTGCTGTAGTAAAGAGCTTTCCTCCGGCGAGCGGAGTTGAGGCGCCGAGTTGAGCAGCTCAAAGATTGGGAGTTTCATGGGAGCCTTTGGCAAATTTCTTGAGAAAAATCAGCGAAGGCTTGGTTCCCCCTAAATCATAGGAACCTCCAAATAAGACCGTTTGATAGAGGTCTTCTCCTTGAATTTTCAGGCTTAATTTGTCGTACAGGTAAACGCCTCTTAACATAACGTTATGGGAAGCGTACTCAAGAGCAATGCTGTAAGAGTTTCCCAGAGAATTGCTTTGTTTTCCCGAGTCCTTTACTTGTTCTCCTAAGGAAACAAACAATTCGGCACTTAACCCTTTGAAACTTGGGGTTTTGTAAAGAAATGAGTTGTCTCTTCGTGCCAGATCAATATTCTTGTTTAGATCACCTCCTAGAACGCTTGCAGCCCCAGGCCAACAAAAGTTTTCTATTGCTCCTCCCAGCGACATGTTGGTCGGATCGATCATGATCATGGTTAAGAAGTAGGGCGTGTACTGTCGGCCGAATGAAAGACTTCCAAAGTTTTCGTTGCTTACTCCCAACCAGGACTCTCTGTGCCAAGCGAGTCCGCCGCCCGCGCCTCCCGGGGTGGCTTCACCATTGTCAAGAAGGAAACCTGCTTCCAATTTGAAATGGGAAGACCAGCCGTTACCTAAATCCTCACTTCCTTTTATCCCCCACAAGGAAGGTTTTGCGCCGCCGCTTTGAATGCCGCTCTTTAATTGGCTGCCAGCTATGTTAACAGCGACATAACCGTCGACAACGCCATATAAAGTTATCTCTGTAGATGACGCGGGCCGAGTAAAAGCAGTAAGAGCGGCAACCAGCGGCACGAGAAGAAAGTATTTGCGCATTCTTTGCTCACTTAGCTAATTTTTTATCCTGTAGAGCTTGGAGCGCAGCATGTCTTCCGGAGTAGGAGGACCACCCGAAAGCATGGCCTGAAGTCCAGACAGGGTAAGTGTCACCGTAGAGGCCTCCTGCATCAACGCCGGCAGCGTATAAACCATCGATCGGATGATTGTTTTTATCGAGAACACGGAAACCTTTGTCGATTTTGATGCCGCCCAGAGAGGTGTAGCTGAAGGGGAAGAGTTTAATTGCGTAGTAAGTAGTACCGGAAATCGGTCTCAGGTACTGGTGAGATTTGCCTAAGAAGGTGTCCCTTCCATCTTCGGCGAGTTTATTGTACTGAGCTACCGTTTTTTCGAGGTTTGCAGCAGGAACACCCATCTTGTGGGCTAACTCTTCTAGGCTATTTGCACTTACG
>QWBY01002619.1_pt1 | contig 12158 bp, 24 predicted proteins | sample 1972471 | NCBI WGS metagenome assembly QWBY01 (sample SAMN09866722, study PRJNA288562) | Human gut metagenome isolate term6_stool, whole genome shotgun sequencing... | reverse complement strand
CTCATTTTTTCTACCTCTTTTTCTTCTATCTTTCTTAAAAACTCAGAATTAATACATCGGCAATGTCCTTTTTTGCCTTTTCCGCCACAACTATGACCGCCTTCATATTCGTCAAATTCGACGCCTATGATATAGCCACTTATCTCTATAATCGTTCCCTTTGTCCCTGCGTCTATCCCATTCCCATTTCTAAGAACTTCAACCCTATCGCCGATTTCCAGTCCTTTCATTCTTTTTACCTTGCTCTCTGCAAAACTCACTCATCTTTTGTCCTCTATAATTTGTACTTTTAAGAAGCCGCTGCTCCGTGAATACCACTTTCGACAGATAATCCCTATTACTTGTTTATCATCTTCATAGGCCACCTTGTTCAGTGCGTCCAATACCACCTTTAATACGTTGTCTATGTCCGGCTTCTTACCCGGTCTGATTATATTGTGTTCACACGCCAGTCGTTTTCTTTTCGTATATGATTTCGGTATTTTGAAATATGCATCTACCGTTACCGCCGCATAACTACCTTCGGGAATCATTTCCCCACCGGCGGCAAGATAGGCTTGTCGTATTTCTTTTTCATACTTCGCCGTCTTTGCCGGTGTGTAAATCGTTCCGCTTCGTCTGCTGAAACGCGGCCTTGCTTTCCCCTGCGGCTCTCCCTCAACGACAAATTCCATTCAATTCCTCCATACGTCCCACAAAAGATATGCTGCTAGCATAGCGACAATGATTGGTAACCAATTTTCCATATCTACACCTCTATTTTCTCAATCTTTTCGACCAAGAACCCACATGTCATGAAATCATGGTAGTCTATCCATTCTCCAATCACTTTATTAACCTCTCTCTCTAATTCTTCTTTATGTTTTTGGGATACATATTCCAGAAAATTGTCTGCCATATCTCCGTACATACTTTCGGCATCGCTAATCAAATCTTCAATAATATCGTCTGCAAATAAACCTGGTTTGGGTCTGCCCACTTTTCCCACATAGAAACACGACACTCCCGATTCGATTCTCTCTCCAAACACCTCTGAATCCATATATTTAGCACTAATTTTTTCAATTTCTTTTCTTCCCGCCGATATAGCCTCTTCTCTTGTTCTGTAAGCATTCTGCTCTGCGGGAATATCGTATTTATCTAAAAACACAATCCATTCTTCTTTGTTTTCCATGTCTATTCTCCTCTTCTCAACTCATTCAATCTTTCCTTTAATTTATCCCTGTTTTCAAGTGCCTCACTTGAACTTTTAAATACATTTCTAAGTGCTAATCTTCCATAATCTATTCCAACGCCAACCCATGTATCTGTTTTAACACCAAAAAATATATTCTTGTTATCGTTACAGCGATTGTTTATTGTCAAGAAAAAATAATCTTCTCCGTATTTCGGAACAAACGGCTTTTTCTTGAATTGGTAGCTGTGAAATTTACAGACAATCTGTTTCCAAAGTCCCGATTCCCGAAATTCATCATCTATCTCGTGGGAAAACCCGACTTCATCAAACTTGCATGTCCATTGCTTTTCTCCGTTTTCGTAGACATCAAATGCCTCTCCCACTTTAACCCCAATTTCTTCTCTCAACACTTCTAAGATTTTTTGTTCCATTGTTTCTGCTTTTGTTTCTTCTTTTACCTCTTCTTTCGCTTCTTCTTTTGTTTCTTTCTCTGTGTCTACTGCTGTTTCTTCTTCCGTATCTTCAATTTTTTCCAAGCACTTGGGGGCGATATACCAACAATGTCCGTTTATACCGTTCCAAACTCCGTTATGACCGCCTATATAACGGTCAAATTCTATACCCACATTAGGACTACTTAAGTCTTTTATGGTTCCCTTCATTCCGATTGTAATCCTGGTTCCATCCAATTTGCTTGCAAGTGGTAAATAAATAACTTTTACCCTATCACCAAGTTTTAAATCATTCATTTCTTTTTCCATTTTCAAAACCCCTTTCATTAAAATGGTATGTCGTCCTGGTTGTATTCTTTCTTCGGCACTTCTCCCGGCTCGTATTCCGCCTGACCGAAGTCCGTGAATTTTGTGACCGGCTTTTCTTTACTTCCTATCGGTTTTGCTATTGTATTTGCAATGACCTCTGTAATGTATCGTTTCTGTCCGCTCTTATCCTCATAACTCCTCGTGGAGTATCTGCCTTCTACAAACACGCGATCCCCTTTCTTTAATTCATTTCCGACTGCTTCTGCCAGACTTCCCCAAGCTACAACGTTAATCCAGTCTGTGTACTGTTTTTCTTCTCCCTGCGGCGTTGTATAACTTCTACTAACCGCGACCGCAAAGCTTGCTACTGTTTTGCCCGTTCCTGTTTTTCTAATTTCCGGTTCTTTTCCGATGTTGCCTAACATTTCTACTTTGTTCATTTTGATTTCTCCTTTTTAACAATTAATTCTTCTATTTTTCCCTGATACATACACGATGTAGGGATTTAACATTTCATACAGCCTGCTTCCGATTGCCTCGTCTGCCCCGGCTATCTCGTCAAGTCCATACTCGCTCGACACGATTGTTTGTAGTCCGTTTATGTACCTTGCGTCGATGATGTCAAACATAATTTGTAAATCCTGATTGGATATGCCGCCGTCATTCCATGCTCCCTTGAATAAGTCGTCTATGTACAGACACGGTGACGTTTTAGGTATCTTCAACAGTTCTTCATATTGGTCAAGGTCTTTATACATGACCGCCTTGATTCTTTGTATCTGTGTTCTGTACCGCCAATAGTGATGTTCTTTTTTCATTTCTTGACAAATTGCTATACAGATATGAGTTTTACCCGTGCCACTCCTGCCAAAGTAGCCAATCCCTCTTGCGTTCTTATCGTTCAAGAATCGCCTTGCCACGACCGCCATTCGTGCTGCCACTTTTGTATCCGTAAGAAATACAGATATTTTATACCGGTCATAGTCATTTTTTGATATCCCCGAGTGTGCCAACCAACTCTCCAAGTCCCTTTTCTTTTTACAGTCAGAGCAATACATGACTTTTGTTTGTCCGTCTTTTTCTATCTTTATAAGTCCGGTATCCTTGCACTTCTCACATTTATATTCTTTTTCTTCCGCCGGATCCATTGTCATAAACGGCTTTAATTCTTTGAGTATGTCATCGACTTCTTTACCTGCTGTTTCCATTGCTGCCTCCTTGCATTCCGTAATAGTCCGGTAAGTTGAACTTCTTTTTTTCTTCCGGCTGCTTCCATTCCTTTTCTTTTCTCTGCCAAGTGCCGCAAGCGGCCTTCCAACTTTTCATCGGATTTCTGCCAACACGCCAACCGTTTGATTCGTAATAATCCAAGAATGCACCGATACCGAATGTGTATCCCTTTTCTTTACAGTAAGCGTACAATTCTTCTGGAGTAGGCTTTGTGAATTTAGTCGTTGTTGTCCTATCTCTCTTTTTACTTTCCTTTACTTTACTTTCCTTTACTTTACTTTGTGGATTATTGCATACATTAACCGGGTTATTGCATACATTAACCGGGTTATTGTCGACATTAATGTTGATTAGCGCAATATCCCTACGGAGAAACACTTCTTTTCTTCTGGAAACGGCGGATAGATATCGTTCCTGTATTCCTTTAGATGTCAGTATTCCGTATGTAGTAAAGATATTCTCATCGAAGAATCCTACTTTGACGGCCTTGTTAATCACGTCAGTTACTGTGCACTCCTTAGTACCGATTTCGACAGCCACTACAAGCGCAAGCTCATCAGTAAACCGAATGTAATACCCTTCGTCTTTGTAGATATTACAGAGCAAACTGATTAGTATAGACGCGGCAATTCCGCCATAGGCGTTCATGATGACCCTTGTTTTAATGTCTTGCAAGAATCCAACATCAAGTGGGAAATATTCGATTCCCGGCTTTGTCGGTCTCGCCACAGTATCACCTACATTTCTTCGTAAAATCGTTTCATTGGTAGGTAGGATTGCCGGATCGAAGCCATCCGGCTTTCTTGCTCCGCCAGATATTTTCTCAAGGCAACTTTTGAATCAAGCAGATAATATCCTCCGCTTTGTGTACTTGATAAAATCGGCATGCTTTGTCTCCTTTCATTTTCAATCTGTTTTCGTATTCCTCTATCAGATAAACCGGTTAGGCTTGCCAGTGCCTTCCGGCTTATTGCATTTTCTCTTCCGACTGCATTCATTCTTTCTAACAGTTCATATATCATGGTGCGCCCCCGTTTCTTTTATAGATTTCTTCTGCTTGCTTTCTATGAGTTTCGTTCCAGTCACTTACGGATCGTATGTATTCTTTCAAATGTTCTCTCCATTTCTTTTCTTCTACCCCGTGACAGTATTTGTCATGGCATTTCCAACAAACACAGACAAGGTTTTCGAGCGTATCGCTCCCCAAAGACGACCGGAAAACTATATGATGATGATGTATTCCATAACGGCTGCCACAGATAACGCAGCTTTCGTCGTCTCTTTCATCTACCAGACTGCATATTTTCTTGTAGCCGTTCTTTGATAACTTGATTCGCTTCTGTTTAGGCTGCGGATTAAATATCATGTTCTCGTCTCCATGCTTCTATCAACAATCCCCGGTCTTTCGGTGTGATAGTTTCTATCCCAAGGCTTTCTGCTTCGCCGACTATCCAATCTATAAGCCTTGCCATTTCATTTGAGTTATAAGTAGATGACCCATAATACATTCGACAATCAATCACATAAGACGTGCCGTCAATCTTTTCACATATATATCCGATTCCTTTTCTTTCCCATGTGTCTTTAAGTTTCTCGTACCCCGTAGCCTTGACCGCTATATCCGTAAATACTCCCACCTCTTTTATTGCATGTTTGTAGATTTCTTCTTTTGTTGACTGCACAACCTTTGCAATCTTATCCATCAATGCCCATGCATAAGCATTAGCATTCAAGCTTCTTTTCTTTTTGACCGGTGTGATTTCCACCATTACCGGCTTTGTGATGTCCGGCAACTCATTTATGTCTTTGGTGTAGACGGTAAACGAGACAACCGACTTTTTTACATCTGCAACTTCCACCTTGAGGTTAACTTTCGTTTTCACATTGGTATCTCCTCATGCCGCGCGGCGTCTCTTTTTTGAAATTCAGTAAAGGCTCTGTTTAAATCTTCCAAAACATAATTAATCTGATCTATCGAAAGCTCTTCTTTTTTCAAGTTATATAGAAGTTCAAAGAAATAGTCCGGATCCAGTCCGTTTTCTGCTACGACGGATATAAGCTCTGCCAGTTTTCTGTTTGCCGATTCTTTTTTATTTTCTGCCCCGGTGTTTTGGGTTTCTTCTGCTGCGTCTTTTCTTGTCACTTCTCCGTTGTATTTCGTTTCAAACATGCCTTTATAAACATCTGCTGCCACTCCTATGTTTTTCATGGCGTTTCCAAGTGCGTCTGTTAAACATTTTTTATACGCGTCGTCGTCTGCCCTCATTCCTTTTCTTTCTTTTTTTAGAATGAAGTCTCCCCCAATTCCGTATATAGGCTCGCTCCACTTGTCCCCGTCTTTTATTTGCAAAGAAACGGTAAGATATATCAGCTTTTGCCCGTCCGGGCAGTCTATGATTTCCTTGTCTACGACTTCATATTTCCAACCAACGCCGCACAAGCCGTAAACTTCCGTCATGACTTCAACTTTCCACTGCGCATTAATATCTGTAAATCCGTCAAGCCGTCCGCCAGTAATAGCCTTTAATGCACTTACAGGCGGTACAGACACTTTTGCATATCTGTCGTCCATAGTGTTCTCCTATTTAATCTGTATGTTTTGATAAACAACCAACTTCGCCCCCGGAACTTCTTTCCCGGCTTTGATGTCTTTTTTAATATCCATAAGGATCGGCTTTACTTCCGTAACGACTTTTATATATTCTTCCGGTAATTGATTAATCTCTGTGATAACCCTTTCTGATTTTCTCCATGAGATTTTTCCATGTGCAGATGTAAATACTTCTTTCCCGGCTTCCATGTTTCTCGAAAGATATCCCTTCAGCCAGTCCGCTTCTGCCTCTGCTGACTTCTTTAGTGCGGTTAACCGTTTAATTTCACCGTCAAATGCATCCGCTTCTGCCTGCTTGTTTTTGATATATGCTAAAGTGTTGTCTATCTTGTCATTCCTGCCCATGTTTAATTTTGTGTATTTTTCTTCAAAGTCCGGTGCCACTTCTCCGGTTTCTCTATCAATGCTTCCATTTATCAGATTTTCTATCTCTTCGTTAATTTCATATAATTTCATTGTGTTTCCCCTTTCTTAATTCCACGGGCAATTCATGCAGATGTTTTCAAATATTTCTTTTGCATTATTCGGTACTCTTTCAAGTATTCCATTCTCCACTTGCACGCCTGCTTCTTTGCCTCTGTTAAATACTTTTATAAGGCTGCTGTCCTCTAACCGGTTATGGAATCCGTATCTAAGCGTCACACTTTCCACGGACGGCCCGTAAAACAGTTCACCGACATTTACCGTGTAGCTGTAAAACCCTTTCCCATTCCGGTTCATACTCAGCAGCTCTTTTATCGTTTTTAAAAACTCATCTTCCAGTTCAATTCTCATCAGACATTACCTCGCCGTAATAAATCTTTTTGATTAATGGTCTACTGCTTGAAAAGCCTACTCGGATTACAAGTGCGTCGCTTTGCTTGTCTAATACAACGCCTTTTATCCCTTTCGATTTCACTGTTGAATTCAGTGGAATCTTTTCAAATTCCTCTTTCGTCATCTTAGAAACTCAATCTGTTTAAATATGTCAATCAGCATGGCCGCTGTACTGTCACATGCCACGTTGGCCACTTGCTTGTCTCCGCTGTCAAACGTGACTTCAACTGTCTCTGTTCTATAGATATACTTGATATCCACCACTCCACAGTCGGTATAGTCAAATGCTCGCTTTAATTGACGGCAAGCATTTTCCTTGTCTGCAATATCCCTTTCAATGAGTTCTTTCATCCACTTATCTCTTTCATCTTTGTAGTTCATTCGTTACCTCCTATATGTGGTATAATGGAGGCGGAAGATGTGGCATTTTCCGCCCGGACGATTGATAACTGCAATTATCAGTCGTCCTTTTTCATTGCCTTGCCGCTTTAACTCTTACAACCACAACTTGCCCCGGCTGTAATTGTCCCGGATCCTTTATGTGATTATCTTTTTTTGCCTGCCAGACTAAGCGGTTCAAATCCTCTTTATCTGTGGCGATTTCTCTGCAAATGTCCCAGAGCGTATCGCCGCTTTTGACTTCCTTATGGTATTCAATTAATTCGCTTTTACCGGCGAACAGGTAATCATGTAAAAGACTTCCGTTCACCGCGGCGCCTGCGCCTATTGTTGCTACTGCTAATACGGCGGTCATCATTAATGCTTTATTCATTTTCTATCACCTCAATTCCCGTAAAATCCTTTAGAAGTTTTGGAACGATGATGTAATTCCACCTTTCCCCTCTCTCACTCTTTACGGCCGCTCCGATAGGGAGCTTTCCCTGCCTCAACCCCCACCGGACGAAGTCTTGGGATTTCCCCAACAGTTCGGCGGCCTTTGCTACCGTTATTTTTTCCATTCTTTTCACCACTCTTCTTCAAACGGTACATAATTCTCTGTACTTAAAATCTCTACACCGTCGCCTGTGACTATAACCGTAGTCAATGGCGTGTGTTTTTTTCTTAAATACTCCACTAATGCCCCGGCCGCCTCTTTCAATTCCTCTGCATCGCATTCTTCCACCTTTCTCACCTCTCTTTCGTAACTTTTAAAGTTACTACCGGCTAAAAAAAATATCCATTGGATCCTTTATTTTTAGCAATTCAATCATTTTTTCAATCTCATCGCTTCCAAATACGCCTTTTTTCATTTTTTCTGTAAAAGTTTTTGGTGTTATTCCTATATATTTTGCAACGTCTTTTTGTGTAAGGCCTTTAGCAACGATAATTCCTTTTAATTCCAATACTTTCATCGAATCACCTCCTTTTGTAACTTTCTAAGTTACTTACATATTACACTCCCTTTAGTTTCCTGTCAAGTTATTTTATACATGAAAATTTACCTTTTTGTTGCATATAAAGTTATCTGGGTGTATCATTTAGACAAAGGAGTGATTACTATGAAATTCGACAGAGGAACATTTTTAAAAGAAATGAGAATAGAGCGTGATTTAACTCTTGACGATGTTGGAAGCAAAATCGGAGTAACAAAACAGACATTATATAAATATGAAAATAATATCGTCACTAATATTCCGTCAGATAAAATTGAAGCATTAGCCAAATTGTACAATGTTTCTCCGGCAAAAATTATGGGATGGCAGCAAGAAACAGATTCTGAACTCACACAAAAAGACGAACGCGAAATAGAATCAGACTTAGAAGACATGATGAATTCCATTTCATCAGCAGCCTATAACGGAGACGACGGGATAGAGGACATGGAAGCATTCAAAGCCACTATCAAAGCTGCTATGATTCAAGCTAAAAAAATAGCTAAGAAAAAATATACTCCAAAGAAGTACCGGAAGGATAAATAATTATGGAAATTCGACAAAAAGTCGTCGAACTTATCCGCCGTTTTAAAACGGACGATCCATTTCGTATTGCCGAGTTAAAAAATATTCATATCGTCTATGGCGATTTAGGCGGTAAGTTTGGGAATTATATAAAATACAAACGTTCAAAATTCATCATTCTCGACGATAAAAGAACCCCGGAGCGTATGCTCCCGTTTGTATGCGCTCATGAATTAGGGCATGCATTATATACGCCAAATGAAAACACTCAATGGTTAAAAACTTATACCATGAGTGTAAATGCCGATTGTATAGAAAGAGTTGCTAATGAATTTGCTGTAGAATTGCTTTTAAATGATTTTTATATATCAGAAAATAAAGAGTATTCTATATTTAATCTTGCAGATTGCAGAGGCGTTCCCCATCAATTTATTCAACTAAAAAAGTAAGTACAAAAGTAAACATAAATGGTAATTTTTAGAGGAGGCATTTATGGAAACAGATTCTTGGAACAATGTATACACACTGCCCGCTAAAGACGGAGTACTGTATATATCAAATTATCGAGAAGAGATTACTTCCAACAAATTCGACTTTTTACTTTCCGTAAAGGACAGACACATAGGCTTTGTAAGTGGGACTGCTCATCTTGAATCACCTAATGTAGCCGTGTTTAATTCCCCGGTTTGTGACGGCACTTTAGCCTTTAAAAGAGACGCGGATAAAATCATTTTGAAAGAAAATAACTTAGGGTATTATCACGGTGTAGCAATTAATTTCGATGGAGAATATCGGAATGCATTTGAGTATCATGAAATGAACCCACCTAAACTAACGACCTTAGATAAAATACTGGCCTATAAAATAACTATACTATTTATTATCATTGCACTCGTTATTGTCCCTTGGATAGGATACAGTCCTAAATTGGGATATATAAACTTCGGATATAATTTAGTCTTTTCCGCTCCACGCAACATGGCTAAGATTGATTATCTTGGTGTTTTACTTAATGTTTGTATTGCGACTATTGCCGGAGTAGTTTTAGATAAAACATTCAGATTAAAAAAGTAAGGAGGCTCAAAATGTCATTTTCAACAAGGTGGAAACGTTTAAAAGATAACTTCTTTTCCTTCAGTGGCAGAACTACGCGTAAAGAGTTCTGGACATTTTATCCGATTTATTTTTTCTTTATTCTATTAGCTGCATTTCCAAATTACTTGCTTACTCCACTATTCCTTCTTGCCCCGATTTTTAAATGGATTGTGGCCGGCTTCTATATAGTTATGGGAATTTCTATGTATGCTTTATTCACAAGAAGATTGCATGACATCGGCAAGTCCGGTAAATGGGTATTCTTTCTGTTTATCTTAAATGCAGCAGCAACAAATGAAGGCGCTGCTATTATCAGTATCATTTATTTAGTATATATGCTTTATCTCTGTTCTAAAAAATCTGTACCGGATAACAAATACGGCAAATGCTATGAAGCGGATTATTTATTTACGCAGGGAAATTAAATATCTACATTGATGTCATATCCTTAATTATTGACAAATAGGTATAGTTTATATAAGATAAGGACACAAGACAAAACGGTTCACCGTTTTAGGGGGATGACATCTTCGGATGCCGTCCCCTATTTTAATTTCTAAAATTTGATTTTATTATCTTTTATGCTACAATGGCAGATACCCTGCGGGGACTGTCTATGATAGATACCCTACGGGGATACTATCTATAAAAGCCACTGCTATTGTAGCGGTGGTTTTTTCTTTTGCTAAATTTCAGAAAAGCAGGTTTTTTAGACTTAAGTATTGGTATGTACAAAAAATTGAATTATTCAGACTTAGCGTGCTATAATATGTATACGATTGAAAACCGTTTAGGTTTTGTAGGACGCAAGTCATTATTTGACAAGCGTCCAATTTTTTTGCAATAAAAATCATTTCAAACGATAGAACACATAGGAGGGAGGACTACCAATGAAACGAGCTAACGGCACCGGATCCATTTACAAACGCAAAGATACAAAAAGAAGGAATCCTTATGTTGCTGTCATTAATTTAGGAATGGACAGTACAGGTAAAAGAAAAAAGAAAATCATTGGCAGCTTTCCTACCTATCGGGAAGCGCAGCGGTCATTAGAAATATACAACACATCTACCCCGGAAGAAAGAAAATCAAATCAAATTACTTTAGAGGAATTGTGGGAAGCACACAAAGACCAATGTGGCCGGATAAACAAACCCGTAAACGAAACGGCACTTTCCATTTACAGAACACACGTCGCTCCCTTTGGTAAAAAGAAAATCGGAGATATGAAAACAATTGATATACAATACATTGTTGACCGTTCTAATTTAGGAAACGTCGGACAGCAGAAAATACTTTCTATCTTCCACGCTATATACAAGATGGCAATGGCCAATGACATCGTTACAAAAGATTACTCAAGATTCGTTGTTGTCAAAAAATCAGTAAAATCTAACATACATAAACCGTTTACGGAAGATGAAATGCGTTTCCTTTGGGCAAATACAGACAACATACTGTATAAAATTGTCCTGATTCAGTGTTACACCGGAACACGCGCCAACGAATTACAAAAAATGCTGATAGAAAATGTAAATTTAAAAGAACAATACATGATAGGCGGCAGCAAAACAGAAGCCGGCAAGAATAGAATCATTCCTATTGCTGACTGTATATTGCCATTTATCAAAGAGTTTTATAGAAAATCAATGTTTAAAAAATCAAAGTATCTATTTACTCCGGAAAAAGGACTCCCATCTAAAAACGGGACACTGTATTTTGGTACCATTTATGATAAACTCAACCTTACAAACCGCCATTTATCACATGACGCCCGGCACACATTTATAACACTATCGTCGAATTATCATATTGATGATATGATTGTAAAACTCATTGTCGGTCATGCTCAATCTGATATAACCAAAGATGTTTATACACACAAAAGGAAAGAGCAATTATTAAATGCGGTCAATTTTTTACCACACGGAGAATCAATGATATTTTGTCCGGATGATTTTGGTAGCCACTTGGTAGCCACGGAGTAAATTTTAGAGAATTTTATCAAATCTTAAAACAAAAAGAACCCGATAAATACAGTGTTTATCGGGCTTCTATTTTTATAAACCTTATAATCGATATAATCCATTTCATTATAAAACGTCTGCGCAAATTCTATATCCGTATGAAAATCAGGTAGAAACCATTCCACATTACTGCAGTGGACAAGGATTAACAGTCCTGCATGACTCTGCCGCCCAATCTCACCCAAATGTGCTACATGTTTAGAACCGCGAGCTGTAACTGCATCAGGAAACAGCGCTCCTTTTCTGCCAAAGAGTGTACATGATTTTACTTCCACAGGAAAAGTATCTCTATTTTTCCTATCACTTAAAAGTAAATCAAACCGACTGTTTCCCATGGTAATTTCTCGTTTTACCACATGATACTTTTCCCATCCCGGTATTTTATGATGATTAATTAAATATTCTGCTACATCATTACAACGGGAAGTATCAAGCAAAATAACACTATCTTCTTTTTTTACACCAATAATTTTGTATGCAGTACGATTTAAAGGATTTCCGGAAGGTGTCGCATATAAAGTGACACCCGGGAAAAGAAGTTCT
>QWBY01001962.1_pt1 | contig 12159 bp, 11 predicted proteins | sample 1972471 | NCBI WGS metagenome assembly QWBY01 (sample SAMN09866722, study PRJNA288562) | Human gut metagenome isolate term6_stool, whole genome shotgun sequencing... | reverse complement strand
CTTTACCACGTCATTATTCCTCAAATCAAACCGGGCATCGTCACCGGGGCGCTCTTGGCATTTACGCTGTCCATCGACGATTTTATTATTTCCTTTTTCACTACGGGGCAGGGGGTTTCCAATTTATCCATTACCCTCTATTCCATGGCGAAGGCGGGAATCAATCCGTCCATGAACGCTATTTCCACGATTTTATTTGTCGTCGTCATGATCCTTCTTCTCGTGTTAAATCGCCGAGATGTGGATATTATCGATCTCGAGGTGTAGTATGAAGCGATTACAATGGATAATCTGTCTGCTGCTTCTCTTAACCCTTGCAGGCTGCGGAAAAAAACCGGAAAGCAAAAAAGAAACCATTCACGTCTACAACTGGGGCGAGTATATCGACCTGGACACCCTTCGGCAATTTGAAAAAGAGACGGGCATTCACGTCATCTACGACACCTTCGCCTCTAACGAAGACCTTTACGTAAAGTTGAAAAAATCCGGCGATCCTTACGATGTCGTGGTGCCGTCGGAATATATGGTGGAGCGTTTAATTCGCGAAAACATGCTCATGCCCTTGGATTATTCCCTCATTCCCAACAGCAAAAAGCTAGACAAGCGCATTTTAAATATGGAATATGATCCCGGCAATCGCTACAGTCTTCCTCTTTTCTGGGGAACTCTGGGCATCGTCGTGAACAAAAAATTAGTGGATACGCCCATCGATTCCTGGAAAGATTTATGGAATCCTCGATATAAAAATGAAATCATCATGTACAATTCTCAGCGGGATTCCATTGCCGTGGCGTTAAAAATGCTCGGATATTCCATGAACAGCCACTCCATTCCCGAATTGGAAAAGGCGAAGGAAGCGCTGATTAAACAAAAACCCTTAGTTTACGCCTATCTCGCCGACGACGGACGGGACGTTATGAGCCAAGGCGATGCCGCTCTTTCCGTTATGTATTCCGGCGACGCGGCGCTGATGTGCAGAGGAAATAAAAATCTGGAATACATTATCCCGAAAGAGGGTAGTAATATATGGTATGATTCATTAGTTGTTCCGAAGAACGCAAAAAACCCCACCGGAGCCATGAAATTTATTAATTTCATGTTGCGCCCGGATATTTCCGCTAAAAATGCGGAGTATAATGTAGGGTATGCGTCGCCGATTCCCGAAGCCATCACTTTGTTGCCCAAGGAAATTCGCGAGAATAAAACAGCCTATCCGGACATGGATCATCTGCCTCCTTTGGAGGTGTACCGCGATCCCGGCGATTTGGTAAAAGTCTACGACCGCATCTGGACAGAGGTAACGGCGGAATAAATTCGGAACGATGTATAAAGGAGATGTGTCATGGCATTTGATTATGTAATTGTAGGTAGCGGCATTGCCGGCGTTACGGCGGCAAAAGAAATTCGCAAAAAAGATAAAGAAGGCTCCGTCTTACTCATTGGCGACGACGTGCGAGTTCCGTATTATCGCATTAAGCTCTCCGAACTTTTGGGAGAAGACGATCCGATTCTTCCGGCACTGGATGAAGAGGGCTGGAACGATAAAATCAACATTCAATGCAAATTCGGCGTGTCCGTCGAATCCATCGATTTCGAGAAAAGGATCTTGAGACTTTCAGACGGCGAAGAAGTGGAAGGGAAGAAAATCCTCCTCGCCAACGGAAGCCACGCTAATTTGCCGCCCTTTAAGAACAGCGATTTAAAAGGGGTATTCACTTTAAGAAGTTACGACGATCTCTTGTCGATTTCGTCCTATTTAAAACATGCGAAGCGCGTCGGCGTTATCGGCGGCGGTTTGCTCGGCTTGGAAGCGGCGAAGAGTTTGCAGAAAAAAGGCCACCTCGTCGTCATTGTGGACATGGAAGAATATCTTCTTTCCAAGCAATTGGACAGAGAACTCGGAATGTTGCTTAATGAAGAAATGAAAGATCATGGCTTTATGGTGTATACCAGCACGGCGACCAAAGGTTTTGTCGGCGATGATCACGTCACGGGCATCGAATTTGACGACGGCACCGTCGTGGATTTAGATTGCGTCCTCGTTTCCATCGGCGTTCGAAGCAATATCGGGCTGTTTAAAGATACGCCCCTGGAAATTAATCGGGGCATCGTCGTCGATCGGGAACTTAAAACTAATATCGACAATGTATGGGCGGCGGGAGATGTTGCCGAAATCGACGGCCGCACCATGGGCATCTGGCCTGCATCCCGCGCCATGGGAAAAGTGGCGGCGACGAATATGACCGGCGGCCAAGCCCTTTACGACGATCCGAAACTTTTTACGAAGCTCGACATCGGCGACATTCAAGTCTTCAGCTGCGGCAATGTTTCGGAAGGAGACGTCTACTTCTACGACGACGGCGACGTGCATCACCGCTTGTTTGCAAAAGACGGCAAGGTTACGGGCGTGATTTTATATCACGACACCAAAGCCATGACGACCTACAGAAAACTCGTGGAAGAACATGCCGACATCGAAGAGGCATTGAACGTGAAATATCCTTTTAAAAAGGAAAAAGAATAAAAAAAGAGCCCTCGAAAACTTTCGCAGGAAAGCTTCGAAGGGCTTTTTTATTTGCCGGCATTTAATGCGATTTTCATTTGCAGTCTGGAGCCGATACCGATGTAGACGAAGACGTAAAATGCCGCATAAAACATTTGCGCGCGCAGCCCCTGATCCGCATAGCGATAAACCGCAAAGGGCACGAAGACCAGCGGGCAGAGGGCGAACACGATGGCGACGATAAAGTTCACACGCTCCATATGGACGGAATTAATTTTTTTAGTGATATGGAAGGGCTTTTTGTTTTTTTGAATTTGTTTAATTTCGTTTCTGAAAATGGGAACGATGCCGATGATTACGAGGAGAACAATCAGCACTTGGAGCATGGCGTTGTGTTCCACAATTTTGCCCGCTTTATCGTAGATGTGGACATAGGGCTGAGTGAACGCTAAAAATAAAGCCAAGACGATGCTGAATGTATCGATGGACTTTAAAATGTTTAGAAATTTCTTCTTGTCAATGGTCATAATTACCTCCGCCATCAGTATAGCACATCGGGGGAAAGTTGAGAATCGCCTTGGAATTTTACCGTGCTAATAAGTAACCTTTATGATATGATGGAAAAAACTATCAATGAATAGGGGGAAAACCATGCAGAAACAGATGAAAAACGGCATTATTTTTGTAGTATTTTTACTACTTTGCTTTCTACTGACATTGACACCCTTGGTATCGGAACAATCGCTCTTTTTAACAAAGGACTTAAACCGCTCCGATTTCGACGGTCTTATTTTCGACGAGCCCGCCAATATCGATCACTTGCAGATTACCCGTCGCTTGGAAGGAAGCGACCCGATACTTTATCGCTACGATGTAAAATTTCACTACGAAGGCAGCCCTTCCAATTTACGTATCCTCGGAAAAGTGGCGGAGCCCGTTTTCTTTCCGGAAGGCACCTCACCCTCAAAAAGTAAGGTCGTCCTAAAAGGCGAATACGAAAAAATTAATTCGGCGGTGAAAGAATCGTTGCAGCTGAATAAGATTTTGGAAAAACTCGGTTATAAATTACAACCTGCATCGGAACTTCGCGTTCCCTTAGATGAAAATACGGAAGATTACGTTTTTTCCGTCATTACAAAGCCTGCCACCGTAGCTGTACGCTCGGGAAGAACCCTCGCCGATGTGGGCGTCTTTATTACCAACGGTAAAATGGATAAATTTACCGACGCATTGGATGTTAAAGACAAAGGGGTCAAGCCGCAAATTACGACGAAAACTCAATCGGGTACCTATATTAATTCCCTTGAACTTATCGACGGCGGGGTTCAATCGCGATTGACCTTGCTGCGCAGTGTTTCGGTTATTATTTGCGCCGCTTCCGCCGTATGCGGTCTTTTGATTATTTTCACCAATAGAAAAAAATTGCTTCCCGGCATTTACGGAGCCATGATGCTCTTTTTACTGGCACTTCCCAAAGCCATGTTGAAGTCGCCTAACAACTGGGCTACTTTTGTGGCTTTCCCTCTCTTCGCCTTCGGCGGCTACATTTTATTTAAATTAATGCAGCGTCCGAATTTCCAAGTTAAGTCTGTGGACTTCAGACAAGGTGTTGGCATGGCGATTCTGATTTTCGTCATCTCCACCTATTTGTTCGCCGTCACAAAAGGATTCTATCTCTAATATTAAAAGCGTGTTTCGGCACGCTTTTTTAATTGCAAACCTTATCCTATTGAAAATATAAATGGTACATACTATAATATGATCAGATCAAATAAAGGGGGAAATTCATGAAGAAAAGAACGCTATTACTCGCACTTACCATGGTGTCCATTTTCGTTTTGACTGCTTGCGGCGGCGCTGCTAACAGCAACAAAGCCAACAATAAAGCAGACAACGATAAAAATGCCGCAGCCAATGCAGGCGAAGAAAAAGCCGACGGCAAAAAACTTAAAATTGGTTTTGTAACCGATGAAGGCGGCATCAACGACCAATCCTTTAACCAAGGTGTTTGGGAAGGCTTGAAAAAAGCACATGCCGATTTCGGCTACGAAGTTTCTTACCAAGAATCTAAAGAAGCCAGCGACTACGAAAAGAACATCGAAACCTTACTCGATGCAGACAACGACATTATCGTAGCAGCAGGTTTCAACCTTGAAGAAGCTGTAACAGAAGCTGCTAAAAACAATCCCGACGTTCAATTCCTCATCGTCGATGCTGCTAACAAAGACGGCATCGAAAACTTAACCGGTCTTGAATTTAAGGCGGAAGAACCTTCCTTCTTAGTAGGCTACATTGCAGGTCTTACTACCGAAACCAACAAAGTCGGTTTCGTAGGCGGCCAAGAATCCACTTTAATCAAAGCGTTTGAAGTAGGCTATCACGCAGGTGTAGATCAAGCGGCTAAGGAAAAAGGTCAAAAGATCGAATTTATCAGCCAATACGTCGGCAACTTCTCCGACGCTGCTAAGGGCAAGAGCATTGCGACCAACATGTACCAACAAGGTGCTGACGTCGTATTCCACGCATCCGGCGGCGCAGGCGACGGCGTTATTGAAGCTGCAAAAGACATGGACAAATGGGCAATCGGCGTAGACCGTGACCAAAGCTCCATTGCTCCCGACAATGTATTAACTTCCGCTATGAAACGTGCCGACAGCGCCGTTTACAAAGTGCTCGAAAACTTGAGCAAGGGCGAAGCATTCCCCGGCGGACAAAACTTAAGCTTCGGTCTTAAAGAAGGCGACACCGTCGACATCGCTCCTACCAGCGACAAGAACGTGAAACCTGAAATCCTGAAGAAGATCGAACCCTTAAAACAACGCATTATTAAGGGCGAAATCAAAGTTCCGACAACGGAAGAAGAATACAAAGCATTTGAAGCAAAATAAATTTGATCGAAAAGGGGAGGGCATTCGCCCTCCTTTTTTTATAACCTTTTAAATTTACAGACCGATAGTGTATAATTAAACAAGTATATGAAAGGGGAAAACGATGGTTGAAAAAAATTTTGCGCCGGCTGTAGAGATGTGTGGAATTACGAAGAAATTCGGCGACTTTACGGCAAACGACGCGATCGATCTCGTCGTGGAAAAAGGTGAAATTCACGCCTTACTTGGAGAAAACGGCGCCGGAAAATCGACGCTTATGAACATACTATACGGTCTCTACGATCCGACGTCGGGAGAAGTTAAAGTCAACGGGGAACCGGTGGATTTTAAAGGACCGAAAGATGCTATTGAAAAAGGGTTGGGCATGGTGCATCAACACTTTATGCTCTTTCAACCTTTTACCGTAGTGGAAAATATTATTTTAGGCGAAGAACCTACGAGCGGCGTCGTCTTAGATAAAAAAAGTGCGCGCAAACGGGTTATGGAACTTTCCAATCAATACGGATTGAAAATCGACCCGGATGCAAAAATCGAAGACATTTCTGTCGGTATGCAACAGCGTGTCGAAATTTTAAAGGCCCTCTATCGGGATGCGGAAATTTTAATTTTCGACGAGCCCACGGCGGTGCTCACACCTCAGGAAATTGAGGAACTTATCGCCATTATTAAAGCCCTCGCTAAAGAGGGGAAAAGCGTTATCATCATTACGCATAAATTAAAAGAAATTAAAGCCTTGGCGGAAAAATGCACCATTATTCGCAGGGGGAAACGCATCGGCACAGTGGATGTAGGCTCTGTAGACGAGGCGAAACTTGCGGAAATGATGGTAGGCCGTTCCATTCAATTTAAAGTCGATAAAAAGCCCTGCGTTCCCGGCGAAGTCGCCTTAAAAGTAGAAGGGTTGCGGGTCAAGGACGTGCGTGGCATCGAAGCGGTGCGCGGACTCAATCTCGACGTACGAAGAGGAGAGATCTTCGGCATCGCCGGCGTCGACGGTAATGGCCAAAGTGAACTTTTAGAAGCCTTAACGGGCCTACGAAAAGTGGAAAGCGGCACGATTACCGTGGAAGGGAAGAATATTACCGGCGCTTCTCCAAAAGAAATTCGCGAAGCGGGCATGAACAACATTCCCGAAGACCGCAACAAACGCGGGCTCGTGCAGGAATTTACCGTGGCGGAAAATATGATTCTCGATGAATATTATGCCGCGCCTTATTCCAAAAAGGGAATTTTACAAGACGAACCTATTCATTCTCACGCGGAAAAGCTCATGGAAGCTTTCGATATTCGCCCGAGAAAGAGTTCCTATCTTGCGGGAGATCTTTCCGGCGGGAATCAACAAAAAGTTATTCTCGCGCGGGAAATCGACGACGATCCGGAAGTATTAATCGCCGCCCAACCTACTCGCGGCCTGGACGTCGGCGCTATCGAAAACATTCACAAATTCCTCGTGCAACAGCGGGATCGGGGAAAGGCCGTCTTGCTCATCAGCTTTGAGCTGGATGAAGTTATCAGCCTTTCCGATCGCATCGGCATTATTTACGAAGGTGCCATTACGAAGATCTTTGCAGAGGGTGAAGCCGATCAAAATGAATTAGGCTACTATATGGCAGGAGGTGATCACCGTGAATAAGCGTATGTTGTCATATACTTTTATGTCCGTTTTATTGGGACTTTTGGTCGGTGCCGTCATCTTGCTAGTGATCGGTGTCAATCCTTTGGAAGCATATAAAGTCATGATATTAGGTGCTTTCGGAAAGCCGAAGTATCTGTCGTGGACCATCGTCGAAGCGGTACCCATTATTTTAACCGGGGTCGCCGTAGCCTTTGCCTTTCGAACGGGCATCTTTAATATCGGCGCGGAAGGTCAGTTTATTATGGGCTCCCTCGGCGCCGTCATCGTCGGCGTCGTCGTCAAGCTGCCGCCGGTATTACACGGCATTGTGGCCCTTGTAGCCGGCATTATCGTCGGCGCCATTTGGGGCGGACTCGTCGGTATTTTTAAGGCGAAACGGGGCGTAAATGAAGTTATTTCTTCGATCATGTTAAACTGGATCGCCTTTTACTTCAGCAACTATATGTTGACGAAAGCTTTCCTCAGAAAGCCGGACAGCAACTACTCTTTTAACATCGAACCTTCGGCGAGCATTCGCATTTTAGGTAAATGGAAACAATCGGAAGCGGGACGGGCGATTTTAAAGAACAATGCATTTTTAAAGGGCATTTTAAATCCGCCCCTTCACTGGGGAATTATTCTCGCCGTTCTCGTCGCCATCCTCGTGTGGTTTATTCTGAAAAAGACCACTTTAGGCTATCAATTAAAAGCGGTGGGCTTTAATCGCTTTGCAGCTGAATACGGCGGCATCGACATTAAGAAAAGCACCGTCATTTCCATGGCCATTTCCGGCGGCATGGCCGGTCTTGCAGGCGCCGTACAAGTTTTAGGCGTTACGGGCAATATCGGTATTTTGGCGGCGCAACAAGGCTACGGCTTTAACGGCATCGCCGTGTCTTTGATCGCGGCGAACAACCCCATCGCCTGTATTCCGTCGGGCATTCTGTTTGCAGCGTTAAGCTACGGTGGCGGAAAACTAAATTCTGCGTTAAACACACCGTCTGAAGTTATTAATATCGTCATCGGTATCATCGTATTGTTTATCGCCATGCCGCAATTCCTCGAATGGATTCGCCTAAAGTTCGCTTCCAAGAAAGCTAAAGGAGGGGAAGAACTTGAATAATCTTTTAGTGAATATTGCCGGTATTCTCGGCATTACCTTGCTCTACGCCGCTCCTTTAATCTACACCGCCATGGGCGGCGTGGTCAGTGAAAATACGGGCGTCGTCAACATCGGCCTAGAAGGCATGATGACCATCGGCGCCGTCGTCGGTGCCATTGTAGGATATTATGTGGGAAATCCCTGGATCGCCTTTTTCAGCGCCGGTCTCGGCGGCATGGCCATCGCCCTTTTACACGGCATCGCCACCATTCATTTCGGCGCCGATCACGTCGTCAGCGGTACGGCATTAAACTTATTGGGTCCCGGTCTTTCCATTTTCCTCGCGCGCCTCTTCTTCAAAGGCGCCGCCATGACCAAACCCATTCCCTTTAAAAATAAAATGCCCCGCGTTTTAACCAACGTCTTCCCCGCCGGAAGCGTAGGTGATATGATTTTCAGCCAATACATTACGGTATACATCGCCTTTCTACTCGTGGCCATCGTCTTCTTCGTGCTTTACAAGACGAAGTTGGGCCTTCGTATGCGTTCCGTAGGGGAACATCCCCACGCGGCGGAAACATTGGGTATCGACGTGTATAAATTAAAATATATCGGCGTCTTGACGTCGGGCTTCTTAGCGGGCCTCGGCGGAGCGAGTTTAAGCCTCGCCGTCGTGGCAAACTTTAGAGAAACGCTGATTTCCGGCCAAGGCTTTATCGCCCTTGCGGCTGTTATCTTCGGCGGTTGGAAACCCCATACCACCCTTTTGGCGTGTCTATTATTCGGCGCGGCGGAAGGTCTCGTAATCTTTATGGGTTCCACCTCCATCAGCATTTCGCCTAATCTCTTAAACATGTTGCCCTACGTTATTACCATGATTTCCATGGTGCTCTTCGTTGGCGAAGCTCGCGGCCCCAGCGCCAACGGCATTCCCTACAAGCGCACGAAATAGCGGGAGGATAAAATGGAATATAAAATCTTTGCAAACGGGAATGAGCCCGTCATCGCCCTTCGATTGGATCCCGGCGATGAAATGATTGCATCTATTTTGGAAGTAGGGGAAAAAGAAAATATTCAAGCGGCCACCATCGAAGGCATCGGCGCAACCGACGATGTCACCATCGGCATTATGGATTTAAACGCCAAAGAATATAAGTTGACCCACTATACCGAGCCTTTTGAAATCACAGCCATCGCCGGCAACCTTTCCCGAAAAGACGGAAAGGCCTATCTCCACAGCCACATTAATTTAGGCGGCGTAGACGGCGTGGTAAAAGGCGGCCATTTAGATCGCTGCGTGATCTCCGTCACGGCGGAAATTTTTATTCGCGTAATCGACGGTGCCATCCATCGAACCTATCACGATGGCATCGGCATCAATCAAATGATTTTTTAAAAGAAGAGTCGCCTCGGCGGCTCTTTTTCAATAAAAAAATACTCTATATTTTCCCTCACTAAATCAAACGGAGGACTGGGTATGATAAAATAATGACGTTAGAATGAATGCACCTTTTCTTCGAGGGTTTCCTTTAAGCAGAGGTAGGAGGTATTATGAACGAAAAATTAGGAATTATCGCCATCATCGTCGAGTCCAACGAGGAATCTGTCGTAGAGAGCATTAACAAGCTCCTACACGAGAGCCGCCACATTATCGTCGGCCGACTGGGCATTCCTTATCCGAAACGAAACCTTTCGTTGATCAGCATCGCCGTAGACGGCGAGCAGGATCAGATCAACGCGCTGTCCGGGAAACTGGGCATGCTGGATCACGTTACGGTGAAAACGACGCTGGCAGGTGTTTTATGATCGATGAGATCTTAAAACACTACGACGACACAGGCACCCTAAGCGACGAGGACATACGCTACATTCTCGAACACGAGGACGAGGCGCGAGAGCCTTTATTTAAAAAGTCGCGGGAGATTACGGAACGCTATTTCCATAAAAAAATCTTCGTGCGGGGCCTGATCGAATTTTCAAATTACTGCAAAAACAATTGTTACTACTGCGGCATTCGCAGGGGCAACGGAGAAGTGGAGCGCTATCGCCTTTCAAAAGAGGTTATGGAGCATACTGTAGAGGCGGGAGCCGCCATGGGTTTTAAAACCTTCGTACTGCAAGGGGGAGAAGACCCGGGATTTCCCGACGAGGACATTACGGAGTGGCTTCACGCCATTAAACGCATCGAACCCGACGCGGCGGTTACCCTTTCCGTAGGGGAGCGGCCGAAATCCGTATATGCCCGTTGGAAGGCGGCAGGCGCCGATCGCTTTTTGCTTCGTCATGAAAGCTTTAATCCCGAGCATTACAAAAAGTTACATCCCTCTTCCATGAAAAGGGAGCATCGGATTCAATGCCTTCGAGATTTAAAATCATTGGGCTTTCAAGTGGGAAGCGGTTTTATGGTGGGGAGCCCCTATCAAACGGTGGAAAATCTCGTTGAGGATTTTCGCTTTTTAAAAGAACTCGAGCCCGCCATGGTGGGCATCGGTCCTTACGTAACCCATCACGCCACCCCCTTTAAGAACTTCCCGAGCGGAAGCGTGGAGCGCACGGCCATTTGCATCGCTATTTTAAGATTGCTCTTTCCAAAAGCCAATTTACCGTCGACCACGGCCATGCAAACCTTGGCGAAGGACGGACGCAATCGGGGTATATTAGCGGGCGCCAATGTGTTTATGCCGAATTTGTCGCCGGCCGCGGTGCGCGGTCAATACGCACTTTACGACGACAAGGCGGCTTTTCAATTGGAAGCGGCGGAAAATTTGGAAGAATTAAAGCGTCAAATCGCGGCGTTAGGCTATGAAATCGTCATGAGCCGCGGAGATTATATGGGTAAGGAGTCATAAATGTACAATGTAAAATCGCCTAAGGCGGAAGAATTTATAAATCACGACGAAATTATGGATACTTTGGCTTATGCCAAAGACAATGCAAACAATCGAAAACTTCAAGAGGAGATCCTCGAAAAAGGGCGGAAAATGGAAGGGCTGAGTCACAGAGAAGCCGCCGTTTTGCTGTTGACGGAACTTAAAGACGTTCGCAAGGCCTATAAAGAACTGGCCATCGACATTAAGAAGAAATATTACGGCAACCGCGTCGTCCTATTCGCACCCTTGTATCTTTCAAATTATTGCGTCAATGGCTGCGTTTACTGCCCCTATCACTACAAAAACAAACACATCGACAGGGTCAAGTTGACGCAAGATGAAATTCGCGAGGAAGTCATTGCCCTTCAAGATTTGGGGCACAAGCGCTTGGCGCTGGAGCTCGGCGAAGACCCGGTGAACAATCCCATCGAATACGTTCTCGACAGCATCAAAACCATTTATTCCATTAAACATAAAAACGGCGCCATTCGTCGCGTCAACGTCAACATTGCCGCTACTACCGTGGAAAACTACCGCAAATTAAAAGAAGCGGAAATCGGCACCTATATTCTCTTCCAAGAAACCTATCACAAGAAAAATTACGAAGAGCTTCATCCGACGGGGCCGAAATCCAACTGGGCATACCATACCGAAGCCATGGACCGCGCCATGGAAGGCGGCATCGACGACGTCGGTCTCGGCGTTTTATACGGCTTAAACAATTACCAATACGATTTCGTCGGTCAACTTATGCATGCGGAACACTTGGAAGCATACATGGGCGTAGGCCCCCATACGATTTCCGTACCCCGTATTCGTCCGGCAGATGATATTAATCCCGACGAATTCGAAAACGGCGTGCCCGACGAACTTTTTGAAGATATTATCGCCTTAATTCGCATTTCCGTTCCCTACACGGGTATGATTATTTCCACCCGCGAAAGCCAAGGTATGCGCGAACGCGCCTTAGAGCTCGGCGTTTCCCAAATCAGCGGCGGCTCGAAAACATCCGTCGGCGGATACAAAGAAGGCAGAGAAGAGGATAACTCCGCCCAATTCGATACCAACGACACCCGCAGTTTGGACGAGGTTATTTACTGGTTAATGGAACTGGGTTACCTGCCCAGCTTCTGCACCGCATGCTACCGCGCCGGCCGCACGGGGGAAACTTTTATGGAAGA
>QWBY01002798.1_pt1 | contig 12175 bp, 10 predicted proteins | sample 1972471 | NCBI WGS metagenome assembly QWBY01 (sample SAMN09866722, study PRJNA288562) | Human gut metagenome isolate term6_stool, whole genome shotgun sequencing... | reverse complement strand
AGAAGGGAATCCCCAACATGGAGGCCGCCAGGCGCGCATCAGAAGCATCTTCTACGGTGCAACATCCGCGCGAGCCACAACGGTTTTGGGTCTGGTTAGCGCTAAGCGCCATATGGACGGCGGTTACGTCATGTCCTGCTTCGACTGCGAGGGCGGCGGCGACCGCGGAGTCTACCCCTCCAGACAGGGCTGCTAATACTTTCATTTATTTCCTCTCCCGCTCTGCGAGTTTCCGGGAGGCACTGAGGGCGCCCGGTAATGCCTGTAACAGCCGGTCTACATCCTCGTCCCGCGTGGACCAGCCAAAGGAGATTCGTAAAGACCCGAGGGCGTCCTGTTCGCTATAGCCTTGCGCTAAAAGTACCGGGGAGGGACGCGCTACCCCGGTGTGGCAGGCGGATCCGGCCGAGGCGCAGATTCCCGCCTGATCCAGGGCAAACAGTAGCCCTTCGGCTTCCGCGCCTTGCAGCGCAAACTGGACAATGCCGGGTACTGCCGGGGCGTCGCTAGCTAGTTTTACTCCCGGTATTGCTAGCGCTCCTTGCAGTAGTTTTTCTCGTAACTGCTGGTGGCGCCGGGTAGTTTCTGCTAGTTCCTGCTGAGCGTCCGCAAAAGCTGCCGCGGCTCCCACGGCGGCGATTACGTCTTGGGTACCGGCTCTAAGCGCCCGCTCTTGCCCTCCCCCGCGCCTATCGCTGTCGATGTTTACTTCCCGGCGCGCTAGCAGAATTCCCGAGGACGCCGGGCCGCCCACTTTGTGGCAGGCTAGCGAAATGGCATCTACCGGGGAGTCGGCAAAGTTTATTTCCTGGCGCCCGGCGGCGGCTATCGCGTCAGTGTGGATAGCAAACCGGCTAGCCTGTCTGCTCCCGGCATTTTTCCTGACCGTAGAGTGATCGCTCCGCCGGCTCCGCGTATCTGCTGCTGCTTTTTCGCGCAGCAAGTGGCACAGCTGGGAAACTGGCTGCACCACCCCGTTCTCGTTGCACACGCTCATCACGGACACTGCTGCTATTTGGGTGGCATCCAGGGCGGATACGGCTTCTAGATCGACTACCCCGCCGCCATCTACCGGCAGCACTTGCACCTGGAAGCCGGCATCCTGTAAATCACGGGCATTAAGCCCAACCGCATCATGTTCTACCTGGCTAATCACTATTTTGGTGCGGCGGGGATCTTGGCGGCGCGCTGCCTTAGCCAGGCCGCGCAAGGCAAGGGCGCAAGAATCAGTGCCGCCCCCGGTGAAAATAACTTCCGCCGGTTCGGCTCCGAGCGCCCTCGCCACCTGGGCGCGCGCAGTTTCTAGGAGCGCGGCCGCTTTACGTCCCGCCGCATGCGCAGAAGACGGGTTAGCCCCGATCCCGGAAAGCGTAGCCGCTGCCTCATTCATCGCCGCTAACGCTTCGGGGCGTAGCGGCTCGGAGGCCGCGTTATCGAGGTAGGTTAGCTGCACTATGCGTCCAGCGGTTTGATTCTAGAGAGGGCATCTGGAACCACCGTGAACAGGTCGCCAACTACCCCAAAGTCTGCCATTTCAAAAATTCGTGCCTCGGGATCATCGCAGATCGCCACGATTTTCTTGGCGCCGCGAATCCCGCACACATGGTGGTGATCCCCAGAAATCCCCATCCCGATATAGAGGTTGGGGGCAACGCTAATCCCGGATTGTCCGATTTGGGCGGCACGGTCAATCCAGCCTTGCTCGCAGGCCACGCGGGTGGCACCGACCGAGCCTCCGAGCACCTCGGCCAGCTGTTCGGCCGGACCAAAATCGCCGTTAACGCCACGACCAGCACATACTACTACTGGTGCCTCGGTTAGTCCCGCGTGTGAAGATCCGGTATCTTCCCTAGAGACTACTTGGATCCGTTTTGTGGAGTCGCGTAGCTGAACCGGCAGATTCTCGGTCTCTACTTCGCCGGCTTCAGCTGCCGGTACCGCAGAGAGCGCCGTAGTCCGCATGGCGACGATCGGGATACCCCGGCGAATATAGTAGCTGGTTTCCCAGGTGCCATCGAGTACCGATTTACCGGCAACCAATTTCCCGTCAGCCACTTTCAGACTGGTGACGTCCACGCTGGCTCCGGAACCTAAAACGATGGCGCTCTGGGCAGCTCCGTCACGCCCCCAGGAGGTGGAAGGCAGCAGCACCGCCCCAAAATCTCCGGTATGAACCGCCGAAACCACCAGGTCAGCTAGGATTGCCCCGACTTGCCAGGTTCCGGTTTCTTCCGGATCAAAATAGCGCACTGCCGCCACCCCGACCTGGGAAAAATGGTGGGGAGAAATAGAGGTGGGCGCGAGCGCCACTACCTTGCCACTGGTGATTTCGCGTGCCAGGGTAATCAGGCGCGCGGCCGCTACCGATAAATGTTGTGGCCGAGCCGCATCTGGGTGGGCAAAAACCAGGACGTCTTTTGCTATTTTTTCGCTCACGATTTTCTCCTACTTCTTCTGCGCAAATCCGGATTCGACCAGGTATTCGGCTAGTGCTTCGCCAGCGTTTGCCGAGTCGGTAACAATCGTTCCCTGGTCCTTTTCTTGGCTATAAAGCTGGGCATCTAACACTTCTGTGCCAGAATCAGCTGCCCCTACTTCTTTAGGGCTAAGCTCTAGCTGCGCCAAGTCCCATTGCTCTACCGGTTTCTTCTTTGCCGCTAGCATTTCTTTAAATCCGGGATAGTGTGGCCGGTTGGCTTCATCATTTACCGAAAGCACCAGGGGATATTCTGCACGTAAAGTCAAAGCCGTGCTCACCTGATAACTGGTGGCCTCAACGGCCTCGGCGCTGAAGCTAACTTCGGAAGCATCGGTAATCACCGGTAGCTGCAGGGTAGCTGCCAGTGCTCCCGGCAGCATGGAAGTCATCCCATCGAGGGAGGAGGTTCCGCAAACTACCAAATCAACGTCTCCGATTTTTTGGATTGCCCGCGCTAGCACTCGGGCAGTCACGGTTACATCTGAGCCCGCTAAGGCCGGATCGCAGAGGTGATATGCCCGGTCTGCCCCCATCTGGAGGGCGCGCAGCAGGGCTTTCTTTGCCCCTTCCGGCCCCATAGTAAGGGCAATAATCTCGGCTTCCGGTACTGCCGCCTTCGCGCTGAGCGCCGCCTCGATGGCGTTTTCGTCCAGGTCGTTCAGAGTATCTTCTTCTCCGCGCACCACGTGACCGTTTTCAATGCGCCGCTCAGATTGCGGGTTGGGTACATGTTTTACAGTTACGACAATCCTCATACTTCTACCTTGCCACAAGCTTTCCCAGTGAAAAAGTAGCCAGCACGTCCTCTTTGCTCACAGAGGAAGTTTTTCGTCAGATGTTACCGCCGTCACGCATATACTTATTACATCTGTTCAAGTGAAGCCGTAGGTAATCCAGCTAGATTGCTGCTTGCGGTTAACACCCGGCTCTCCAATGAAAGGTTGCTTTTTGGTTATTGATAATCTTTCTTTCTCCTATCGAAAGCACCCTGTTTTTTCTAATGTCACCTTCGAGGTTGAAGCGGGCGTGACGGTGCTTTTAGGACCGAACGGTGCGGGAAAATCGACTCTTTTTAAATGTATTACTGGCGCTCTGCGCCCAACTTCTGGAAATATCCAAATACCTGAACAATACAAAATCGGCTACGTACCGCAATCTTCTGAAATGCCCGCGGGAGCTAAGGTAATTCAAGTATTAAGCTATGCCGCGTGGTTGTGCGGGAAGAATGGCGACTCCCAAGAGCAAAGCGTTAAGCAAGTTATCGATACCCTATCTTTAGAAAAGCTACTGAAGCGTCGGGTGCGAACTCTCAGCGGCGGAGAACGACAGCGAGTCGCCCTAGCGGTAGGAATAATCGATAATCCTCGGTTACTACTTCTTGATGAACCAACAGTAGGTTTAGATCCTTCGCACCGCTATCATTTGCGGCAAACAATCTCTGAGCTATCAAAAGACCGTTGCATACTTTTAAGTACCCACTTAATTGAGGACGTTACCCAAATTGCCCAAAGAATTGTTCTGCTCAGTGGAGGGGCTTCATTTTTCGCTGGTTCAGTTAGCGATTTCGTTCACCGATTTACCGGGGAAAACATCGTCACCAGTACCGCAATCGAGCGCGCCTATGACCAGGCAGTTAATGATTCTTTGAAAGCGTCAGTTGTATGAAGCTGAAGCAGAAACTAACTTGGTGGCCAATCCCAAAAACTATTCTAGTTTTAGTATTCGTGATGATGGCGGCGGGAGCTTTGATCGCCTCCATCTCTGCCCTCCAGGCAGATTATTTCCTCTGGTCAAAAACTAACCGTTTTCTTCACGATGCTTTGTGGATTCCTGGTTCTCTACTAGCAGGTGCAAGCAGTGCCATAGCTATTATGATCTGGCCTAACCAAGGAATTTTTCAGGTAAATAGTACCGGTAAAATGCGGTCTAAAGCCGCCATGCGGCAACTGGGAATCATCGTTACTCTCGCTTTTACCGGGCATCTTCTTGGCTGCGCCCCACTGCTTTACTTCACTAGTCGTTACGGGAGCGGTGGAAGCCTGTCGTGGGCGAGCGTACTGGTCGCTTTTTCTGGGGTTATAACGCTAGTCGCTATCGGTTTTTTCACTGGACTGGCAATAAAAAGAATCTTTATAGCACCCCTGATATCGGTCGCTACTTTTGCTCTAATGGCAATAATTTCCGAACCGATACTGCGTCCTTTGGCTCTGCTGTTTCCGGTTCATCAGGTAGCAGGCTCGGCTCGTTTTGAAACCAATCCGGCAGTAGCAGTGTTCTCGCTGATATTTGCCTGCACGCTGCTTTTAGCAGGCTACAGCGTATTAAGTTTCCCGCTTGCAGGTAAAAACCCAGGTTTATCTGCACACTGCAGAAATCTTCTACTCCCCCAAATAGTTCCCGTAGTGTGCGTCCTTGCACTGGTCGGATGCGCATTTGTATGGCGACCAGAATTGCTAACCGTTCACCGACCGGTGAAAACCAGTTGCTTTAAGATTCAAGAGCTCCAGGTCTGTCTACATGAACAAAACCTGCCAGCACGCACTTCGATACAAAAAAGTATCACCCGGCTGCAAAAGGTGGGAATCAGTTCTCTACTAACCACCATTAATGACGATGCCGCTGTTGAACGAGATTTACCGAGAAACGGCGAGGCTTTCATCATTGTTGATTCCGGTCCTTATGATAGCGAAAACGTTGCAAATAGCCTGGAAGAAAGTATTGCTTGGCAAGTGGTGAGTGCGGCTACCACCGACCGCTGTATCGACAAGACGAAAACTATCGAAAGTCACGACCTCAATTCGGCAATAGCCCATGAGCTGCTTCAGCGTGCCAAATACCCCAATCTAGCCGAACACCTTTCTCCGGAGGTAAACTCCACATTTGCGCATATGAGCGAGAGGGAACTTAACTCCTTCCTACACACCCAAAATAAGCTCATCACCTCCTGCTCCCTGAAAAACAAAACGCTATGAACACCGTTAATGGATTCCTACACGCCCGCAACGCCTATGTGGGTGCGTTGTTCCTGATGGCGTTATCCATACTTTCCCTATCTTTCCCCATGACCTACATCGGGGTTAGCGTGAAAGCCGGGTTTCCTGCCCGCGCAGTAGGCATCGCAGAGATATGCGCACTCATTGCTGCCAGTTTTCTCCCTACAATTAGCAAGCCGCGCTTCAATAAGGCTGAGCTTAAAGCTCCCCCGTCGCGCCGCGCAATCCACAGCATTTTTACCGCTTTAGTGATTATTAGCCCTTGCCTACCCGCTATCACCTGGTATTTACGCATTAAATGGAGCGAACTGGGCTATCAGCTTCCCGGCATAATCGGTTTTCTCGGCACCCCTATCATTTTGGGATCCCTGTCCATGCTCGCCCTCCTTTTAGCCGGTAGAGCAGCATCTATAGTTATACCCACGTTAGTTTTCTCTACTATCGTGGTAACCCAGCACCTGTTTCCGTCCGGTATTACCGCGCAAGTATTCGCCACCGCTAAAAATTGGCATACTTGTTGGCCGGTAGTGGGGATACTATTTTCTATTACCCTGTTGATTGCATACCGTAAAGGCTCGATACCTTCATTCAAGTAGAAAAACTACCTGTTTGACGAAAACCCATTTAACTAGCGGAATAGCTCTATCGAACCCTAGCCGATAGGATTGGCTACGTGTCAAGACGAGTAATAGACGACTTTTTTAGGCCGTCCAGCCCCTATGTGCATGACGGTGCCGCTGATCCGACCCGCCTGGGGGTACACCTAGAAGGCAACGGGGTGGATATCGCGGTGGTAGCCCCGAATGCCTCGGCGGTGGAAATCTGTTTTTTTACTTCCGCGGAACCAACCGCTCCCGAAACTCGTTATCGCCTCTTAGGCCCGGTGGATGGTATCTGGCATGGCCATGTTTCCGGGGTATTAGCCGGCACCTACTATGGTCTACGCACCTGGGGGACTTGGAATCCGGAACGCGGGCATGTATTTAATCCCTATAAACTCGCCCTCGACCCCTATGCTCGCGCTATCAGCGGAAACGTACAGCTTTGCAGTCAAACCTACGCCCATAAAACCGATGATCAGCTCTACCCGCTGCATCCTTTCGAGCTAGACCCCACCAACTCGGCTCCCTATACCGTGCGCGGAGTGGTCACCGGTAAAGAGTTTGACGTAGCGCCTGGCCCGGCCACCCCTTGGCAAAATACCGTTATTTATGAGGCACATGTCAAAGGGCTTACCAAGCAACTGCCCGGAGTACCCGAAGAGCTACGCGGAACCTATGCGGGACTGGCACACCCGGCCACTATCGCCTACTTAAAAGATTTAGGGATCACTGCAGTCGAACTATTACCGGTACACGCGAAACTATCGGAAGCGTTCCTAAACGAGCGAGGTTTAAGTAACTATTGGGGGTACTCTACCCTGTCCTATTTCGCGCCCGAGCCTTCCTATGCCACTAAGAATGCCCGTATGCTCGGGCCAATGGCAGTATTGGATGAGTTCCGCGGCATGGTTTCGATCCTGCACCAAAATGGAATCGAACTGCTGCTCGACGTGGTTTATAACCATACTTGCGAGGGCGGAGGCGACGGCCAGGCACTTTCTTGGCGCGCCCTCGATAACGCTATGTATTATCGCCTGGATTCCCAAGGTGGCAGTATCGATTATTCCGGTTGCGGCAATACTTTAGATACTTCGCATCCGCGAGTGATCCAAATGATCATGGATTCTTTGCGCTATTGGGCAGGCGATGTGGGAGTCGACGGCTTCCGTTTTGACCTGGGTGTTACCTGCGGGAGAGGCGAGGAACATTTCACTCGTTTCCATCCTTTCTTCCAGGCCTGCCTAGATGATCCGGTTTTGCGAAACAAAAAAATGATCGCCGAGCCTTGGGATGTCGGTCCTGACGGTTGGCGTACCAGTGATTTTCCGTTACCTTTCTCTACTTGGAATGATCGCTATCGCGACAGCGTCCGCGGTTTTTGGATTGCTGATGGGCGCGCCCAGTCTCGGGGAGAATCTCGCGGTGCTCCCCCCTTTGAACTAGCCTCCCGGCTTTCTGGTTCCCAAGACATGTATGGGGTTGGGGACGTCCCGGCTGTGCGCCCTCCTCGCTGCTCGATTAACTTCGTAACCGCTCACGACGGCTTCACCTTGGGGGATTTGGTTAGCTTCGACCATAAACATAACGAAGAGAACCTGGAGAATAACCGGGACGGATCCCCCAATAACCTGTCTTGGAATCACGGTAGTGAAGGGCGCGCCTTCCAACTTGGTATTGAAAAGGAACTGGCTTTAGATGGCGACTCTCCACTGGCAGAACTGCTAAATGCCCGGGTTCGGTCTGCGCTTAACCTGTTTACCACCATATTTATTTCTGCAGGTACCCCGATGATTTTGGCTGGTGACGAGTTTGCCCGCACGCAAGGGGGCAACAATAACGCCTATTGCCAAGACAATGAAACTACCTGGCTGAACTGGGAACTGGTGGATTGGCAAAAAGATTTTTATGTGGCAGTACGAAAGCTGATTACCCTGCGGCGCGAACATCCAGTTTTCCGGCCTAAGACCTACCTGACCGGCCAGCGTCATCCGGGTGATAACATCCCTGATCTTTCCTGGTATAACCAGGTGGGACTGTTAATGGGTGACCGAGCCTGGCATGATCCGGCCAGCCGAGTTTTCCAAATGCTGCGTTCGGGACGCCCCTACGGAGATCAGGATTTGCTGGCGGTTTTCAATGGGACGCTCGACCCTAAGCATGTGCGCTTAGCTCCGGGACGAGGAACCGCCTATCAAGAAATTTGGGATTCTGCGGTTTCTGAACCGGAAGCGGAAGCTCCCCCGTTCAACCTCGCCGGTGACGATATCTTCCTGGAGCCGCTATCAATCAAACTTTTCCTAGCCGACTCCAACGGGGATTAACGCGCAGCTGTAGCTGTAGGAATATGAAAAGCGCGAAATTTATTGTTTGCGCGAGGGAATAGCGTCCGTATGCGCGGAGAAAAGTTTTTCCTCCCGCCCAAAATCTAAAAAGACTGCGTCTTTTTAGATTTGCGCCCACCTAGCCTACTCGGATAAAACTTTTCCCCGCGCTACTATATGTGTTTTCGTAGTACATTGTGTAAAAGGTTTACAAGTGCCGAACCAGGGAGAATTAACATGGTCAAAGTAGTTGACTCTGTGCCAATAGTAGTTCGGTTACCCGTAGATTTAGTGCAGCGTTATGACAATCTGGCTAAGACTACCGGCCACAGTCGCGCCTATTTCTTCACGAAAGCACTCGACGAATCAATACCGAAACTGGAATACCAGTATGGGCTCCTCAAAAAAGTTGCGGACTACCGAGCAGGACGGTTAGAAACTGTATCGATTGACGAGTTAGAAAATCACCTCTACTTGCAAAAGTAAGTTGCTCACCTAAGTGGAATAATCCGCTCCTGATAGGAAAATCTCTGGGGTATATACAGTTTGCGGAGACTTTGTAATGCGCGTGGGGGAGAGATTTTTCCTCCCGCCCAAGAATTTGGAAAACGTAGCTACGTTTTCCAAATTCTTATGCCCACCGCGCCTGCTCGGATAAAATCTCTCCCCCGCGCGAACGTATAAATATCTGTCTTGAAGTAGATCACCGGCGGCAAGTTTATCGCTAGGCGGTTACTAACTTTGTACTATAGAGGGCGAGGCTGCGATTATCGGGAGGTCCATCTTGCAAGCTGCAAAAGTGCAAACTACAAGCCCAACAAGCGCTAGCAGCTCCCCAAAAACGAGGTAACCGCATGAGCCACATAGCAGACCTAATCGCAAAACACTGTCCCAACGGCGTGAATGAGAAGTTAATATCCGATGTTGCGACACTAGAGCGGGGAAAGTACATATCTAAGAAAACTGCAATTCCTGGAGAGATTCCGGTGATAGCAGGTGGCAGAGGCCCCGCCTATTGGCACAACGAATCCAACCGAACTGGCGAGCTGCTAACGGTTGCAGGTTCGGGCGCTTACGCTGGCTTTGTTCAATATTGGGACTCGCCAGTTTTTGTTTCAGATGCCTTTAGCATCGCCACCAATCTTCAGATAAATACCCGGTTTCTCTACCACTGGTTGAAGAATAAACAAGACTTTTTACATTCCCTAAAAAAGGGAAGCGGAGTTCCCCACGTCTATCCAAAAGATATCGCCAAGTTAAAGATTCCAGTGCCACCACTGGAAGTGCAAGCTGAGATCGTACGGATTCTAGATTCATTCACCAACCTAGAAGCGAATCTACAAACAGAATTAGAAGCTCGTCGCCAGCAGTACAAGTACTACCGCGACTCGCTACGAGATGTAAGTAATCAAGAAAACCGTTTAGGGGAAAAAGTAGAAATTATTGCTTTACTAAAGAATCGATGTGTAAATCCAAAACTGATAAATATAAAGTACCAATTGTAAGCAACGGCATTGGGGAAAATGCCCTCTACGGATATACCGACATTGCAAAAATAAATACTCCTGCGGTGACTATTGCAGCTAGAGGAACGATCGGATATGCAGAATACAGGGATTATCCTTACTTTCCAATAATACGTTTACTAACTGCTATCCCTAAAGACACTTCTTTCCTAAACACAAAATACCTGTATTACTGTTTGCACGGGAAAAAATATCAACTCCCAAACGGTGGGATACCTCAACTGACTGCGCCACAGCTAAAAAAGGTGAGAATTCCCGTCCCTCCCCTCAAGGAGCAGGAACGTATTGTGGCGATTCTGGATATATTTGATGCGTTAGTAAATGATTTTTCTTCTGGTTTACCGGCCGAAATCGAAGCTCGCCGTAAACAATACGAGTATTACCGCGACCAACTCCTAACCTTCACCCCCGTAAAGTAACTGCGAGATTTATGCACAATGCGCGGGGGAGAGATTTTATCCGAGAAGGTGCGGTGGGCATAAGAATTCGGGAAACGTGACCACGTTTTCCGAATTCTTGGGCAGGAGGAAAAATCTCTCCCTCGCGTAAATAACCGGAGAAAAAGCTTTCTTCCGCGCGGATTAAGGGCTAATGCCCGGATTACGTGTCTTTTCCCGGGCGTGTCGGGGTGGTTTAGCCATTAACCCTTGACCCTAGTATCCGCTATTGCTGGTTGCGGTAGGGCTCTGGTATATTTACCTGTGGACGCATTTCGGTGCTCCACTTCCGAAGCCCGCGATTTCGCGGGCTTTCGTGTTCGTAGCGGGAGGTGACGTGTACGTCGGGTATTTCGATGAGTTTGGGCATAACGGCGCATACGTGAGCCGATTCGACCCGTCCTATAAGACTCACCCAGTATTCGGACTCGGCGGTTTCGTGATCCCATCCCAGAACATTCGCAAGCTGTCTGGTATTTTCCGTTTCGTTAAGGAGCATGGGCTACGTGAAGAAATTGAGGCGAAAGTAATCTCGGCAGGTAAACGCGTGGAGCATTGGGAAAAGAAAGGCTCAGCACTACTCACCACGAAGAATATCGAGAAGTATCAGGAAACTCGCCGTCTCATTTTTCGGGTTTTAAACAAGCTGGAATCATTGGATGCTCGCGTGGTGTTTTATGGGCAGGAAAAACTGCGCGGCACCCCGATTGAGGCCCCTGAGACGAATGCTGCGCGTTACGACCATGCAATGAAGCAGCTGATTCAACGAGTGAATTGGGATTTGCCTGATGCTGAGAATTTGTTGATGGTGCTCGACAAACAGGGTGAGAAGGAGCGACTGGAGATTTTCGCCGGTGCAGCAGCGTTCATGTTCAGCAGTGAAGATGCCACGAAACTTGTGGAGCCGCCGATGGAGGTGGAGAGCCATCTGTATCAAACGGTTCAATGCGCGGACTGGATATGTGCAATCCTTGGCCGTATTGCTGCATACAAATATGATTCGGATTTTGCTGAATATAAGTGGGCACTCAAGTATTTTGGCAACCGGCTCAGTGGGATCACGAGCGAACACTCCAAAATCCGCGCCGCAAGCAGCGCCACGAAAGATCTCTACCCGAGATTCCTCGGCAACTACGCCACCTGCTACTAGACCGCGAGCCATGCACTCACTCCTGCTGATAAAAACCGCACTCGCATCCGGCAGCATCAATCGGTAAACAGTTAGTCCAGGCTGGTAGCTCATGCATTAGGGAGCAGATGTCTGCAGCCGTGGTGCCGCTATTGTTGGGTTCGTCAATGACAACCTCTGCGTTAACAGACCACCTGAAAACGAAAAAGATCCCTTTCATATAACTCAAATGTCAAATAATGATTCCGGCAATACCGGTCGAAGAATACCAAGAGCAATAATTACAATCCACACGCGCGGAACTACCACCAATTTTCAAGGCACCTGATAATCAACTGCACGCGCAACTTAACAGGGGCACGCTCCTCTTACTTACCTCCATTCCCAAAAACCCGGGTGCAAGCAGACCTAGCAGCTTCCATTTATTGGCTAAGCGTGGGGGCGAGATTTTATCCGAGCAGGCGCGGTGGGCATAAGAATTCGGAAAACGTGGCCACGTTTTCCGAATTCTTGGGCAGGAGGAAAAATCTCGCCCCCGCGCACCTAACAACAAGAAATGCTGCAGGAGTGCACCCGGTTTTCCGGGAATATCCTTGGCACCGTAGACTGGGAACCATGAGCGATAGCGGCGAGAAACTAGAAAATTCCACTGATGCGGCTTCTTTGAAGCGCGCGGAGCTGAAATCTC
>QWBY01001957.1_pt1 | contig 12178 bp, 10 predicted proteins | sample 1972471 | NCBI WGS metagenome assembly QWBY01 (sample SAMN09866722, study PRJNA288562) | Human gut metagenome isolate term6_stool, whole genome shotgun sequencing... | reverse complement strand
ACTATTATTCTCATTGAAGGTCATTTGTCGGATACCTACCTTGAAATCCTCAGAGTCGGATACCTTATCACCTACCTTAAAGGTGAAATTAGCGTCGTATAAATAAGGAGATCCGTACCCTTTAGGCCACCACAAACGTGGATTCTGAACCTTCAATTGGCTAAAGGTATTCGGGTCGAAAGCAACGCTCTTCTCCTCGTTGGCGGCCAATTCCACCGGTTGCTCGAAAGTGATATCACCGATCTTTCCTGTCAATATACCCTTCACGGGAGCGGCATCATGGTTCTTCACGATCACTTCCGGAGTCAAGGTAGCGGAAGTCGTATCCGGCAACGGTAATACAACCTGTACGAACGGGTCTTGAATCGTTACCTTGCCTGTAGAAGTCAAGTACACATCATCCCAAATACCGATATTACGACCACGGATCGTCGAGATCCAATCCCAACCGATCGAAGCGTGGAAGGTCGGGTTATCAGCGCCTAAGATACCACCGTTGAAATCCGTATTCTTCTCACATTTCTCCTTGATAGCTCCGATATGCTCATTCTTGATGATCTCCACCGCGACAACGTTCTTACCCGGTACGACCCTGTCTGTAACGTCAAATACACCTCGGATAAACGCTCCCTCGATACGGTCGATCTTGTTACCGTTTAAATATACATTCGCTTTCCAGTTGATACCATCGAAATTCAAGAACAAACGATCTTGCTTGAATCCTTCGGGTACCTCAAACTCATCCCTATACCAGAAATTAGAGTTGAAGAATGACTCGGATATCTGCATCAAGTTATCCGCGTAATTCGGATTCGGGATAGCTCCGATATTCTTATAACTGCTCAATACCGTTCCCGGTACGGTCGCCACGATCCAATTTTCCGGAGAGAAAGAAGGTTTCGATATTTCCTCACCAGAAGCGGTTACCTCGGAAGCTCGTTGTACTTTCCAGTTTCCACCCGATAAACGGATCTCGTCTTTTGTAGAAGCCGGAGCAGCAGCCGGTTGGGCAAGCAAGCCACCTTTACCCATCACCTCTATCTCGCTTAAGATATAGCGTCCGTCATTAGCCGGTTGCTCCATCCATACCCGTACGTAGCGGCCCTTTCCTTTTAGCTTGATCTCATCCAGATTAGCATCTCCACCCGGAAGATTCGCTATGTCAACCCATTGTTTCGCGTCGTCGGAAACTTGAATCTTACCCTTGATCGCTTTATTGATCCAATGTAATTTTACTTTGTCGAATTCGGATTGGCTACCCAAGTCTACATAGACCCACTCCTCTCCTGTCGTGGCACTCATCCAAGCGCTATTAAAGAATTTGGAAGGAAGCAAATCTATCAACTTATCTTGGTTATAGAAATTCATCTCGAAGAATGCCCAATAAGCGGCACCTTCCATTTTCAATCGCATCCGATAATAAGCATATTCACCCGGTTGATCGAATGTCAAAGTCTCATTCAACATACGGGTGGGCAACGTACCCGGATCCCAGCTATTCTTATTCGGGTCCGAATGGGCCTTATACTTGCTGGCCTTACCCGGCATACCTTTACCCTTTAAGGCAGCCAATTCCGTCCAAGTATTTCCATCATTCGATCCCTCGCAAACAATCTCATATCCATCCTTAATCTTATTCTCGTCATAAGCCACGCTGCCACGAAATTGTACCTTGTCGGCTTTCTCTTTCCAGTTATTCAGCGTGAACAGGAAATAGGCATCCTCGCCTGTAACCGCATTACGAGAATAAGGACCTTGATCGATCATCCACTCACGCTCACGACGAGCTATATCCCCATTTTGCGTGGAGAGATCGAGATACTGAGGTTGTTTATCGCTAATAACACCATCCGTCACCAGTTGAGCCGTTAGATTGTAATCATAACTGGAGGAGTTGTAAGCGCTACGCAAAAGAGCTATGTTACGATACGTGGAATAATCCGGACGTAATGAAGGAGAAAAATCCTCCCCCGGATCTCCCGGATACGAACCGATACCTCTGGTATAATAATCCGACCGATCGAAAGATTCCGCCGGAACACCGCTCTGCCCACATCCCCCTAGCAATGCTGAGACCGCTACCGCTCCACAAAGCGTCAAGAGTCGAGGCAATTTTTTCTTTTTACTGAATGTTCTCATACTACTTATTGTGTTTCTCTAAATTAGTTAGTTTAATAAGATACCGTCACGTCAAAACCCTCCTTCCGGGCCCGTTCCGCAATCGCATCTAATTCTTCTTTAGTAGCTTTTTTCAAAGCTTTAACCGGGGTCTCCCTGTCTATCGTATAAATCATGACTTGTTTCGGACGGATTTGTTTTAAGGCGGAAATCCAGCCCGCTATCTCCTCTTCTGTCATATTATTAACCGATTTCCCATTCACTTCCCCCTTCAAGAACATGGTCTGTATAATCAAGTTTCCGTTAAAACGACATAATTGTTTTAATAAAGACTCGAAATTAAACGCCGGAGAATTAGGTACATCTATCTGCCGAATCCGACTGTCTAATACAGAATCCAGTTTCAATATGTTATCCTCTATTTTATTCAAGGCTTGAAAGACCTCCTCTTTATGGAGCATTGTAGAATTAGAAAGCACGGCGATTTTAGCGTCAGGGAAAAACCGATCCCGGATAGCGACCGTATCATCAATGATTCCACCGAATTCCGGGTGTATCGTAGGCTCTCCGTTTCCGGCAAACGTAATTACATCCGGAGCGATCCCTTCCGCTTTCATGGAACTTAGTTTTTGCTCTAAGGCTTCCCTCACTTCCGTACGAGTAGGCAGTTTACTATGGGTCCTATGATTCTCATTCAATCCACATTCGCAATAAATGCAATTAAAAGAGCATAATTTCCCGTCTGTAGGAAGTAAATTCATCCCTAAAGAGACACCTAGGCGCCGACTATGTATCGGGCCAAATACAATTTTATCAAAAAGAATTGTAGACATAGCGCTGTTTGTTTTTACCCACGCAAATCTACTCTAAAATTTCCAGCGAAGCAAAGCATAAAGATCTGTTTTATCAGAACCGCTTATCTCCTCCGTATCAGTACCTATCAAATCCCTGTCCCAATAATGGGTGTGAGCCAGTTTCGCGGATAAGGATAAACGTTTCCAAATATCCAGACGAAAGGTAAGGGCAAACCGCATCCCATCCCCATAAAAAGAGGGCATATTAAAGGCATATAATATATTCTTCTCATACGAACTGATCCGGCTACTATAACCATCCGTATAAAACCACGCTAGATAACCATCCATTTGAAGAGGTAGGGTAGTGGGCTTCCAGCCTATACTTTGGGAGATCATAATTCCTTTATTAAGTTTCTTTATAGGATCATCGAATAGAATACCATCTAAGGAAGTCTTAAAAATAAAAGGAGAAGAAAAGTTATAAACTTGTTGAAAACGAATACGATGTTGTTTATAAGAATTGATTCTCAATAAATTATCATTTTCAAAAGTTCTATTCTTTTCTTTTTGCCGGTATTTATAACGAAGATAAGCTGAATAGTTTCTACTAGGGGTATAATCTATCTGAGCCATATATTCCTGTCCTCCGGAAGGAGCGTCTATCCCGTATTTCAACCAAGGAAAACGGAATAAGTCCGCATAAACGGATAATTTCCAGCGGGCGATCGGGATTAATTGCAATCCCATATAAACCCCTTGCTCATTCTGAACCGTAGAGCCTTGCGAGAAAGCGTTCCCAAACAAAGCTTGATAACGGCGATCGTAATAGCGGTATAATACCAAGAAAGATATATAAGAAGCGGGTGTTAACTGCAAGGCATTCAAGATAGAAATAGCTCCGTTTTTCGAAAGAGCGGTCTCGCCATAAAACTTAATACGGTTACTTTTCAACATATAGTCAACACCGATGTTGAAATTGTTGGAACCTCTGAAATAGAACAGGTTATAAGGTTTTGGATCGGGGTCCATCTTAAACTTACCGAATGAATAGGAGAGAGCCGTTAAACCTACATGAAAATGAGATGTAGCATAGCGGATATTTCCTCCATATACCTGCATCGTTATCATTTTCCTCTTTTCCCAATCCCGTTGTAAACGATGAAGTCCATCCGTTTTTAATGAGGTGAATGTCAAGCTATCTACAGCCGCATCCATTTTCCGGTACGAATAGAAAACACTTATATCCAAGTTCTTAATCGTGATCGTACTAGCCACCCCTCGGAAGAAATCCTGTTCATTGGTTGAGAAGTGCCTACGGAAGCCATTTGTCCTTCGCTCCGCTTGAGCGACTACTGCCGTACGACTAGGAGAAAAGTCATTGCTAATCACCAGACCTTGTCCGAAAGACATCTTGTAATCCCCTATAGCCAAGCTTTTTAACCAGTTGATATCTTTTAGGAATAGATGTGCGGAATAAAAGTCATATCCTTTATGATATGCGTTCCAAAAAGGTTCGCCCGCATCTTTCTCAGCTACGAAGCCTGCTTGTAAACGATCCTCGAAAGTATAGGAATAACGTAAGGAGTGATAGAAAGGTTCTCCTCTATATTTACGATTCGGATATAACGAAAGTATGCTGTCCGTTTGTTCACCATATCCCTTTTTCTGTTGAAAACATTGATCATACCTGATTTGTAATTCATTACGACCATATTTCAACAGGTTCTTAACCGTAAGTAACCGTTTTTCAACAAGATTATCACCTATATAAACAAATGGAAGGAGAAGAGATATCGTCTGAAAATCGATATCCTCTATATTCTTCAACTCATAGATGCTAACCATATTTCCGTATCGTTTCCGGTAGGAAAGTAGCTGCTCGATTTGGCGATCGGATAGAAAAGGTAATCGCTTCAGTTGTTCTTCCGTCACGGCATTCAAATCAAAAGGATGCTCAGTTAAATAAGATAAATCGGCATACAAACTTTCGATACGCTCCGTATCCTCGGTTTCCAAGGCTAGTTCCTCTACATACTCCATCCACTTATCAACAGAATATTCTATTTGAGAATTAGCGTAATAACTATTTATCAACAGGATTATCGACAAGATTATAAACAATCGTTTCATAACTAAGTATCATTTAAAAAGAGAATGATAAACCAAGACTGGTACTCATCCCTAAAATCGGATGGTAAATAGAGGCTACATCTATCGTAAAGCAAGAAAAGTTATAACCAATTCCTAAAGAGGGCAGGAGAGGAGCGGTCTGTATTCCGGCACGAATAAAAAAAGAATCGAAAGCAGTGTATTCAAGACCAAAGTTTCCAACAACTAGGTTTTCATTTTCCGTTCCTACACTTCCTGTAATTAACAGACTGTTTATAATCTCCCATTGAAAACTTATTTGAATTAAATAATAATTAAAATCTTCTATTTCAATATCTTTATCTCCTATAGAAACAGATGGTAAATTCATTATTAACATTCCTATTAACAACTTATCAATAGGAGAGAAAGTGATTCCAAGATCTGTTGACAGTCTGGATCTTGTATTTTCCAATAGATCAGTTTGCAAGAAACTATAGTGAACTCCAAGCCCTAACGCCCATTGATCCCCCAAGCGTTTTCCTCCCAGCACACGAACCATCATCTCCCTGTACTTATCAAACCCGAAAACAGAGATATCAACACCTGCGGATAATAGTTGATTCGGATAATAAAAACTACCGGACATCGTACCCAGTTCTTTCAACATGTACCGATTAAAGTATTCTAAATGAATGGATTTTTTATCTTTATCGACAATAAGGGCCGGATTGAATAAAATAGATTGCGTCGCCACATTCCCTCCCATTCCCACGCTACGAACATCCGGTAAACGTAAGTTATCAACACCATGTACATACAATGAAAATACCCCCGCAAACAGGGATAGCAATAGATATTTCATAGTTAAGATTTTGTATGGTTTCTATTTATTCTTCAAGTTTTGCTTATTATCCTTATTTATCCTACGCTGTACCTTTTTAATATCCTCATTAGGAGAAAGTTGTTCAGGCTTAATCCCCCTTTGCAATAACATATCACGTACAGCAGTATTGTTATCAATATGTTCTTTTTCAATAGGAGATTGTCCATATAGATCCTTCGCTTGCACATTTACGTTTGTCATTTCAGTCGCTAGGTCTTTAGCTTTTATACTTATAGTCGGTAAAAAATCAGCGATAGGTCTATTCGTGGGGACGTTCATTCTCTTTTTCAACATCTGTGTACTTAAATTGAATAAAGCTTGATCTCCCTTAGAACGAATAATCGCGAATCCTTTATTATCAATACCTCTTTCGTATAAGATTCCGGATAATTGTTTTTCAGTCTGACTTAATTTTTCTCTGGCCTTTAAGCGTTCACAATCCAATAGGCGTTGTTCAATCACCTCGGCCTTACGGGTTTGTACCGCAAAATAAGTCTGAGCGAAAGCTACTTGTGGTTTACGACTATCACCATTTTGTGCGATTAAGTAGCATGCGTAGCGTGTTAATAAGATGTCATTTATTTGTTGCTCAGCACCATGCCCCACAATAATCACTTTCCCGACATCGGGAAAGTGATCCTCTATATTTTCTCCCGCATTCCGGCACGCTTCTTTGGCTTTCACCACTACATTATTGATAAAGTTATCCCATTTGGCATATCCTAATAGGGGTTGTAACTCTCTGGCACTCCAGCATTCTATGCCTTCTACCTCACATGAAATGGATTCGAATTTTCCGAATAGGGCGGTAATTTCTTCTTTCTTCATAGTTAATATATTCTTAAGTTGTTGTCAATTGCGCAAATGTAATGTTTTATATTCATTTAGCAAGTTATTAACAGATAAATGATGCTGAGAGTCACGCAGTATTTATATTTTCGCGGTATATGATACGAAAAGGGATATATTGTATTTTGGCTCTACTTGTTCTCTGTAGCTTTAAAGGGATGGCGCAGGCGGTAAAGACAAATATTGTTCCGGAAGGTTATCAGAAAGCTCAACTGTATGAAGGTGATACAATGGCTGTCGTCAACCTTCGGGAAGTTTTCATATATCCTCAAGTTAAGTTTAAGAATAAGCGTGAACAAGCGAAGTACAATAAGTTGGTACGAGACGTAAAGCGTACTTTGCCCTATGCCAAGATGGTGTATGATACGTTGATAGAGACCTACGAATACATGGAAACCTTACCGAATGACAAGGCCCGCCAAGCCCACTTGAAACGGATGGAGAAAGAGTTGTTCGCCCAATATAAACCGGAACTAAAAAAATTATCCTTCTCGCAAGGTAAGCTACTTATCAAACTGATCGATAGGGAATGTAATCAATCCAGTTACAATTTATTGAAAGCCTATCTAGGAAGTTTCCGTGCGGGCTTTTGGAATTTCTTCGCCGGAATGTTCGGAGCCAGTCTGAAATCGGAATACGACCCGAAAGGTAAAGATGCCATGACCGAACGGGTCGTCGTATTGGTTGAGAATGGTTTAATCTGATAGTTGCTTGAAGAAATCCCAGATCACGATACCGGTAGTAACCGATACGTTCAAGGAATGCTTTGTACCGTATTGAGGTATTTCAATACATATATCACAGTTATCAACCACATTTTGTTGAACGCCTTTTACCTCGTTACCCATGACGATAGCGTATTTCTTTGTCTTGTCTAACTGCAAGTTATCTAACATGACACTACCTTCCGCTTGCTCTACGGCACATACCGTATACCCCTCTTGGCGCAGTTTATCAACAGCCTCCGGGGTATCCTTGAAATATTCCCAATCTACGGTTTCTTCCGCTCCTAAGGCGGTCTTATGGATCTCTGCGTTCGGAGGGCAAGCCGTAATACCACAAAGATAAATAGCCTCTACCCGGAAAGCATCGGAGGTACGAAACACGGAACCCACGTTGTTTAGACTTCTAATATGGTCTAAGACAACGATTAAAGGTATCTTCTTACTTTCCTTAAAAGCCTCGGGAGTCAGGCGGTTCAATTCGGTTACTTTTAATTTTCGCATAACAAATATCTTTGACCGCAAAAGTAGCGAATATCCGTGGATATGCCGTTGAAAAGCTATTAATAAGTAGTGGACATAAAATGAAAAATATTTCTTGCTTTATTCAAATACTTGTCCATACACCCCCCTTTCTCAAATTAGCAAATGAATGAGCCACTTATTTACTACGCGCTATCAACAGCCCTTATACACCTATTGACAGCCTTGCTGGAGGATCTATTTTTTCACAATCAAGGTTATCAACAATAAACAGCTAAATATTCATAAAGTCTATAACTATAAGAATTACAATCTATAGATAGACATCCATGCTGTTGGTATCCTTTTGATAAACCGTTCACAGACTTTAATAAGTCAATAACCAAAGATTGTAACAAAAATGTATTAACCATTTCAACAGCCTATCATATTCATCATATTTATTTTTAAAATTAAAGATTAATAAGAATATAATATAATGATTGTGGATAACTCTTGATGGTTCACGACAGCTCATCCATCGACAGCAAAGATAAGAATCTTTCTTGTTATTTCTATAAATGAAGAAAGTTTATACCTTTGTGCTTTGTGAACAATAGGTTGATAAACTAGATAAGATGAAGATTATCAGTAATACTTTCTGTGGATAATATTGTTTATATATAGTGAAAAGCCTATTGGGAGCAGTAGAAACAGGAATCATTAATATATAAGGCTATGTTGACAAACCAATCAATCGGGTACATGGATGCGCCCGTTCCTAAGGATTTAGACCTTAAGGAAGCGATCGACAAGTTACGTAAAGAGAAGAATGCGATTATTTTGGCGCATTACTATCAAACAGGCGATATACAAGATATAGCGGACTATGTGGGAGACAGTCTGGCCTTGGCACAATGGGCGGCTAAGACGAAGGCGGATATCATCGTGCTTTGTGGGGTTCACTTTATGGGAGAGACGGCGAAGATCCTCTGTCCGGATAAGAAAGTGCTGGTACCGGACTTGAATGCCGGTTGCTCCTTGGCGGATAGTTGTCCGGCTACGGAGTTCGCCGAGTTCGTCAAGCAACATCCCGGTCATACGGTAATCTCTTACGTGAATACGACCGCCGCCGTGAAAGCGGTCACGGATGTGGTGGTTACTTCCACGAACGCCCGCCAGATCGTGGAGAGCTTCCCGGAAGGTACACCGATGATTTTCGGTCCGGATCGTAACTTAGGTAATTATATCAATAGCATCACGGGACGTAATATGTTGCTTTGGGATGGCGCTTGCCACGTGCATGAGCAATTCTCATTGGAGAAGATCTTATCTTTGAAGAAACAGTACCCGAACGCGGAAGTGATCACCCATCCGGAATGCAAGCAGCCGGTTATACAGGTCTCAGACTTCGTAGGATCGACCGCGGCTTTGCTGAAGCATACCATTAAGTCCGACGCGAAACAATTCATTGTAGCGACGGAAAGTGGCGTTATTCACGAGATGCGCAAGCAGAGTCCGGATAAGGAATTCATCCCGGCTCCTCCGAACGACAGTACTTGCGCTTGCAACGAATGTAATTTCATGCGCTTGAACACGATGGAGAAGCTATATAATTGCTTGAAGTTCGAGATGCCGGAGATATTCGTGGACGAGGAGGTACAGAAGAAGGCGATCAAACCGATCAAGAAGATGTTGGAGATCTCTGAGAAGCTGGGACTCTGATCCAAACAAATGCGGGATAGGTCTCAACCGATAGGCCGGACTTGAGTGATATAAAAGCTAAGCCCGGTCTATTATATGTAAATAATCAAAATTATGTACAATATCTACAACTATCCTTATAATCATTTGAATTTAAAATATTTATCCTATTGTTGTAGATAGGAAAACATCTACAATAGTAAGTCTTTATCTACCATCATTTCCCGCTTTTAGTAAGTGTCTTTGCCATGCCATCAAAGGAATTTTCTACACTCTACGTATATAATCAGTCCGTTTTTCTTCCTTTCTTTATATAGATAAAATATTAATATATAAGTATTTGTGGTTTTTGTCTTATGCTGATATAGGTAGACACATTCAATAACAATAAAATGTGTAATTATTATGCGCAAAAAACATGAGCATTACAGCGAAGAAGAGAAATTGCATCTTCTTCATTCTTATTATCAATCCGGCATGAGCAAAACCAGTTTTTGCAAACAACATGGTATTAGTGGGATAACTTTGTTAAATAAATGGCTGGCGAAGTATGAATCAGTGGTAAAAGAGGTATCTTTGGCTCCGTGTCAAGCCCCTACGGATATGAGCGATCGAAGCAAAGAGGATTACCATGATGAAAACGCGCGACTCAAGAAGCGTGTTAAGGAGTTGGAGAAGGCCCTTGCCTTCTCCCGGTTGGAAACCGAGGCCCGTGATTTAATGATCACGCGTGCGGAAGAGTATTTTAACATTCCCATCAGAAAAAAACCTGGGGCCAAATAGTAACGGAACTGGTCAGGCTTCGCAAGATGAAAGTAGCGCCAGCCTGCCGTCTGTTTGGCCATTGTCGTCAAGCCTATTACCAGTCCAAGGCTGACATTGGGAGCCATGTGAAGAATGAACGTCTCATGCTGGATACCGTACGTGAGATACGTGGCGAGGATCCCGGTATCGGTGGTTACAAGCTGTGGATCATGCTCACCGCCCTCTTCGGAGAGAGGTTCATGCCCGGTCGCGACAGCTTCTACACGCTGCTTCGTCGACACCGCCTGATGCTTCCTCCCCGCAAAGCCAGGGGCACAACCAATTCCAACCATCGTTACCATAAGTGGAAGAACTTGATAAAGGGCTTTGTCCCAACCTCTCCCAATCAACTGTGGGTTAGCGATATTACCTATATACCGCTTGCCGGCGGAGACGTCTGTTACCTGCATCTGGTCACGGATGCTTATTCCCATAAGATAGTGGGATGGGTACTGGCTGATAGCTTGCGTGCCTCAGCCACGCTTGAGGCGTTGCGGCAGGCCATAGACCAGGCCGTTGAGATGACAGGGAGTGAAAATCTGGAGGGCCTGATACACCACTCTGACCGTGGCGTGCAGTATTGTTGCGACGCGTACGTGGAGCGCCTTCGGCGGCATGGCATTGCCATCAGCATGACGGAAGACTACAAGCCCACGGACAATGCCGTGGCGGAACGTATCAATGGGATAATTAAAGTGGAACGCCTCTATAGGCAAGGGCTGTTCGAGACCATCGAGCGTGCCGCGAGCGTGATAGAGCGCTACATCTACTTCTACAACTACCGCCGACCGCACATGAGTGTCGGTTATAAAACCCCGGGCATAGTGCACGGGGAGAAGGAAACGCAAATAAAAATGTGGCGGAATAAAAGAAAACCCGTGAAAAGTAACGAGAAAGAGATGGATACGATAGCTTTGCAAAGCCGAACAACTAATCTCTCAGAAGGGCTCTGTTCGGCCCAGAGGTAATGTGTCTATGTTATTCAGTATGAAGTTAAAAGAAGTGACTACTATATCAGTATTACTTTATAACTACTGTCTACTGATTACGTTTATAAACAAAAAAAGTGTCTAGATAAATCAGGAAAAGACATTTTTATGGTATAAAACAAAAGTTTTACACATGGAAAACATTTGTTTTCATAGAAGAAAACTAAAGTTTTGTACTGAAGAAACTTTTGTTTCCCTAGGAAGAAACCATTTGCTTCGCTACTCGAACTCGGACGATCCCGGGAAAGAATATATCAAGAATGATCGCTATTAATTACCGTAACATTCTGAATTTAGTTACTTTTGTGTAGAAATCTAATTGTAATTCTCAATATCATGAAAAAGATAGGACTAATGTTGGCCTTATTATGGGTGATTTGTGCGCTCTCGTGGGCTACTTCTCCGGATGCCCGTATTAAGGGGCAGTTAATAGATGCCTCTACGAATCAAGTGATTAATTATGCGGATATATTTCTGTTTACGATGGGAAGTGAAAAACCTTTGCAACAGACTTTTCCGGACGATCAAGGACGTTTCTCGTTTACTAAGGTGGCTCCGGGTAATTATGTGGTCATGGTCCGTCTGATGGGATATGATGTGTTTACAAAGAATGATATCATCTTGGATGCCTCGTCTCCGGTGGATTTAGGTAAGTTGATGATGAGTCCTTTGGAGGTAGGTATCGCCGAAGTGGAGGTAGTGGCCGAGAAACGCCAATTGGTTTATAAGTTGGATAAGAAAGTGGTCGAGGCCTCTTCT
>QWBY01001953.1_pt1 | contig 12186 bp, 7 predicted proteins | sample 1972471 | NCBI WGS metagenome assembly QWBY01 (sample SAMN09866722, study PRJNA288562) | Human gut metagenome isolate term6_stool, whole genome shotgun sequencing... | reverse complement strand
AAAAGTGGACCTGGCGGGAATCGAACCCGCGTCCAAAAACCTGTCCCATGTACTTCTACTATCATAGTCAGTTATTTGACATTCCCTCTGCCGTACGAAAACTAACATCCTTACGGGTTCAGTAGCTTCATAATACGCCTGACGGCTCAAAGCTTTGCCATCATCGTTTCTCACATAGTCGGTGCCAGATTCCTAAAGTGTGAGTGCTTCAGGGCTGACATGCAGCATTTAGGCTGCAGCTAATTCGAAATTATCGTTAGCGTTTAATTTTAAGTTTGCGATTTAACGCATCAGCCTACGGATAGCTTCTCCATCTTCGAGATCCCTGTCGAAACCAGTACAAGCCCTGATCAGGGTAGAGTAATGAATACTCTCTACTGTAACAGACACGTCCTTGCGTGTGCTGTACATATTAATATAGTAAAAAGAAATATAAATGTCAAGTGGTTATTGCGTTAAAAGAAGTAAAAAAGCAGTAAAAAAGTTACTGTTCACACGCTACTATCGCGCGAGGCGTTTTGGCATGAATATGCCAAAATCCCGAAACATTGTACAACCTTTACAAATTCGTCCATTATCATTGCTATTTTTTGGTAAAAAGAGTATACTTTAAAGCACTAAACACCAGGAGTATAAAATTATGAACACACACTCATCTGGATATTACAGCATAGACAAAGACTATAATATCCTAAGCTATAACGACACTGCCAAACAACTGTACCCCAATCTCCAGCCGGGAGTGAAATGCTATAAGGCACTTATGGGGCTTGATTCCCCATGCCCGCCCTGCCCTGTAGCACTGGGGATACAGGGGCCAAAGACCTACCTGGATCCGATCCGTCATATTTATGAGACAGTTGATGCAGTAGAGACTGTACAGCCCGACGGTAGCAGAGGACATGCACTTGTATTCAGCACAGTAGCCGAAGGAGAAAGCCTGTCAAAGTCTATTCCCATAGGTGAGAACTCTCTCCGTCTGCTGGGTGCCATCAACCTGCTTGCTTCTGACTACATGTCTGTTTATGGCGTAAACCGGGAAACCGGGAAAATCTCCGTATATCGTTCCAGATTTACTGATGCTTTTGCGGATATTAAAGATAATGCAGACTATAAGCTGTCATTTAATTTTATCATCCAGAAATATATTCATCCGGATGAGCGTTCCTATGTGTCCAGACACCTGAATTATGAAACCCTGCTGGAAAGACTTTCTCAGGAAGCCTCTTTCAAAATCCATTTCAGGGTTGTCACAGATACTGTCCATTACTATTATCTGCTCATTGCCAGAAACGGAAACGCCGATGACTATCGGGATTTCGTAATTGCAGTGGCCTGTGAAGACAATGATGTGACAGCACGCAAAATCTATGAAAATCAGCTCCACTCTCTTCTGGCATCCATTACCCATGCTGCCGGCTACTTTCATCTCGACCTTACAGATGATAAGATTCTGAAGATCTGAGGCACTTCTGCCCTGGCCTATAAGATAGATGCTGACGCTTCCATTGACCATTTTATTGCAGAGACTGCTGTTTTTATACCGGTATTAAAGGACAGAAATGATTTCATCAACGCATTTTGCCGCAGTTCCCTGATGAAAAGCTACGAGGACGGTCAGGTAGAGGTCACCAGAGTTTCCCGCTGTCTCTACGATGACAATATAACCAGGCTTTCCAAATATGTGACAAGACTGCTGCTCAATCCTTCCAATAACCATCTGGAAGCAATCCTCTACGGTGAGGATGTCACCAGAACACAGGAAGCCTATGAGACACAGGTAAGTATTGTCCAGACACTGAGCAGCAACTACCTGAACGTATACCTGATCAACCCCAGAGAAAAAACTCTCTCTGTGATCAAGCAGGAAGACCGCGATGTCCCTGCTCCGGACAAAAAACACAACAATACATACCCCTATGATCTTTTCCTCTCAGACTATATCCGGCAGCGTGTATATCCGGATGACCGTACAATGCTGGAAGAATCACTGGAACTGGATAATGTAATGAGTGTTTTGTCCGGTCAGTCCGAATACAAGGGGAATTACCGGATAAATGACAGGGATGGTATCCATTACTATCAGTTCCGCTTTATCAAAAACGAAGACTCCGGTATCATTGTTCTGGGATTTTTGAATGTGGACGATGTGGTGGAATCAGAAATCAGACACCAGAAGCTTCTCAAAGAAGCTCTTGATACTGCCGAACGTGCCAATGCAGAGAAATCCAATTTTCTTTCCCGTATGTCCCACGATATGCGTACGCCGTTGAATGGGATCATTGGTCTGCTGGAAATCGATAAAAAGCACGAAAATGATATCGGATTCCTGAAAAGTAATCGTGAAAAAGCATTCATTTCAGCCAGTCATCTGCTCTCTCTTATCAATGATGTACTGGATATGTCCAAGATCGAGGAGGGCGGACTTGTACTCAACCATGAACCTTTTGATCTGATCAGATATGAAAAAGAGACACAGATGCTGATTGATATGCAGGCACAGAAAAACGGCATTGATTTCACCGTTCATATCGCACCGGAGATATACGAACATCCCTTTGTATACGGCAGCCCTCTGCACCTCCGTCGTGCCATGATGAATATTTACAGTAACTGTATCAAATACAACAGAGAAAATGGGGCAATCCATACGGAGATCCATGCTCTCCCTTCCCATGATCATAAGCTGGTCTGCAGATGGACGATCTCTGATACGGGAATCGGCATCAACAAAGAATATTTGGAGAAGATCTTTGAACCCTTTACTCAGGAGAATATGGATGCCCGAAGTGTATATCATGGCACCGGACTGGGTATGAGCATTGCCAAAGCGCTATTTGAACAGATGGGTGGTACCATTGAGATTTCCAGTACTCCGGGTATCGGAAGTACTTTTGTGATCACTTTGCCATTTGAAGAGGCAGAAGAAACGGATATCTCTTCTGAGCCAGAATCTGAGCGAAACTCCATTCAGGGCATAAAGATCCTGCTGGCAGAGGATAATGAAATAAACAGAGAAGTGGCACAGGTACTCCTTGAAGAGGAAGGTGCTGTGGTAACTGCAGTATCCAATGGCAGGGAAGCTGTGAAACTTTTCTCCAGTCATCCTGAGGGGACATTTGATGTAATACTTATGGATATTATGATGCCTCTGATGGATGGATACGAAGCCACACGCCAGATCCGGAAGCTTGACAGGACGGATGCTTCTTCCATTCCCATCATCGCACTGACCGCTAATGCTTTTGCAGAGGATGTACGCCATGCACTGGACTGTGGTATGAACGCACATCTGGCCAAACCACTGGATGTAAAAAAAATGATCCATACGATTGCCTGTTACTGTTCAAGGGTATGCATAAGTCATTGTAAAAAGTGACGAATTTTTATTTTTTTATATTGTGGATAATCATGTCCAGGGGATCCTTGTACACGATCATGACCGGATCTTTTATAATTATGGAACGGATCATCAGGAATGCCTTGCACCAGAAAATATATTTGACAGAGTGTCCAGGATATTTGGATAAAGAAAACCGATGGCTTTAGCTGTTTCCCAGTTTACACCATCGGTTTTCTTAAGTCCAGTTAGTCCTTGAACAGTAACGTAAAAAATTAGCATTTTTAATATCATTTCACATATTTTTTATAAAGATAATTACTGTCAGACAGGGAAGAATGTGTTAATATAATAATATGAGTAATTATAAATCTTAACAAGAAAATTCGGAAAAAGGAGAGGTTTCTTATGCCAACAACATACGCACATTATAAATTCGGAAAAGAGGTGCTCAGCGCACTTCCAAGACCCCTTCAGAATTCTATAGAAGCGCATAGAGAGTTGTTTGATATTGGGTTACATGGACCGGATATCTTATTTTATTATAATGCATTAAAGAAAGATCCGGTGAATGAACAGGGGCATACACTTCATGAACAATTTGCCGATGAGTTTTTCCATCATGCTGTTGAAGTGATTGAGAAAGCAAAAGATCCGGCAGTGGCGCGCGCATATATTTATGGATTTATCTGTCATTTTGCTTTAGACAGTGAATGTCATCCTTATGTTGAAAAAATTATGCAGGTAGGAAGAGTTTCACACAATGAGATTGAGATGGAACTGGATCGAATGATGCTGACGGAAGATTATCATGATCCTTTGCGCTATCTGACAGCAAAGCACATTCAGCCGAAGATGGAGTATGCGGAAGTGATCGCACCATTTTTCAAAGATGTAACAGCCGAGCAGATCTATAAGGCATTAAAAGGGATGGTTTTTTATCATAAGCTGTTTCTGGCACCGACATCTGGAAAGCGAAAAGCGTTGTTTCTTGGGATGAAGGCAGTGGGGAAATACGATTCATTGCATGACATAGTGATGAGTGTAAAGCCAGATCCGTTATGTCAGAAATATTGTAAGGTTTTAAAACGGCAATATTCAGGTGCAGTGCCGTTAGCTGCGAGTCTGATCGTACAGTATCAGAAGAAATTATTCCAAGACACACCGCTTCCGGAACGTTTTCATGAGACATTCGGTGCAGGAGAAGAGTGGGAGAAACTGCGTCTGTAGAGAATCGAAGAAAAGAGCAACAGACTGCTTGCCAGGAGAGATGCAGAAGAAGAGAAAAAGAGTCAGGAGAATGTAGATGAAGGAATTCGTTAAAGTGCAGGATATCACGAAAACTTATAAAATGGGTGAAGTTGAGATTCATGCAGTGGATCACATCAGCTTTTCGATTGAGCAGGGAGAACTTGTTGTAATCGTTGGACCAAGTGGTGCAGGTAAGACAACTGTGCTTAATATTCTCGGCGGAATGGATACAGCAACAAGCGGGAAGCTGTATGTAGATGGAAAAGATATTACAGCTTATAATTCCAAACAGCTGACAGGATACCGCAGAGATGACATCGGATTTGTTTTTCAGTTTTATAATCTTGTGCCGAATCTGACCGCATTGGAAAATGTTGAGCTTGCGTTGCAGATCAGTAAGGATCCGTTGGATGCACAGGCAGTTTTGGAGGAAGTTGGTCTGGGGGAACGGAAGAATAATTTTCCGGCACAGCTTTCCGGCGGTGAGCAGCAGCGAGTTTCAATCGCGAGAGCATTAGCGAAGAACCCAAAGCTTTTGCTTTGTGATGAGCCAACAGGTGCATTGGATTACAATACAGGAAAATCAATTTTGAAATTACTTCAGAATATGTGTAGAGAAAAGGGAATGACAGTTATTATCATTACACATAATCAGGCACTTGCGCCGATGGCAGATCGATTGATTCATATAAAAAATGGACAGGTAGCAAGAATAGAATCTAATGAGAATCCGACTTCGATTGATGAAATTGAATGGTAGGGGATGTGGATGAAGAAAGCATTACGAAAAAACTTTTATATGGAGATCCGTCATAGCCTTGGACGTTTTTTATCCATTTTCTTTATTGTTGCGATAGGATGTGCATTCTTTTCCGGAATCCGTGCATCAGAGCCGGATATGAGATATTCAGGAGATGCATATTTCGATGAGAAGAACCTGATGGATATTCAGGTAATGAGTACAATGGGACTGACAGAAGATGATCTGGATGCAATTCGTGCTTTGGATGGTGTATTGGATGCAGAAGGAAGCTATGCAACAGATGTACTTTGTACGATTCGGGGAAACCAGGTAGCAGTTCATGTTATGGCGCTCCAGGATAAGATGAATCAAGTTCAGTTAGAAGATGGCAGGCTTCCAGAAAAGGAAAATGAATGTGTAATAGATGCAGATTATCTAGATGGAAAGAATCTGAAGATTGGGGATAAGATCACATTATCGAGTGGGACTTCGGATTCTTTGGAAGATACACTCAAGACAGATACATTTACCATTGTTGGTACGGTCAGCAGTCCGGAGTATATTGCATTTCACAGAGGCAGTACAACAATCGGAAATGGAAGTGTCAGTGCCTTTCTTTGCGTTCCGGAGAAAGCATTTTCATTAGATGTGTATACAGAGATTACAGTGCAGGTTGAAGGTGCAAAGGAAGCGACTGCATTTACGAAAGAATATGAAGAACATGTGGATTCTGTGCTGAAAAAGGTTCAGGCAATTAAAGCGGAAAGAGAACAGGCCAGATATGATGAGATTACTTCGACAGCGCAGGAAAAAGTGGATGAAGCACAAGAAGAGTTAGCTCAGGCAGAGCAGGATTTGGCGGATGGAAAAGAAGAGGCAGAAGAAGAACTTGCAAGTGCAAGAGAGAAACTTGATGCAGCGCAGAAAGAGCTTGAACGAGGAAGAAATCAGCTGGCAGCTTCGAAGCTTGAACTGGAGCAGTCGAGAAATCTTCTGATATCAAAGCAAAAGGAGCTGGATCAGTCCAAAGCACAAGTTGAGCAGGGAGCACAGGAACTTAGTGAAAAACAGATTACACTTACAACATTAAGAAATCAGCTGGCACAACTGAAAGAGCAGGAAGAAAGTCTGGAAGATCAGAGACAAGAACTTTTAGAGCAACAGACACAGATGCAGCAAAAGAAAGACGAGCTTCTGAAAGCAAAGGAGGAATTGCAGCAACAGGCAGAAGATTATCAGTCCGCGTATCAGCAAATTTATCAGCCGCTGAAACAGTCTTATGAAGAATTAAATACACAGTATGAACTTCTTTTACAGAACTATGAGGCACTGAAAGAAGAATATGACCGGAAACAGGAAGCAGGAGAAGAAGATCCGGAATTAAAAGCTCAGTTAGAACAGTTGGAAGCTGAAAAAACAGCAATGGAAGAGAAGTTGACTGAATTGAAAGCAAATCTGGATAAAATGGAACTGGAGTCGAAGGCTGCCGAAGCAGAGATTCAGAAAAACCAGACAAAGATTGAGGCCGGATTAACGCAGATCAACGAAGGGCTTCCAGTAGTTGAAGCTGGGATAGCTCAGATTGAAGCGGGTATTCCGGTATTACAGGATAATATACAGAAACTGACGGATGTGCTGACACAGGGGGATGCTGCAATCCTTACCGCAAGTCGGCAGATAGATCAGGCAAAGGCGCAGATTACATCCGGTCAGCAGCAGATTGACAGCGGATGGCAGCAGATCAGTGAGGGACAGAAGAAGATTGATGAGGCACAGCAGCAATTAAGCAGCGGAACAAAGGAGCTGGAAGACGGTTGGGCAGAGTATGAGGAAGGTCGTATAGAAGCTCAGAAGAAGATTGAAGATGGAGAACGGCAGATTACAGAAGCAAGAGAAGAGCTTGCGAAAGCACAGCAGAAGATTGATGATCTTGAAAAGCCAAAGTGGTATGTCTATGATAGGAACAATCTGACAGAATACAGTGGATATGGAGATAATGCAGATCGTATGCGGGCAATCGGTAAAGTGTTCCCACTCATTTTCTTCCTTGTTGCAGCATTGATCAGTCTGACAACAATGACACGAATGGTAGAGGAGGAGAGAACGCAGATTGGTACTTTGAAGGCTCTCGGATATGGAAATGCTTCAATTGTTGGAAAATATCTCTGGTATGCGATCCTTGCGACATTAACCGGTGGTGTTTTCGGAATTCTGATTGGAGAAAAGATAATTCCATATATCATTATCACTGCATATAAGATCTTGTATCGTCATATGTATGATGTTGTGATCCCGTATAATTTGTATTATGCTGTAACAGCATGTGCAGCGGCACTTGCATGTACAGTAATCGCAACACTGTTCTCATGTATGAAAGAATTACGAGAGCAGGCAGCAGAATTGATGCGTCCGCCGACACCAAAACAGGGAAAACGAGTATTTCTGGAACGAGTTCCGTTTATCTGGAAAAAGCTGAATTTTACATGGAAATCGACCGTGCGTAATCTGGTGCGGTATAAAAAACGCTTCTTCATGACAGTATTTGGAATTGGCGGTTGTATGGGCATGATGTTGTTTGGTTTTGGATTAAAAGATTCTATTTCAGCAATCGTTCCGCTTCAATACGAACAGATTCAGCTTTATGATGGAGACGTTATTTTAAAGGAAGATGTGACAGAAGAAGAGAGAATTGAGGTTCAGAAAGAACTGGATACGGATAAGAAGGTATCAGTGACTGCAGAAAATCTTTTGAAAAATATTGAAGTCAGTTCAGGAGAGTCTTCTCAGGAAGTTTATTTAGATGTACCAAAAGATGTGGAAGCATTCAAAAAGTTTGTCGTGATCCGGGATCGGAAGACAAAAGAAATTTATTCATTGGATGATAAAGGAGCAATCCTGACTGAAAAAGTAGCGAAACTGCTGGAAGTCAATGTCGGTGATAAATTAACGATTGATACAGATGATGGAGAGAAAACAGTCTTGATCAGTGCAATCTGTGAGAACTATATGGGACATTATCTCTATATGACATCTGAAGTCTATGAAAAGACATTCGGTGAGGCTCCGGACTATAATTCGATTTATTATAGAACTCAGGACCGTACAACAGAAGAGGCAAAGGATGTCGGCGAAAATGTAATGAAGTGTGATGGAACACTTAGCATCAGCTATACGACAAGCCTGAAAAAGCAGGTGGATCATATGCTGGAGAGTCTGGATATCGTGATTATTGTATTGATTATTTCTGCAGGAATGCTGGCATTTGTAGTGCTGTATAATCTGAATAATATTAACATTACAGAGCGCAAGAGAGAACTGGCAACATTAAAGGTACTTGGATTTTATGACAAGGAAGTTTCTTCTTATGTCTACAGAGAGAATATCCTGCTGACTTTGATTGGGGCACTGGCGGGATTGTTGATCGGAAAAATTCTGCACCGCTTTATTGTTGAGACAGTGGAGATTGATTCGGTTATGTTTGGACGAAATATCGATCCACCGAGTTTTCTGTATGCCTTTCTGCTGACAGTGGCCTTTTCTTTGTTTGTCAATGGAGTGATGTATTTTAAGTTAAAGAAGATTAACATGGTTGAATCACTCAAGAGTGTGGAATAAGACAGATTTGTCAGGAAATATAATAACGAACATAATAATGGATTGCAGAGAAGCTGCATGGAACATAGATACAATCGTGAAATGTTCCATGACAGCTTCTTTGTTGTTGCCGGCCGCATATAGCGTAAGCAGCAACCGCACGTAGCATGAACAGTAACTTTTTGTTAAAAAGCACTTGAAATATACCTATAGGGGGTATATATTAATAATTAGAAAACATACCCCCAGGGGGTTATGTGACAGGAGGAATACAATGGAAGAAAAGAAAGTCTGTCCGGGATGTTGTCACAAGACAAAGGATCGACCGGAAAAAGAATATAAAGATCTGATGAATCGTCTGAGTAGAATTGAAGGACAAGTCAGGGGAGTTCGAAGGATGGTTGAAGAAGGCGCGTATTGTCCGGATATTCTGATTCAGGTATCTGCGGTGAATGCGGCTCTGAATAGTTTCAATAAAGTGCTTTTGGCAAACCATATCCGGTCATGTGTGGCAGATGATATCCGGGATGGAAAAGATGAAACGATTGACGAGCTCGTGACGACACTTCAGAAATTGATGCGATAAAAGATCTGAAGAGAGATCCGGCACAAAAAGTCCGGATCACAACTTGAAGGAGGAGTAAAATGAAACAATATAATGTAACGGGAATGAGTTGTGCAGCCTGCAGTGCCCGTGTTGAGAAGGCGGTTGGGAAAGTCCCCGGAGTTGAGAACTGTTCAGTCAGTCTTCTGACGAATTCCATGGGAGTGGAAGGCACAGCAACAGTAGATGCGGTCATTGCGGCTGTTGAGGAAGCTGGATATGGGGCAACGTTGAAATCTGCAAAGAATGAAGGGCATGGGATGAATCAAAGTGAGCAGAACTGTGCGGAAGATGCGTTGAAAGACAGGGAGACACCGAAGATGAAAAGGCGTCTGATCGCTTCTTTGTGTTTTTTGATTCCGCTCATGTATCTGTCAATGGGGCATATGATGTGGGGCTGGCCACTTCCGGTATTTCTGGAAGGAAATCATGTGGCGATGGGGCTGGCGCAGCTCCTGTTAACGACAATCGTTATGGTGATCAATCAGAAGTTTTTTATCAGTGGATGGAAAGGCATGATTCATAGAGCACCAAATATGGATACGCTGGTTGCACTCGGTGCAGGTGCATCTTATGGATATAGCGTGTATGCATTATTCGCTATGACAGCAGCGCAGACGGCAGGCGATATGGATCATGTGATGGAGCTGATGCATGAATTTTATTTTGAATCAGCAGCAATGATTTTAACGTTGATCACAGTCGGAAAGATGCTTGAAGCGCATTCAAAGGGAAAGACAACAGATGCATTAAAAAGCCTCATGAAGCTGGCACCAAAGACAGCAACGCTCCTGCGTGATGGAAAAGAACAGGAAGTTTCGATTGACCAGGTGAGAAGAGGAGATCAGTTTGTTGTAAGACCGGGGGAGAATATTCCGGTGGATGGAATTGTTCTGGAAGGAAACAGTGCAGTAGATGAAGCTGCCCTGACCGGAGAGAGTATACCGGTAGATAAAGCAGAAGGGGATAAAGTGTCTGCGGCTACAATGAATCAGTCAGGTTTTCTGCGTTGCGAGGCGACGAGAGTTGGCGAGGATACGACATTATCACAGATCATTCAGATGGTAAGTGATGCGGCAGCAACAAAAGCGCCAATTGCCAAAGTGGCAGATAAAGTTTCAGGAGTATTTGTTCCGGCAGTTATTTCTATTGCAGTTGTCACAATGATCGTATGGCTGCTTGTCGGAGAGCCTGTTGGATTTGCACTTGCAAGGGGAATTTCTGTTCTGGTGATCAGCTGCCCGTGTGCATTAGGTCTGGCCACTCCGGTTGCAATTATGGTTGGAAATGGAATGGGCGCGAAGAATGGAATCATGTTTAAGACAGCTGTTTCGCTGGAAGAGACAGGAAAGACGGAGATTGTCGCACTGGATAAGACAGGAACGATCACAAGTGGAGAACCGAAGGTGACGGATTTGCTCCCTGCGGACGGAATGACAGAACATGAATTATTATTTTTTGCAAATGCATTGGAGAAGAAAAGTGAGCATCCGCTTGCCCGGGCGATTCTTGCAAAGGCAAAAGAAAATGGAAAAGCAGAGCAGAAAATTGAAATCACACAGTTTCAGGCGGTTCCGGGAAATGGTCTGTCAGGAAAACTTGGAGAGGACTGGCTGTACGGAGGAAATTTCAAATTCATTTCTGACAAAATGAAGATTTCTGCCAGCATAAAAGAACAGGCAGAACAGTTGGCTCAGCAGGGAAAGACACCGCTGTTTTTTGGAAAAAACGAGCAGTTCCTTGGTATGATCGCAGTTGCGGATGTGATCAAGGAAGATAGTCCACAGGCAGTGAAAGAACTTCAGAATATGGGAATCCATGTTGTTATGCTGACCGGAGATAATGAGCGCACAGCGAAGGCAATTGGTGAGCAGGCAGGTGTGGATGAAGTGATCGCAGGTGTTCTTCCGGAAGGTAAAGAACAGGTGATCCGCAAGCTGAAAGAAAAAGGAAAGGTTGCGATGGTAGGTGACGGTATCAATGACGCACCGGCACTGACCAGGGCAGATATGGGAATTGCCATCGGAGCTGGGACAGATATTGCAATCGATGCAGCGGATGTTGTGCTGATGAAGAGCCGGTTAAGTGACGTGCCGGCGGCAATCCGTATGAGCCGTGCAACATTGCGCAACATTCATGAGAATTTGTTCTGGGCATTTTTCTATAATGCGATAGGAATTCCACTGGCAGCAGGAATCTGGATCCCGGTCTTTGGTTGGAAATTAAATCCGATGTTCGGAGCGGCGGCAATGAGCCTGTCCAGTTTCTGTGTAGTGACAAATGCATTGAGACTGAATCTGTTTAAAATGTACGATGCCAGCAAAGACAGAAAAAGAAAGATGAAAAAGGTAGAAACAGCAGAAAATACTGTTTCAGATATTGTCTTAACAGACAAAAATGAGTCAGAAAACAAGGAGGAGACAAAAATGACAAAGACAATGAAAATCGAAGGAATGATGTGTGGACACTGTGAGGCGGCTGTGAAGAAAGCTCTCGAGGCACTTGAGCAGGTTGATACAGCAGAAGTCAGCCATGAGGCCGGAACAGCAGTTGTAACACTGAATTCCGAAATCAGTAATGAAGTGCTGAAAAAGACAGTCGAAGACAAAGATTATACAGTAACAGCGATCGAGGATTAATGAGCAAAGAAGAGGT
>QWBY01001948.1_pt1 | contig 12195 bp, 10 predicted proteins | sample 1972471 | NCBI WGS metagenome assembly QWBY01 (sample SAMN09866722, study PRJNA288562) | Human gut metagenome isolate term6_stool, whole genome shotgun sequencing... | reverse complement strand
ACACGCGCGCGGCAGCTTAAAACGCATACAGTTCTTATATATGCGGCGGCCGATGTCGGTTTCGGGAACTTTCCGGTCATAGATGTTGGCAATTTCCCGCTGCCATGCCGCCAAAATATCAGCCTTATCCTTTTCAGGCAGAGAGCTGGAACTCAAATCGTCAAAATGCTTGACCAGCGCATACAGCGTGTATACAGCTTCGCGCTTGGCTTTGGGATAATGCCTCGTGCACCAAAAGAGGGCAGAATGATTTTTTCTGACGATGCGACCAATTGAACTCATTGCTTTTCCTTATTTCATAACCATATTTCCCGCAGTTCAGAGCTGATGCAAATCGCGGGTTTTGTTTCTTGTTATCAGAGTATGCCACAAACCATATAAAAATGCGTTAACATAAACAAAAAAATTTATTTTCCGGCATAAGGCGGAGGCGGAAGAACCAGCTGTGCCCTGAGAACCGGCTGCAGCGGAGGCCGGAGAGCAGACTGCGGACGAAGAACCGACGGTTGCTGCGGCGGAAACGGAAGAACCGGTTGCGAACGAAGAACCAATGGCGGCGGCTGCGGAAGCGGAGACATCGGGCAAAAGCCGTATCAGACGGCGGGACAGACCGACAAAAAATCCTGTTTTCAACCGAAAAAGAAATCCCGACGCAGCGGCAAAAAGCTGCAACATTTCCTTTTGCTGCAACGGCAAGCTGCGGCGCAAACAAGCCGCATCAACCGATACCCTTGCCCCCTCCAGTGCCACGGCAGCAGACGGAACAGCCAATACATATACGGCAGCATAAACAAAAGCCAAGGCGGCAAAAGGCTGATAGAACGGCGGCGTCTGATTATTAAGCACGGCGACAAGGCGGGAAAACGGCGAAATCACCTGAAGCCAAATCGGCGACGCGGCGGAAAATTCCAGCGGATAACGGTTTTTAGACAGCCATTCAAAACCGTCCAGCGGTTCCAGCAGCAGCGACAGGGAAAGATTGCGGGCGATAAATTCCTTTTGCAAAAATCCCAGCAGCATCCGTCCGGGCCAGGTACGGCTGACGGCACGATACAGGAGGTTAAAGCTTTTCGGATGCAGGCCTCTCCGGCGCATTCCCCGCCGCAGCAGCAGAAAAAGATAAAAAATATACGCCCGGAACAATTCCCGGTCTTTTACCGGCACCAGTTGCAGATACAAAGACGGCGGCGGCAAAGGAATCGCCGCTGCGGAGGAAAACGGCAGTTCGAAAAGAGCTTTGGCTTCTGAGAAAAAATTTTTACCCGAAGACATTACGCCTCCCCTGCGGAAATACCGTGCAGCCAGTCTTCCGCCGCAGCCAGGGCTCGGGAAGTCAGCGCCGCCTTCTTTTCTGTCCCTTTGAGCGGGCGAAGTTTCCCTTTGGCGGTCATGACTTTCGGCAGTTCGGGAAACAGACCGAAATTAATGTTCATCGGCTGATAATGCTCTATGTCCGTTGCATCAGTCAGATGCGCCAGCTGGCAGCTGAATGCGGTTTCGCGCGGCGGCAACTGCGGCGTTCTCCCGTGCAGCAGTTCGGCGGCAAAATAACCGGCCAGCCACCCGACGGATGCACTTTCGACATACCCCTCGCAGCCGGTAATCTGTCCGGCGAACATCAGATGCGGGCGGGACTTCAGCCGCAGAAAAGCATCCAGCAGGACGGGCGACTTGATGAAAGTATTTTTATGAATACCGCCGAGACGGGCGAAAACGGCGTTTTCCAGCCCCGGAATGGTGCGGAAAATACGGGTCTGCTCGGAATGTTTCAGCTTGGTCTGGAAACCGACCATATTGCGCAGGGTGTCTTCTTTGTTATCCTGCCGCAGCTGTACTACCGCATAAGGGCGTTCCCCACGGTGCGGGTCGGTCAGCCCGACCGGTTTCATCGGGCCGTACATCAGCGTATCAGCCCCGCGTTCGGCCATTATCTCCACCGGCAGACAGCCGTCGAAATAATTCGGCTTCTCAAAATCGTGGAACCCGGCCTTTTCCCCTTCCAGCAGGGCATTGACAAATTCGTAGTACTGTTCCCGGCTGAGCGGGCAGTTGATATAATCATATTTATCGCCTTTATCGTAGCGGGACTGGTACCAGGCGATGTCAAAATTTATACTGTCCTTATATATGACCGGCGCTATCGCGTCATAAAAAGAGAGCTTTTCGCCGCCTACCGCCGCGGATATACTCTCCGCCAACGCCGCGGACGTCAGCGGCCCGGTAGCGACTATGCTCAGCCCCTCGCTTTCCGACGGCAGCTCTGTTATCTCTTTTGACACGACGGTTATCAGCGGGTGTTCCCTAATCCGCGCCGTGATATATGCGGAAAAGCCTTCGCGGTCTACGGCAAGCGCGCCGCCGGCGGGAACCCGGTTTTTGTCGGCGCTTTCCATAACCAGCGAACCGGCAAGGCGCATTTCCTGATGCAAAAGCCCGACGGCATTGTATGTGCTGTCATCGGAACGCAGCGAATTGGAACAGACCAATTCGGCAAAACCGTCCGCCTTATGCGCCGGCGAACGCTTTTCGGGCTTCATCTCATACAGCCGGACGGCAACCCCGCGCATAGCCAGCTGCCACGCTGCCTCGGCTCCGGCAAGGCCGGCTCCTATCACATTTGCACTTAACGACATATTTTCCCTTGAGTTTTGAAATATTACCGCAACAAGTTATAAACGAATTACGGATAAGTTATAAATACTGTTCTCCGGTTTGTAAATACCAAAAATTAGGTGATTTTTAAAAAAGCCCTGATATAATGGCAGAAACGGATAAATGAAAATGTTTAAAAACAGATATTTGACATTTTTAGCGCTTTTGACTGCCGGGCTTGTTGCGGGAACGGCGGGCGTTTTTGCGCAGTCGGAAATGGACTTGCTGCTGTTTGAAAAAAAAGCGGAGGGAACCCAAAAAGCCAATCGGGGAAACCCGGACGCGAAAACGGCGGCAGCCGACATTGACATCAGCGAATCGCTGACTGACAACCTGTCAAAAAACAACAAAAAAACGGGAAAAGCAGTACCGGATAACGGCAGAAATACAGCAGGCGGCATCAGAGATTCCGGCAAAGGCAAATCCTCCGATGACGGCGAATCGGAAAGCTGGCTGAAAAGCCTCATCAGCAAAGGTACCAGCGAGATTTTCAAATCGCCGGACGAGAAAGCGCAGGCGGCCGAGGAAAAAAGGATTGAACGGGTTTTGTTAAACCGCAAATCCAACGCCGCCAATTTTGACATTTCCGGCCTTAAGCTGCGCATGACACCTAAAGAAGTAGAAGAAACAATGAAGCAGCAAGGATATAAAAAGATTTTGGAAACGCTGGAAGTGCCGAACTTTATCAAATGGCGCAGCGAAGAACTCTGCCGCCAACACGGCGTTATCGGCTTTGAGCGCCTTAACGCCTGCGCAACGATGGTTGCCAAGGAAAACGGCTTTCAATTCGTGGAACATCAGGTTTACAACCGTTACATTACCAAAGAAAGCATAGAAGTTTACTTTACCTCTACGTTTACCGACAATCTGGCGCATCGGATTTTTTACAAAAGCAGCGTTCCCTTTTCCGACAGCAAGGCATCCAAAAACGTTTACCTGAACAACATCAAGGTGTTTGACTTCTGGCGGCGAATCGACCTTAAATACGGCAAACCGGACAATACGACCGAAGTCAAGTGGGGGCTTGGCGGCAAAAAGCCGTATCTTAAAGCAGGAACGGGCAAGCTGGAACTGACCGACCCGCTGTTGAAAGACCTTGACACAGCGAGGATGATTAACGAAGATACGCGTTTTGCCAACACGCAGTATTATACGTTTTAGCCGGATATGTTCCGGTTGAAAAGGAGAAACAGAGAAGAATGAGCCATGCACGAAGCCTGCCGGAAAGGCGGATGTTCCGGCTGAAACGGAACAAATGGGCATAAGACACTTACATACGGAACAGGAAAGACAGACAAAGGACAGAAAAACAAAATGAACACCAACATCTATATCAGTGAAATTGTGGCGACGAGGCTGTCGCACGACCTTATCGGCAATATCGGGGCAGTCGCCAACGCCGTGGAACTGTTGAACGAGGGGGACGAGGACGACAGGGAAGATATAGGCAATATCTTAAATTTCAGCTCCAAGGTATTGAGCCGGCGGCTTAAATTTTTCCGCTTATGTTTCGGTATGTCCAACGCGGCGGTCAAAACCACGGAAGAGCTGGCGACGGTGATGCAGGATTATCTCCTGACGCTCGGCAATCCGAATCTGCCGACGACTTTGGCGCTGGAAATCGGCACGCCGAAAATCTACAAGCTGGTTATGCCGGCGGTAATGATGATGGCGGACACGATTGTCAAAGGCGGAAAGATTGCCGTCAAACAAACGGACGACGCGCTGCTGGTTACGGCAGAATCCGACACGCCGCTCAACAAGGCAAAACTTGCAAACATTGCCCGCGTTCTGGACGGCGGAGAAGCGGAGGAAAACATATCTTCCTACGCACCGCTTTACTACCTGCTGGCCTATCTCGGCGACAGCGGCGTTGCCGTCAGGCTGGACGGGCAGACGCTGGTTATCGGGGCATAGCCGGCAATGGCGGTTTACGGCGTTCTCCTTCCCCTGCCCTTTGACGACGTTTTTGATTATACGGCGGAAGAGGAGCTTGTTCCCGGACAGCTGGTCGAAGTTCCTTTCGGCCGGGAGGAACTGGTCGGCGTCGTCTGGAAAAAAGGACAGAGCGCAAACATTGACTCGAAAAAGATAAAACAAATCAAATCCGTGGTGCAGCTGCCGCGCCTGACGGCGGAGATGACGGCCTTTATCCGCAAAACTGCAGAATACAACCTGGCTCCGCTGGGAATGGTGCTGAAAATGGTACTGGGCATGAAAAGCAACCAGCTGCCCAAGCAGAAAGTTACGCTTTACGGCCTGAAAATAAAAAACGAAAATCTGGACGGCATCCGCATTACGGAAGCGCGCAAGGCGGTGTTTGACTTTCTGGACGGCGGGCTCGAAGCGGAAAAAGAAGAAATCATCAGCGCAACCGGCGCCAGCAGCGGCATTATCACCGCGATGATTAAAAGCGGATTTCTTTATAAAAAAGACGTACTTATCAACGAAGAAGCCGAAGAACAAAAAGTCAACCTGAACAAAACGGCAGCGCTGACGGAGGAACAGCAGGCGGCGGCGGACATTCTCGTACGCAAGGTCGGCAGAGGCTTTTCGGCGACCCTCCTGGACGGCGTTACCGGTTCGGGCAAGACCGAGGTTTATTTTGAGGCCGTTGCCGAAGCGCTGGCACAAAACAAGCAGGTTCTGGTGCTGGTGCCGGAAATTTCCCTGACGTCGCAATGGCTGCGGCGGTTTGAACTGCGGTTCGGGGTTACGCCGTTTATCTGGCACTCGGAAGTCGGCGTCAAAGACAAGGCAAAAACCTGGAAAGCGGTAGCGCTCAACAAGGCGAAAGTCGTGGTCGGAGCACGGTCGGCGCTGTTTCTGCCGTTTGCGGACTTAGGGATTATTGTCGTTGACGAGAGCCACGACCATTCGTTCAAGCAGGAAAGCCTCGTTACCTATCAGGGGCGGGACATGGCGGTACTGCGCGCACATCTGGAGAAAATTCCGGTTATCCTGTCCACGGCTACTCCCGATTTGGAAACCATCGTCAACGTTGAAGAAGGCAAATACGACTGCGTGAAACTGACCAAGCGCTTTGCCAAGGCAGTGCTGCCGGAAATTAAAATCCTTGACCTTAAAAAAGACAAACCGCAGAAAGGCCCGTGGGGCGTGTCGTTTCTGGCGCCGACACTCGTTGACGAGCTTGCCGCAAATCTCAAGCGCGGCGAACAGTCCATGCTGTTTCTGAACCGGCGCGGTTATGCTCCGCTGCTCATCTGCCGGGACTGCGGACACCGAATCCAATGTCCGCACTGCACGGCGTGGCTTGCCGAACATCGCATTACCGGCGAATTAATCTGCCACCATTGCGGATTTAAGATGTTTACGCCGAAACGCTGCCCCGAATGCGGTTCGGAAGACGGATTAACCGCGTGCGGCCCGGGCGTGGAGCGAATCGCCGAAGAAGTGCGCAACCGTTTTCCCGAAGCGCGCACTGCCATCCTTTCCAGCGACATTACCACCAACTACAAGCAGATTTCGGACGTTATCCACCGGACGGCAAACAAGGAAATTGACATTCTCATCGGTACGCAGATTCTGGCCAAGGGACATAACTTTCCCGATTTGACGCTGGTGGGCGTGGTCGATGCCGACCTCGGGCTGATGGGAACCGACCTCAGGGCAAGCGAACAGACGTTCCAACTGCTGGCGCAAGTTTCCGGGCGTGCGGGACGCGGCGAGAAAAAAGGCGTGGTCTATCTGCAGACGCTCTATCCCGACCATCCGGTATTGCAGGCGGTGATCGAGCATAACCGGGAAGCTTTTATCGAGATTGAAAAAAGTTCGCGGCGGCTGCTGCATATGCCCCCTTACGGCAAACTGGCGGCACTGATTATCTCGTCGGCAAACCAGCAGGCGGCGGAAGCAGCGGCATATTATCTCGGCAAATGCGCGCCGAATACGGAACTGATAGAAACGCTCGGCCCGGCGCCGGCGCCGATGAATCTGCTGCGCGGCAGATACCGCTACCGCCTGCTGCTCAAGACGGCAAAAAACGTTAACATTCAGGAAGTTCTGAAAAAATGGCTCAACATGGTCAAGATCAAAAGCAACGTCCGCGTAGACGTGGACATTAACCCATATTCCTTTATGTAAAAAAACTATATCAAAAACACGGATATATGAATATGAAAACGGCGCAGCGGAGGAAAGCCGGCCGCAGCAAGTTGTAGCAGGAAACAGCCCATTGTGGCGCACGGAGACAGAGGACTGTCGATTGAGGCGTGCGGCGGCCGATTTTTAAGGGAACTGAGGCTGACAAAGCTACGGCGGGAGGCAAAAATTTCTTTTGCCGATATAAATTTCCGTTTGACAATCCGCTTCTAAAAACATAAATTTTAATACAGATAAAAATTATTATAACTTTAACAAACAGCATTATGGACTTTAAATTATTATTTTCCGGGGGCAAAGACATTCCCGCAGACGTTCGCATGATTTACGGCGGGCTGATTAAAAGGCATCAAAAGCTCAAAAACGGCTGGAGCGCGGTTCTTCTCAGAAACAATATGGCTTATTTGTACAAAAACAATGCACAGCCTATTCTTGTCGGCGGCATCAAACGCATATTCGAGGCGGCAGACGGCAAGTTTATGCTGGTCAAAGAAAACGGCGAAAAAGCGGTTTTTACGGCGGACGGCATTCAGACGGCGGCTTTTTCCGCAGGTTCCGAACTGTATTGGAACGGATGGTATAAGATTGACGACAGTGAAGGCGTTTCCCTTTTTAAGGCAAACGGCGAGTGCCTCGGCAGCAGGCTTAAGGCAGCCGGCGTTTTTGCCAACGGCTGTTACTTTATGTCCGTGCGGTATGCGGAAGACGGCGCCAAGGCCGGCATATATGGCGCAGACGGCAAGAGACTCCTGTTTACCAACGATATGGCGGTCAAAATGTTAAAAAACGGCTGGTTTATCGCGGAAGACGGGCTTTATGACAATCTGGGCAATTCGTATATCGGCACAGTCAACGGACATACCCTTGACTGGTGGTTTCTGTTTGCAGTCGGAATATTTATGCCCCAGCGCAGGTAAATTAATGAAAGGCTTTTTCCCTCCGGGAAGAGGCTTTTTTTATTATCCATACCTTTTTTCATAAATTTTATGGCATAAAGTTTGTTTAAGTGTGGAAATTTTAATTCAAAATAAGTAATTTTGCTGTAGTTATGTTTTTAGTGGTTTAATTTTGCCGCGCTGAGGCGTTTGCCGAACGCAGGCGGAAAGGATTGTATCAGGGACAGAAACGCAAATGCAGAAAATTTCGAAGTTCAAAACGGCGTCAGTTTATGCCAGAGCCTGGCTTGATGCGGCAAAGGACAAAAAGATTGAAGACAAAGCGTTTGAAGAAGCCAAACTGTTAAAAGCGGCCTACAATCAGGACTCTGCCTTGTGGAATCTTCTGGCTGCGCCGGGCGATGACCGCAAAATCCAGCGCAAGATTATTGAGAATCTGGCAAAAAAGACAAACCTATCTTCAATTACGGCCGAAACCCTCGCTCTTATCGCCGAAAACGGCAAATTAAAGGCGACGGGCCTGATTTTGGACGAGTTTATCAAACTTTACTATCAGGACAAAGGGATTGTCGAAGTCCGGGTGGAAACGGCAGTCGAACTGACGGCGGCACAGGACAAAAAGCTGCGCAGCGTGCTGGAAACAAAACTGAAAGCGCCTATTTTGCTGGAATATACGGTTAAGCCGGAGGTTTTGGGCGGACTGCGGGTTCGTTTCAAATCCTTTTTGATTGACGACACGCTGGAAAGCAAACTCGGGCGCATCGGGCAGTTGATTAAAAGCGGCTCGCAATAAGACGGAGGCTGAGAGAAATGATTTTTGCAGCATATACGGCAGACACAGTGCAAAGGACGAATGCCACAGACAAAGCAAACAAAGCTTGCCGGGCGGGCGCGACAAACAAGACGCGCAGGGCAAGAGAAACAGGCAGGACGAACGTAACAGACAGGGTGAAGAAAGGAAAATAACATGGCGGTCAAAGCAGAGGAAATTTCCGCAATTCTGAAAGAGAAAATCGAACAGTACAATTTTAACCCGGATATGGAAGAAGTCGGGCGCGTGCTTTCGGTCGGCGACGGCATTGCCACGGTTTACGGGCTGACCGGCGTCGAATACAACGAGATGGTCGAGTTTTCGTCCGGCGTCAGGGGTATGGCGCTGAACCTCGGCGAAGACAGCGTCGGCGTGGTTATTTTCGGTTCAGATGCAGAGATTAAGGAAGGCGATACGGTCAAGCGCACAAACAAAATCGTCAGCGTTCCGGTCGGAAAAGAGCTGCTGGGACGCGTCGTGGATGCGCTGGGGCAGCCGATTGACGGACTCGGTGCCGTCAAGGCCAAAGAATTTGCCAACGTTGAAACGCGGGCGCCGGGCATTATTGAGCGCCGCAGCGTACACGAGCCGGTACAGACGGGCTTAAAAATCATCGACTCGCTTATTCCTATCGGGCGCGGGCAACGCGAACTTATCATCGGCGACCGCCAAACGGGAAAAACGTCGATAATCGTTGATACGATTATCAACCAGAAAGCCGTCAATGACGCAGCCAAGAACGACAAGGACAAGCTGTTCTGCATTTACGTTGCCATCGGGCAAAAGCGCTCGACGGTGGCGCAGGTGGTCAAAACCTTAAAAGACTACGGTGCTCTGGATTATACAATCGTCGTGGCGGCAACGGCTTCCGATGCGGCGCCGCTGCAGTTTATCGCCCCCTACGCAGGCTGCGCAATGGGCGAATATTTCCGTGACCGCGGCATGCACGCCGTCATTTTCTACGACGACCTGTCCAAGCAGGCGACGGCATACCGCCAGATGTCGCTGCTGTTGCGCCGTCCGCCGGGGCGCGAAGCCTATCCGGGCGATGTTTTCTATCTGCATTCAAGACTATTGGAACGGGCGGCAAAACTTGATGAGGAACGCGGAAGCGGTTCGCTGACGGCGCTGCCGGTGATTGAAACGCAGGCCGGAGACGTTTCAGCCTATATTCCGACGAACGTCATTTCCATTACCGACGGGCAGATATTCTTGGAAACATCACTGTTTTACCAAGGCGTCCGGCCGGCAGTCAATGTCGGCATTTCCGTCAGCCGCGTCGGCTCCGCCGCACAGGTTAAAGCAATGAAACAGGTGGCCGGCACGATGAAACTGGATTTGGCGCAATACCGTGAAATGGCAGCTTTCTCGCAGTTTTCGTCCGACTTGGACGCAGCGACGAAAAAGCTACTGGAACGCGGCGTCCGCCTGACCGAACTGCTGAAACAGCCGGTTTACCATCCGCTGGCGCTGGAAGACGAGGTCGTTTCCCTGTTTGCAGGTGCCAAAGGCTTTTTGGACGGGCTGGAAGTCAGCCAGGTTAAGGATTTTGAAAAGTTTCTGCTGGAGAGCATTAAGCGCGAGAAAAACAGCATTATGAAAGAAATCCGCGACAAGAAGGCTATTTCCGAAGAGCTGGAAAAAGAACTCGGCACTTATATGCAGCAATGCCTTGAGGCTTTTAAAAAGAAAGCGGCGGAGAAAGCAGCATAATGGAAACAGTGCATAGCGAAGAGGGCAGATTATGGCAGGCTTAAAAGAACTCCGAACCCGGATTGAAAGCATTAAGTCGACACAGAAAATCACTTCGGCAATGAAGATGGTCGCGGCGTCCAAATTCCGCCGCGCCCAGCTGACTTTGGAAAAAAGCGAATTGTTCCAAAAGATGATGATTGGCAATATCAAAAACGTTTTGGTTTCGCTCAAGCAGGAGGCTGCGGAAAAAGGCGTTTCGTATATGCTGCCGAAAATGCTCGTGCAGCCAAAGAATCCGAAAGTCTATGCCTTATTTGTTCTGGCATCCGACCGGGGCTTGTGCGGCAGCTACAATTCGCAGATTGCCAAAGAAGCCAAGCGGCGCATCGACGAACTGCACAAAGAGGGCAAACGGACGGTGGTCTTCTGTTACGGCAAAAAAGGGCTGTCCGGCTTAAAAAGGCTCGGCGTTACCGAAATCGAAGGCAGCTATCCGAATGTTATCAAAAAACACTTAACCTACGAAGAGGCGATGAGTTTTTTGCATGATGTCTGGAATAAGAAAGAGCAATACGGCGCAGATATCTGCGAAATCGTATACAGCGACTTTTTATCCGGACTGTCGCGGACGCTGGTTTCCAAACAGGTGATTCCGTTTGACATTGCTACGGCACCGGAAGACGAAAGCCTGAATCGGGTCGGCGATGCTTTTTATGGCTATCTTCCGGACAAGCTCGGACTGTTGCAAAAGCTTTCGCGCGTTTATATGCGGACGGCCATGTTTGAAATCCTCATCAATTCGCAGGCTTCCGAACATGCGGCGCGCATGAGTTCAATGGACAATGCCAACCGCAACGCCCGCGATATGATAAGCTCGCTGACCTTTAAGTACAACAGTCTGCGGCAATCCGCGATTACGACCGAACTTACGGAAATCGTCGCTGGAGCAGAAGCGATGTAACAGGAGAATGTCGCCGGGCGAGGCAATATGACAGTAAAATATCGCCCGAGCAGAGGCGATATGACAGAGGAATGTCGCCGGGCAGAGGCGATGTAACAGCGAACAAGGCGCTTTTATGCGGAGAAACATTAGGAGTAAAAAAAGAGATGGTGGCAAGAAAGAAAAAAGAAGCTGAAGAAAAAGCGGAAATGCAAGACCTCAAAAAAGAGGCGGATTTGCGTCTGGCCGAGCTGTGCCAAAAGATAAAGGAACAGGAGGGTTCGGACAAACTCGGCGAAATTTATCAAGTTATGGGGGCGGTTGTTGACGTCAAATTTCAAAACGTCAAAGTTCTGCCGCCAATCTTAAGCGCGCTGGAATGCGAAGTCGGCGGGCGGCGCCTGGTGTTGGAAGTAGAGCAGCACCTCGGCGAAAATATCGTCCGCACGATTGCGATGGATACCACGGACGGCATGAGCCGCGGCATTAAAGTTTACAATACGGGAAAGCCGATTACGGTTCCGGTCGGGCCGGAACTTTTGGGACGCATTATCAATGTTGTCGGCAACGAAGTTGACGGACGCGGCAAAATCAACACCAAGGAGTATATGCCGATTCACCGCGAGGCGCCGGAATTTATCGACCAGTCGACAGACCCGGAAATTTTTGTTACCGGCATTAAGGTAATCGACCTGCTTGAACCGTATTCCAAAGGCGGAAAAATCGGTTTGTTCGGCGGCGCAGGCGTCGGCAAGACGGTGTTGATTATGGAACTGATTAACAACATCGCCAAAGGGCACGGCGGCTATTCGGTTTTCGCGGGCGTCGGCGAGCGGACGCGCGAAGGCAACGATTTGTACCATGAAATGATAGAATCCGGCGTTATCGACCTTGAAGGCGACAAGTCAAAAACTGTTCTGGTCTACGGACAGATGAACGAACCGCCCGGAGCACGTGCCCGCGTGGCTTTGACCGGGCTGACCGAGGCAGAGTATTTCCGCGATGTGGTACATCAGGACGTATTGTTCTTCGTTGACAACATCTTCCGTTTCACACAGGCGGGGTCAGAAGTTTCGGCG
>QWBY01002206.1_pt1 | contig 12201 bp, 6 predicted proteins | sample 1972471 | NCBI WGS metagenome assembly QWBY01 (sample SAMN09866722, study PRJNA288562) | Human gut metagenome isolate term6_stool, whole genome shotgun sequencing... | reverse complement strand
TATGTTACTTCTACATTTGGATTTTCTTCATCAGCATCAGATTTAACAGTTGGTGTTCCAGTTATTTGGTTGTTTTCTATTGTTAGACCATCAATATTTTTTCCTTCTAAGAAGTTAGATCTTATATTTCTAAATACATATCCATCAATTTCTTGAGGTTTAACTTCTTGGTTGTAAGGTTTACCAACTTCGCCTTGAGCTAGTGGAGAATCTGTGATTAGGTAACGATAGTTTCTTTCAGCTTTTATCAAGCCAGATTCATCATCAATTTCTATTTTTACTGTAACATCATATTTACCTGGTTTTGTTGGTATACCACTAATATTTCCTGTAGCTTGATCTATTGTTAAACCTTCTGGTAGGTTATTTGAAGAGTATCTAGCACCCTCTTGTGGTTTTTTATTTTCATGTTTATATTCATCATAAATAGAACCGATAAAGTTATTCTTTTCTACTGTAAATGAATCTTGTGCTAGTAACTCAGCGTTATTACCTTTTGAGTCTACTCTGTAAAGTTTAGCTGTAAATGTTGTTGTCTTATCAATACCTTTTGTATCAAATGGTTCAGATTCAATATGGCCTGTTCCGTTTGGCTTTTGAACTTTACCAGACTTAACTTCATTTCCATCTTCGTCATACCAAACAATTCTGAAAGAGTCGCTTGTCATGCCGCTGTATGGAAGACCTTCAGTTGCTGTTTGAGCTACATCTCCTGGTATAGCTGTATTAGCTCCAGAGTCATAGTTTGTTATATTAAACTTAACTTCTTGTGGTGCTAGGGCAATTGTTTCTATATGTGTAGTAATTATTGTTAAATGGTGTCATTGCACGAAGATTGTCTGTTCCCTCTGTAGAAACATATATCCAGTTATCGTTGATGTGTTTTCTGTTCCAATAGTTAACACCTGAAGTTGCAAATGTACCTAAGTTTGCATCATCTGCTATAGTTCCTAGACGATTTACTTCATCTTCTGTCCATTTGTGTCCTACCCAACCATCATAGGTATTTCCAGCTGTTCTTTCTGTAGTAGCAGCATCATAGTTTCTATCTGGTCCCCATGTACCATTAAATTGGATTATATAGTTACCTTCAGCATTTGTCTTAGCTTGAACTGTTTCTGCAATCCAATTATCAGGGTCTTTTGCTACTTCTTTATTTATCCATTCTTGAAGTTGTTGTTCAAGGGCTGCTGTCCATCCTGAACCTCTGATTTTAGATGGTGAACTTACTCCTAACATTGTAGCTGTCTCATTGCTAAAGATTTTCTTCATAGCATAGTCTGATAGGTAAGATGCCTTTACATTTACATCTTTTGCTGGTGATGTCTTATCAGCAACTGCTTGCCAGTGGATTCCACCTACTCCTGAACTATAGTCCCAAGAAACATTACCAGAAATATTTCCACCTGTTTTACTTTCTACTGGTGTATCTGTTGCTTCTTTGTGCATGTTCTTTGGTAATTGTCTTAGTAAAACTTTCCAGTTGTTGTGAGTATTTTTTGTTGTATCTGAACCAGATCCACCTTGAGTGATTGGTACTGATGATCCTGGGAATACTACTCCTTCACCTGTTATATATTGAAGGGCATATCCTTCTGGAATAGTTGATTCATCTACCCACATCTTATATCTTTCTGTTCCAGCTGATACTGTTGTGTCTGCATCAAATTGAACCAAACTTCCATCTGGAGCAAGGTATGGTTTTATTCCAATATGGAATTGACCATCGGCACCTGATGTTGTTGAGTAAACTGGTGATGTATATTCTTTACCACTTGACCACTTTTCAAACCATTGGAAGTAAACTCTTACACCTTCAATAGGTTTAAATTGTTGGCCAGTAGCATTACCAAGTACTAAGTTTAAGTCTCCGCCTGCTTGTACACCAACATAACCGTGGACAGCATTGTTTGCATCTTTTCCTACGGTTGTATCTTCATCTTCTGCTGCTGCCTTTTGAGCTTCCTTTTTATCAGCTCCGTCTTCACTTACTTCAAAAGCAGTTGTTTCTTCTTTAGCTTCCATAGCTTTAACTTTTTCGTCTATGAATGCTTTTCTATCGAAGTTTTCTTCTTTTGCTTTTTCTTTTCCTTCAGCTTCGATCTTTTCGATTTCGGCTCTGGTATAGTTAGCGTCTAGTAAGCGAGTTTTTTCTTCTTCAGTTAGCTTAAACTCATCTTTGTTTTCTTGTGGAGTTTCTGTTTCAGCTTTTGGCTCTGTTTGAGCTTCATCTGTAATATCGTTAGCTTCAGGAGCTGGAGTTTCATCAGCTTTTGGTGCATTTTCAGAAACTTCTGGAGCTGGTGTTTCGTTTGTGATAGCTTCTGCATCAGCTGGAAGTTCTTCTTTTTCTCCTTCTGCTGGAGCTTCTTCTCCGCTAGGAGCGTCTTGAGTTTCTTCTACTGCTACATCTGTTGTATCTTCCGCAGCTTCTACTGAGCTTGGAGAAACAAGTAGAGCGTAACCAAGCATGCATGATACAAGACCTATTGATAGTTTTCTTGTAGCATATTTTGGCTTTCTAATAGAACCTTTAAGTTTCTTGTACTCAACGATTCTTTTTAGATTATCATTAGTATCCATTTTAGATTACCTCTCTAAATACACATAGTAGACCCAGCTTTTTTAATTTACTATACTAAAGTTAGGGTCTTAGTAACAATTGTCCATTTATGACACATATAAAATATGTATCCTTTTTGTAATTCTATTGTATACTAATTCGTAGAAAATGCAAGTAATATATTGATATTGTTATTAATAAATATATATAAAAAAGAAGGTTTTTAGTCTTCGACTATAGTCACCCTCTTTTTTTGTAGTTTGAGTTATTGATAAATTTTTGTTAATTGTTAGTGATATCACTATTTGGATATATATTAATTTAAGGCAAGAAAATGTATAAAAATTTTTATATATTCGTTTTATTTATATAAATTTAATCCTACTTTTATTCTTTTTTGCTAAATTTGCTCAGTCTTTATTAATTATAATCCACTGCCGCCTTTCTCATAGCAGCAAGACTCATAGCTATGCGGTTGGCTATGGTTTTTGGGGAGCGGTTTAGGATTTGTCCTATTTCCTTGTTTGTCATTTTTTCAAGGTATTTCATCTCAACTAGCCTTCTGTCTTTTTTTGTTAATATATTAAGGTATGTTTCTAGGTTAGCTAGCCTTTCTTCGTGGAAGATTTCCTCTTCAAAGTCTCTAGGATCTGCCACATTATCAATAAGCTCCGCCCCTTTTGAGTCAAGCTCGTAGAGGTAAGTCGTTCTTTTTTCCCTACTTTTGTTTAGAAAGTGGTAGTTGAGCCTGTTTTTTAGGTGGTTGCCAAAACTTCCCTTCTTTGAATCAAAGCTTGTGATTGACTCTATTAGAATCATCCTCGCCTCGTCCATGGACTCTTCCTTTTCGTAGCTACTAAACCTATTCACAGTTGCAAGGATCAGTGGCATGTAGTCATGTAAAATCATCTCAGAATTTTCTAAATTTATTTTCATAATTTATCCTTTCCGAGAGCTCTCTTTGTGTCGACAAGCTTATAGTAAAGGATTTTAAGGAAAATGTTTAATTGGCTAATTGGCTTTTATTAAATCTAAATCTTTCTTATTCGCTAATAATTCAAAATTATCCCAAACAAAAGCCTAGTGGGATAAACGGGAAGAATGTCGATTTTCGTTATATAAAAGTGAGGAGGTTTTATAAATAGAAATTTAAAAGAAAGGAGTGGCGCACTTTCTTAACAATTCTTGGACTTTGATAGGTAAGAGATCAACTTTCCTAAAATTCTTAAGAAAATTTCTGTAAAAGAGAAATAGCCGAAATGTTTAATGGATCTAATTAAAATTATTAGTGACCTTGGCTTTCCAATAGCCATTTGTTTGATCATGATCTTTCTAGTAAATAGCAAGATCGAGGAAATTTTAATCGACATCAAGGAGATTAAAAACAAGTTGAATTAGCTCTGGTTTATGCCAGAGCTTTTTTCCAAAGAAAGGAGAAAATATGGGAAATATTGAAAAGATGATAGAATTTGCACAAAGTAAAAAGGGAAAAGTAGGATACTCTATGGCTTATCCTGCTAGGCTCGGGCCAGAATACCTGGACTGCTCGTCCTTTGTCTATTATTCGCTAATTGCTGGTGGTTTCCTCCCATCTACAAATATCATTGGTAACACCGAGTCCCTCTACAAACTAAAGGGAAGGGTCTTTAGGGAAATTTATAATTACAAGGACGTAAAAAGAGGCGATATCTTCATAAGAGGAGTCGAAGGAAAAAGCTACGGTGCCTACGGGCACACGGGGATATTCTTAAGAAAAGGCGCCATAATCCACTGCAACTACTCAAACAGGGGGGGGTGTCAATAAACGACGAAAGCTCCTATCTGACCTATTATCTGGACTGTAAGAGAAGTGAAGAAGAAAGGTACTTTAGACCTATAGGTACTGATAGTAGGTGGACTGAAAAAATAAAAAATGGACTAGCATATGTGAGAGAAGCGACAAATGTAAGGGCTCTTCCATCGACAAAGAGTCAAATAGTAGCCCTCTACCAGCCAAATGATATAATCTACTACGACAAGCTCCTAGAAAACGAAGGCTACCTTTGGCTGTCCTACATCGGCCTAAGCTCAGGCAAAAGAAGATACGTAGCCTACGGAGACACAAGGGGCAATAGGTGGATAGATGTGTAGGATGGTGTGGGATATTTGGTTGAGGGTTGGTTGTAGAAGGGAAGGGCGAATGTCAAACTTGTCATTCCGGAAGAATGATATCTTTTATTATGTCATTTCACAGAGCGATGTCTTCTATTATGTCATTCCGACAGAGAAACCATTAGGTTTCGACGAGGAATCTCGAGTATGTACTTCGCAGTCAAGTTGAACTCAAAGTACTTACTGGAGATCCTCACGTCGGTCGTTTTACTCCCTCCTCAGGATGACGGGTTTGGAGGTTTTTTCCTAAATACGTCATTCCGACAGAGCGAACGAAGAGAGCAACGAGGAATCTACAATATGTACCTCGCAGTCAAGGTAAACTCGAATCATAAACTGGAGATCCTCATGTCAGGTCCTCCACGAGCCAGACGGGCTAGTTGCTCCTCAGTATGACTGAATTTTGAGAACATCATTTCCCCAATCCTGTCATTCCGACAGAGCGAACGAAGAGAGCGACGAGGAATCTCGAGTTTATACTTCGCAGTCAAGTTGAACTCAAAGTACCTACTGGAGATCCTCACGTCGGTCCTCCACGAGCCGGACGGGCTAGTTACTCCTCAGTATTGACTGAATTTTGAGAACATCATTCCCCCAATCCTGTCATTCCGACAGAGCGAACGAAGAGAGCGACGAGGAATCTACAGTCGATGCTTCGCAGTCTAGGTGAACCCGAAATACTTACTGGAGATCCTCACGTCGCTTCGCTCCTCAGGATGACTATTTTAACGGATTGACGACTTCATTAAGGATGACTAGTTTGAGGATTGCCATTCCCTCAGCCCTGTAATTCCGGCAGAGAAACCGCAAGGTTTCGACGAGGAATCTACAGTATGTATCTCGCAGTCAAGGTGAACCCAAAGTACCTACTGTAGATCCTCACGTCAGGGCGTTCGCCCTTCCTCAGGATGACGGATTTAAGGTATTGATGACTCCATTAAGAATGATAATTTTTAGATAATATCATTCCCCCAACCTTGTCATTCCGACAGAGAAACCGTTAGGTTTCGACGAGGAATCTAGAGTATGTACTTCGCAGTCTAGGTAAACTCGAAGTACCGACTGGAGATCCTCACGTCATTCGCTTACGCTCATTCCTCAGGATGACATTTTAAGGGATTATCATTTTATTATTTCTGTGACGACTCTTTTAAGGATGACGGGTTTGAGGAAGGATAACTGATTTAACGGATTGACGACTTCATTAAGAATGACTCTTTTGGATAACGTCATCACCCAACCTTGTCATTCCTACAGAGCGAACGTAGAGAGCGACGAGGAATCTACAGTCTATTTTCTACATAAATCTATATTTAAAATATTTCACAGTAAAAGTAGATGGTTTTTATGCCATCTACTTTTTATGATTTAGTTACTTGTTTTTGTATCTTCTTTTATAGCATCTCTTGCTGATGCCATCATTAGTTTTACCCTGTTTACTTGGTTGACTTCGCTTGCACCTGGATCGTAGTCTATGGCTACTATGTTTGCCTTTGGGTATTCTTTTCTGATTTTTTTCATGACACCCTTACCTGTGATGTGGTTTGGCAGGCAACCGAAAGGTTGGATTACTACTATGTTTGGAGCGTCTTGGTGGATTAGTTCTACCATCTCTCCTGCAAGAAGCCAGCCTTCTCCTGCTTGGTTACCTAGGCTTGTTACATCCTTGGCGTAGTTTGCAATCTCGTCTATATAGCAAGGTTCGTCGAAGTTTTTGCTTTCTTTTAGAGCTTTTCTGATTGGCTTTCTGTAGGATTCGATCATATTTATACCGATTCTTCCAAGCCAGCCTTTTCTCTTTTCCTTGCCGTAAAACTCAGTCTTAAGCTCTGTGTTTTTCATACAATACATCAAAAAGTCTGTTAGATCTGGGAGGATTACCTCTGCGCCTTCGCTTTCTAGGATATCTTGGAGGTGGTTATTTGCCTCTGGGAGGAATTTGACTAGGATTTCTCCTACAATTCCTGCCTTTACTAGCTTTTTGTCCTCTCTTTTTATATTGTCAAAATCTCTTACAATGCAAGCTACCAAGTCCTTGTAGTCCTTGTTTGTCATATCTGGGGCGATCTCTTGACATTTCTTAAGCCAAGCTTCTTTTAGCTTGTTGGTCTCGCCCTTTTCTACCTCGTAAGGTCTTGTAGCATTTGATACTCTATTTATAAGATCGCCTAAAAGTATTGATTTGATTAGCTTTTCTAGCATTGGTATGGATGAGGCTTTTCTAATGTTAAAGCCTGCGTTTGTCTCGATACCTTGGGCGGATAGGGCTATTACTGGAATGTCTGAAAGTCCTGCATCCCTTAGACCCTTTCTGATGTAGCCGACGTAGTTACTTGCCCTGCACGCTCCTCCAGTTTGGCTCATAAGTAGGGCGATCTTGTCTGTGTCATAGCGGCCGGATTTGACAGCCTCTAGGAGTTGACCTACTACGGTAATTGATGGATAACAAGAATCATTATTCACATATTTTAGCCCCGTATCTAGGACATTTGAGTCGATATGGTCTAAAAATTCTATATTGAAACCGTACTTGTTAAAGACAGGCTCCATGATAGAGAAGTGTTCTCTTGCCATTTGTGGGGCAAGGATAGTGTAGCCTTCTTCGACCATTTTCTTGGTAAACTCTGGACTCTCGTAGGAAATAAGGCTTGGATCTTCTGCTAGGCTCATGCCCTCAATCCTCTTTTGGTTAAGAGCCTCTAGGAGAGATCTGATTCTGATTTTGACAGCGCCGAGGTTACTTACCTCGTCAATCTTAATTAGGGTGTAAATCTTACCCTTTGCCTTTAAGATATCTGCCACCTGATCGCTTGTTACTGCATCAAGGCCACAACCAAAGGAATTGAGCTGGATAAGCTCGAGATTGTCGCAATCTCCTACATACTGAGCCGCCCTATAAAGCCTTGCGTGATAGGACCATTGGTCTAAGACTCTTAAATCATAGGAAAGGTCGTCCGCATTGTAGGCAATGGCATCTTCTGATAAGACTGGGATATTCATTGACTCAATCAAATCGGCAATCCCGTGGTTTACCTCTGGGTCTATATGGTAAGGTCTACCTGCAAGAACTAGGGCATTTAGCTTGTTTTCATTTACAAAGTCTAGGATTTCCCTGCCCTTTTTCCTAATCTCTTCATGATAGTTACCTAATTCTTCCCAAGCGAGAGCCACAGCATTTTTAATTTCCTTCTTTGTTAGGGTATGCCCACCATGGCTATAGCCGTCAAATACCTCAACTAGCCTATCTCTGATGATTTTCTCTGACTCAAAAGATAGGTAAGGCGCCATGTATTTTATATTTTCTAGTCTATCGACGTTATTTGAAATAAGGTCTGGATACCCGCTTACTACTGGGCAGTTCATTTGGTTCTTGGCGTTTTTGTATTGCTTGTACTCATAAAATATAGCAGGATAGAAAATCATGTCGACGTCCTTGTCGATTAGATTTTCAATGTGACCGTGGACGAGTTTGGCTGGATAGCAAGCTGTCTCAGAAGAAATAGATGCTATGCCTCTCTCATAGATTTTCCTAGATGACCTATCTGAAAGAATTACGTCAAAGCCCAAGCTTGTAAAGAACTTGTGCCAGAAAGGATAATCCTCGTAGATATTTAAGACACGAGGGATTCCAACCCTGCCGAGCCTTTCTCTATCTCCCAGAGTTTTCCTATCAAAGAGGAGGTCGTATTTGACCTTGTACATATTGTATGTAGAAAAGTCATCTGTAGTCTTGACTCCAGCTCCCCTCTCGCACCTATTTCCTGTAACATACCTAGTTCCATCTGGGAAGATATTTATAATCAAAGAGCAATTGTTAGAGCACCTGCCGCATCTGGCAGCTTTTTGCTCGTAGGAAAAGTCCTCTAGCTCACTAAGACTTGAGATAGAACTTGCCCCTGTGGACTTATCCCTAGCTATAAGAGCCATACCCATAGCTCCCATTAGTCCTGCAATCTCAGGTCTAGTTGTACTTCTGCCGGTAATTTTCTCAAAGGCACGAAGGATAGCATCTCCGTAGAAGGTTCCCCCTTGGACAACTAGGTTTTCCCCAAGAGTCCTTGGATCTCTAACCTTGATTACCTTTTGGATGGCATTTTTAATAACAGAATAGCAAAGACCTGCCGCAATATCAGCGACCTCTGCCCCTTCCTTTTGAGCTTGTTTGACCTTGGAATTCATGAAAACTGTACATCTTGACCCAAGATCTGCAGGCTCTGTTGACTTTATAGCCTCTTTTTGGAAATCTTCCACACTCATGCCGACTGATGCTGCAAAGGTTGAAAGGAAGGACCCACAGCCAGAAGAGCAAGCCTCATTTAGCTGGATACTGTCAATTATCCCGTCTTTGATATGCATAGCCTTCATATCTTGACCACCGATATCTAGGATAAAATCAACTTCCGGATCGAAAAACTGGGCTGCCTTGTAGTGGGCAATAGTCTCTACCTCTCCATAATCGACGTGGAGGGCCTTTTTGATAAAATCCTCTCCATAGCCACAGATACCAGACGATGCAATGTAGGCATTTGAATTTTTCTTGGCATAACCTTCTTCTAGCATCTTTATAACAATCTCAAGAGGTCTACCCAAGTTCATCCTATAATCATCTAGGAGAATCTTGCCGTCCTCACTTAGCCAAACCATCTTGCTAGTAGTAGAACCTGCGTCAATACCAACATAGATTGGCCCCTCATAAGTACTTATATCCTCGTAATTGACCCTGCCTGTGGCGTGTTTCTTCTTAAAATCCTCATACTCAGCATCTGACTTAAAAAGTGGCTCAAGCCTTTTGGTAACCTCTCTAGTCTCTAAATTTTCTAGCTGAAGTTTCTTGACAAGGTCCCTGTATTTTACAGTAGACCCTTCCATAGAAGTAAGAGCAGCACCCAAAGCCACATATATCTCAGCATTTTCTGGTAGGGTAAAGGTATTAGTATCCTCTCCCAAGGTCTCCACAAACCTATCCCTAAGAGAAGATAAGAAATGTAAAGGTCCACCAAGGAAGGTAATATTTCCCTCGATTGGCCTACCACAAGCAAGATTAGAAATAGTTTGGTTGACTACTGATTGAAAGATTGAAATAGCAATATCTTCCCTGCTCGCTCCCTCATTCATCAAGGCTTGGATATCAGTCTTGGCAAAGACCCCACACCTTGAGGCAATCGGATAAACCTTAGTAAAAGACTTGGAAAGCTCATTAAGACCTGTCGCATCAGTATCAAGAAGAGATGCCATCTGGTCAATAAAAGCACCCGTACCACCAGCACAGATCGAATTCATCCTCTGCTCGACTGAGCCAGTCAAATATGTAATCTTAGAATCCTCTCCACCTAGCTCAATCAAAACATCAGTCTCAGGCATAAACTGTCTAATGGCCCTAGTCTCAGCTATGACCTCTTGGACGAAATCAATTCCCAAATCATCTGCCAAAAACATTCCCCCAGAGCCTGTCACATTCACACTCATCTCACAGTCCTTGTACTTGTCATAAAAATCAAAGAAAACTTTCTTGACAGTCTCCTTCACATCAGACCTATGACGAATATAAACAGAATCCAATATATTATAATCTTCATCAATTATTACAAGTTTGACAGTGGTAGAACCCACATCAAGCCCCATAGCTAACTTCATAATATCCCTTTCTATCAAAATATATAAACTATATATAAACTAAATTATCCTCTAAAATTCAAGAAAGAATCAGACCAGAATGGTCCAATCCTATCCCTACCATTATACTCCACATCTCAAAAAATAAACTAGTTTTTGATAGACATTATCACAACTTTGCCTAAAAGTCGGGAGAATAATTGGATGATTGGATTGGGAGATATAGAACGCTAGTGAGAGTGTGGCTAGATTGGGAATTGTTATGCCTTAATCCAGTCATTCCGAGCGAAAACCGTAGGGAGCGACGAGGAATCTACAGTCTATACCTCGCAGTCAAGTGAAACTCAAAGTAACAACTGTAGATCCTCACGTCGGTCATTACATTCCCTCCTCAGGATGACTATTTGAGAGAACATAATTCCCTTAACTCCGTCATTCCGACAGAGCGACTTTAGGAGCGACGAGGAATCTACAGTATGTACTCCGCAGTCAAGTAGAACCCATTTCACCCACTGGAGATCCTCACGTCGCTTCGCTCCTCAGGATGACTCTTTGGGGGATTAATTTCTGTTACCGTCCCATTAAGGATGACTTTTGCGAAAGAATTTTATTTTCTTAACCCTGTCATTCCTAATGGGTCTGGTCACAGTGAACGTAGTGAACTGATGACAGCCCTTAATCAAGGCTTTTCGAGGTGAAGCGAAGCTGAGCCCGAAAACTACTGTCGACAGAGCGACTTAATGGAGCGACGAGGAATCTACAGTTTAACTTCGCAATCTTAAATCCCTACCTATAAGGGATAGTTTCTTTCATTAGCTCTTTTTCAAGCTCTGTTAGCCTAGATGCTACATACTCCATATCTACAGGTTCTTCTTCCTCGAAGGTATCTACATAGCGGGGGATGTTTAAGTTGAAGTCATTTTCTTTGATTTCCTCAAAAGTCGCTAGGTGGGAGAACTTGTCTATTTCTTATTTGGCTAGATAGGTCTTTGCGATTTTTTCTATATTTTCTTCTGTTAGAGTGTTTTGGGTGGCTTTTTTGGCAAATTCAACCTTTCCGTCTAAAAAACACCGAACGATCGGTTTTGTCTTTTTTTAAATCATTAGCATGGTTGGTATAGATGTATTGAAAAATACATTGGCTGGTAGGACTATTACCATTACCCCGTCTTGTTTGCGGTGGTAGAACTCCTCCATAGTCAGAAAATCGCGGGTCATTGGCAAAGCCCTTGGCTGCAGTCCATTTGGCAGAGTAGTGCGGGTTCATTATGACAGCATCAAAGGCCCATGGCTCGTCACTTGGCCAATCTTCCGCCAAGGTGTCCCGTAAGATAAGACCTGGCTATCGAGGGGTACTGAGTATTCATCCTAGCAAGGTTGTAGGTCCTGTTGTTTTTCTCATGGCCGTAGTGTTTGATGGTGTTTTTTCGTTTGAAAACTTCCTAGGATTTAGAAATAGACTTCCCGAACCCACTCATGTCAATCTTATGAAAAAAAGGGGGTATAGTTATGTAATTTAAAAGAGAGTGATTGCTCACTCCCTTTGCTACTTCGATATTATTTTGCTTTTACTTCATTTTTTGTTTCGCCTGTAGTCAAAACTTCATTTAAATTATCATATGAAATTTCAATCATATTTTTCAAAGCTTCATCTGTATTTGAACCTACATGAGGTGTAACTAAAACTTTAGGATATAAATCTACCAATCTTCTTACTGATTGATCTTCCATTTCATCACCAGATGCAAACTCCTTGAAGAATGTCTTAGTTTCATTTGGAAATACATCTGTGCCAAATCCTGCTAATTTACCAGATTTTATAGCATCATAAATATCCTCATTATTTTGCAATTCACCACGAGCTGTATTTATTA
>QWBY01001945.1_pt1 | contig 12207 bp, 12 predicted proteins | sample 1972471 | NCBI WGS metagenome assembly QWBY01 (sample SAMN09866722, study PRJNA288562) | Human gut metagenome isolate term6_stool, whole genome shotgun sequencing... | reverse complement strand
AAGCCAAGAAGATGATCGACGACATTCTGAACTTCTATCATAAAGACGCATATAATCCCTAATCAAGGCCGCTCGGGGCGGACGCAGCTCTGTCCCAACGACTTAACTAAAAAATTCAAATCAATATGAGCAAGATTAAAGGTGCGATTGTGGTCGACACCGAGCGTTGCAAGGGATGCCAACTGTGCATCGTTGCATGCCCGAAGGATGTGATCCAACTGGCACAGAAGAAAGTCAACGTTCACGGCTATCCGTACGCGGAGCCTGTTTTCGCCGACAAATGTATTGGCTGCGCTTCATGCGCCATTGTTTGCCCGGACGGATGTATTACTGTTTATAAGAAAAAAGTGGAGGAATAAGGTATGGCTGAGAAAGAAGTAAAATTGATGAAGGGTAATGAGGCTATCGCACACGCGCTGATTCGCTGCGGTGCCGACGCCTTCTTCGGATACCCTATTACCCCGCAGACAGAGATTATCGAGACCCTCTCCGCCCTGAAGCCTTGGGAGACCTCCGGCATGGTAGTAGTCCAGGCTGAGAGCGAGGTGGCCTCTATCAATATGGTCTATGGTGGCGCTGGTGCTGGTAAGCGTTGCGTCACGACCTCCTCCTCACCGGGTGTATCCCTGATGCAGGAGGGCATTTCCTACATGGCTGGTGCCGAGATTCCTGGTGTCATCGTCAACGTGCAGCGTGGCGGTCCTGGTCTGGGTACGATCCAGCCTTCACAGTCCGACTATTTCCAGTCCACTCGTGGTGGTGGCAACGGCGACTACTATGTCATCGTGCTTGCCCCGAACTCTGTCCAGGAGATGGCAGACTTCGTAGACCTTTCCTTCGAGCTGGCGTTCAAGTATCGCTGCCCGGCCATGATTCTCTCCGATGGTGTCATCGGTCAGATGATGGAGAAGGTCGTTCTCCCCGACGAGAAGCCTCGCCTCTCTGACGAGGAGGTGAAGAAGCGCTACCCGTGGGCCACCTTCGGCCGCACGCCGGATCGCGATCCGAACATCATGACTTCCTTGGAGCTGAAGCCCGAGGTGATGGAGGAGCGCAACCTCGCCCTCCAGGCCAAGTATGAGGAGATCCGCAACAATGAGGTTCGCTACGAGACTCAGCAGTGTGAGGACGCCGACTACGTCATCGTCAGCTTCGGTTCTGCCGCCCGTATCGGCGAGAAGGCCATGGAGTTGGCCCGCGAGGAAGGCCTGAAGGTAGGTCTCTTCCGTCCGATCACCTTGTGGCCGTTCCCGACCAAGCAGATCGAGGAGCTTGCCAAGAACAAGAAGGGTATCCTCGTGAGCGAGTTCAACGCCGGCCAGATGGTCGAGGATGTCCGCTTGGCTGTCAATGGTGCCATCCCCGTGGAGCACTTCGGCCGCCTGGGTGGTATCGTTCCTTCACCCGAGGAGATTGTTGACGCACTGAAAACGAAGTTGGTAAAATAGTCGAATCAAATGGATAACCGGCTATCAACCGGCTTTCCCTTAAAAAGAAGAATCAAATGGCAAACGACATTATTGCACCAGAGAATCTGGTATATAAGAAACCAAAACTGATGAACAACGTCCCGATGCACTACTGTCCGGGATGTTCTCACGGTGTAGTCCATAAGCTCGTGGCCGAGGTCATCGAGGAGATGGGCATGGAGGACAAGACCGTCGGTGTATGCCCGGTAGGTTGCTCCGTGTTCGCATACCGCTACCTCGACATCGACTGGTCTGAGGCAGCCCACGGACGCGCTCCCGCTGTGGCTACGGCTATCAAGCGCGTATGGCCCGACCGCCTGGTGTTCACCTACCAGGGCGACGGCGATATGGCTTGTATCGGTAGTGCTGAGACACTCCACGCCCTCAACCGTGGCGAGCACATCACGATGATCTTCATCAACAACGCCATCTACGGTATGACGGGTGGTCAGATGGCTCCCACCACGCTGATCGGCCAGAAGACCGTCACGTGCCCCTACGGCCGCGATCCGAAGATCCACGGCTGGAACCTCAACATCACGGAGCTGGCAAGCCACCTCAAGGGTACCCGCTACGTCACACGCCAGAGCGTTGACACCGTAGCCTCTATCCGCCAGGCTAAGAAGGCCATCCGCAAGGCCTTCGAGGCCAACATGGCTGGCAAGGGAAGCTGCCTCATCGAGATCGTGGCAACGTGCAACACGGGCTGGAAGCTCTCACCGGTCAAGGCCAACGAGTGGATGCGTGAGAACATGTTCAAGGAGTACATCAAGGGTGACATGAAGGACACCCTCGACCAGGAGATTCCCGAGCTCTAATCATCATTCCTTCTCTTAACACAAGAAACAGCAATTATGAAAACAGAAATCATTATCAGCGGTTTCGGAGGACAGGGTTGCCTCTCAATGGGAAAGATTCTGGCTTACTCCGGACTGATGGAAAATAAAGAGGTGACGTGGATGCCGGCCTACGGTCCTGAGCAGCGTGGTGGTACGGCCAGTGTGACCGTCATCGTCAGCGACGAGCGCATTTCCTCACCGATTCTCAGCAAGTACGATGTGGCTATCGTCCTCAACCAGCCTTCCCTCGACAAGTTCGAGTCAAAGGTGAAGCCGGGCGGTATCCTCATCTACGACGGCAACGGTATCATCAACCCGCCGACCCGCAAGGACATCACGGTCTATCAGATTGATGCTACGGACAAGGCTGCCGAGATGAAGAACTCCAAGGTGTTCAACATGATCGTTTTGGGCGGTCTGCTCAAGGTTTGCCCCGTTGTGAGCACCGAGGGCTTGAACAAGGCTCTCTTCAAGTCGCTCCCGGAGCGCCACCACAAGCTCATTCCTCTCAACATGGAGGCCGTGAGCGAGGGTATGAAGATCATCGAGAAGAAGGAGATCTAATTCAAGACAAGATAGACAGGGAAGGCTCTCAAGGTTTGGCATTCCAAGGTTTCATCCTTTGCCCTGTCCCGTAGAGCCCTACCCGATATAGACACAAGGGAGAAGAAACGCCGCATCCATCTTGGCGCTTCCTCTCCCTTGATCTATATTCATTACCCTTGATTTATAAAGATGTTTTCTCGCCCTTGTCCCATAAAAGGAGCTTCTGGGTGATATTGAGACAATATGTAAAGTTGACTCGTCCGGAAAGGGAGAAAGTGTTCGGTAATTCCCCTATTCTCATAGGTTTTTCCCTATTTATGATTACCAAACGTCTTTTTACCCCCCTAAATATTTGTTCATATCGTTTTTTTTTCTTTACTTTGCACCCGAAATGATTGAGAGAATAAACTTTCATAACATAAAATTTTAAATTTAGAGAGACATGAAAAAGTTCGTTTTAATGATGGCCTCTGCGCTTTTCGCAGTTTCGGCATCAGCACAGACTGTGCAGGAAAGCAAGACTTTCGACAACTTCTACGTCGGTATCAATGGTGGTCTTTCAACCAAGACAACTGGTCACAAGTGGCTTAGCGGTCTGAACCCCAACGCCAGTCTCCGCATCGGCCGTTGGTTCACTCCGGTCTTCGGTTTGGCTGCTGAGGGAACAGCATACTTCAACTCAAAGGCATGGGTCCCCGAGCCTGTCCGCAAGCCGCACACGGTTGTCACCTATAGCAACGTGAGCCTGCTCGGTACCATCAACGTCAGCAACTGGGTTGCTGGCTACAAGGGCGAGCCGCGTCCCTTCGAGGTGATCGCAGTAGCTGGCCTCGGCTGGGGTCACGCCTACGGTCCTGGTGAGTCTTTCCTCGAGAAGAACGACCAGCTCACCTCTAAGTTGGGTCTCGACTTCACCTACAACTTCGGTTCCAACAAGGCTTGGCAGCTCTACCTTGAGCCGTCTATCAACTACGCTGTCGCTGGCACGCACGCCACTGGCTTCGATGATGACACCGAGTACAACCTCAACCGCAGCGCCTTCCAGCTCAACCTCGGTATCAACTACAAGTTCGGCAACAGCAACGGCACGCACAACTTCGTGATCGTTACTCCGCGCGACCAGGCCGAGATCGACGCTCTCAACGCTCAGATCAACGAGCTCCGCAACCGCAAGCCGGAGGTGATCGAGAAGGTTGTCGAGAAGCGCGTAGAGGTTCCTGCTCCCGCAGCTAAGACTGTCAGCGTTTCTGACCTCATCTTCGTCACCTTCGCTCAGGGCAAGTCTGCTCTCACCAACGACGCCAAGAAGGCTCTCGACGCTGTCAAGGAGGGTTCACACGTTCAGGTTGTCGGTACTGCTTCTCCTGAGGGTTCTAAGGAGATCAACGACCGTCTGTCTCAGGCTCGTGCCGACGTGGTCGCTAAGTACCTCAAGGGTCGTGGCGTGATCGTCGACGAGGCTACTGGTAAGGGCGTTCAGGGCACTACCTCTAACCGTCTGGCTATCGTTTACGTCAAGTAAGCATAGACAATAGACAAAAGATTACACCAAGGGACCATTCCCTTCAAGTAATATCACATCGAATCCCCAGTGCGGTCATCGTACTGGGGATTTTTGTATCAACACTCGCCTTAAGTCTTTCCCCTCCCTCCTACTCCACTGGATAATAATCCTGTCAAGTACACTGTAAACCGAGCAGGAATACACGCTAAACCACCTATATACAACAAGCCCGTCACCACCATATTCGGAGGGCGACGGGCTCGTTGCTTGACGTACTCGTTGTTTTTATGTACTTGTAGTTTTATGTAGGAGTATAAGGATTATAAGCCGAAGAGACCTTATGCTTCCTTCTTCTCCTCGGTGTCAGCCTTGCGGCGGGTACTGCGCTTGCGCTTCGGCTTCTCAGCCTTTCCGTTCTCCACCTTGACGCCAGCCAACTCCGGATCGATCAGGATGCGTCCACAATACTCACAGACGATGATCTTCTTGTGCATCTTGATGTCGAGCTGACGCTGGGGCGGAATCTTATTGAAGCAGCCACCACAGGCGTCACGCTGCACATAGACGATACCCAGTCCGTTGCGCGCACTCTTGCGGATGCGCTTGAAGGAACTGAGGAGGCGCGGCTCGATCTTGACTTCCAAGTCCTTGGCACGCTCCTTGAGCATGGTCTCCTCCTCGCGGGTCTCCGCCAGGATATCCTCCAGCTCGCTCTTTTTCTCGTCAAGATCCTTCTGACGCTCCTCGCGCTCGGTCTTGGCTATCTCCAGGTCGTTGGTACGGTAAACCACCTGGTCCGTTGCCTCCTTGATTTTCTTGTTGCAAAGTTCCACCTCCAGACGCTCGTAATCGATCTGCTTGCTCAGCGAGTCATACTCGCGGTTGTTGCGCACCTCATTGAGCTGGTTGTTGTAACGCTCCAAGTTGGCCTGTGCCTCCTGCACCTCACCCTTCTTCATCGTGATAGCCGACTGAAACTCCTTGATTTCTGTGTCGATTTTCTCGATACGGGTGTCGAGACCAGCGATCTCGTCCTCCAGGTCCTGCACCTCCAGCGGCAACTCGCCACGCAACGCACGCTTCTCGTCGATAGCCGTAAGCGTCGTCTGCAGTTCATAGAGAGCCTGCAGCTTCTGCTCTACCGACATTTCTTTTGCTTCTTTCTTTGCCATAAGTATTCTTGTCCTTATTTGTTTCTTACTATATACCTTATTAAAGATAAAGGATCGGGTTGGTGTTGACCGACGTGATGTAGCAAGGCACGCCCGCACACTCTCGCATGATGATCTCACGGAAGATCTCCGATGTATATTGCTCGCTCTGATAATGACCGATCACGCAGATCTGTATCTGCTGCTCCCGCCCAAAGAACTCGTGGTAGTGCATCTCTCCCGTGACAAACGCATCGGCACCCAACCGTACGGCCTCAGGCAGCAGAAAAGCTCCCGATCCGCCACAAAGGGCCACCTTCTCTATGGGGCGGCGCAACAACTGGTTGGCCTGGACACACTCCACACCAAACTCTTTCTTCAGCAGGAGCACCAGGTCGTCGGCAGCTACCGGCTTCGCAAAGCGACCGATCACGCCCTCGCCTCCCGAGACGCCTTCCACCTCTTGCTGCTGCCCGATGAAAGAGAGGTCCTGGAGACCCAACTTCTCAGCGATCTTATAGTTGACGCCCCCCACGGCACTATCCATATTAGTATGCATCGACACGATGACGATGCCACGCTGGATGGCCTTGAAGACCGTCCGCTGCACATAGTCGCCGTCCGATATGCACGACAGTTTGCGGAAGATGAGGGGATGGTGGGAAACAATCAGATTACAACCGCGCGCGATGGCCTCGTCAACGATGGCCTCCGTCACGTCAAGACACAATAAAGCCCCTGACACCTCCGCCTCTGTCAGTCCAACCTGTAGGCCAGCATTGTCGAAGCCAGCCTGCAAGGGCAGAGGCGCGAATCGTTCAAGGGCAGCGATTACTTCCTTTATTTTCACGCTACAAACATGTTTTTGAACTGCAAAAGTACGATTTTTTCCTTTCTCCACCAAGAAATCCTCTTTATATTTAATCTTTTTTTGGGAAAAACGACAGAGGCCCTATTCGTTTACCGCTTCCTCACAACATGGTCCAAAAGCACTTTTCCCCAGTCTTCCATCCCGCTCCACACACTATTTTTGAAGCTATTCAAAAAACAGAATAAAAAAGTGATGAAAAAGAAATGGAATACCAATATTTTTCCATATCTTTGCATAAGATAAGCTGCACTCGGCAATTTGTGAACCAGTTCCCATTGCACTCGTTTGCATTATCTTTGCATAAGATAAGCTGCACTCGGCAATTTGTGAACCAGTTCCCATTGCACTCGTTTGCATTATCTTTGCATAAGATAAGCTGCACTCGGCAAAAATAACTAACACAAAAATAACGACTATGATCGATTACTTTGCACAAAACCTTTGGTTGGCCTGGCTGCTCATCAGCCTCCTATGCCTGCTGCTCGAACTGACCAATGGCGACTTCTTTATTGTCTGCTTTGCAGTCGGCGGCCTCTTTGCGTCTATTTCATCAGTCTTTACCGACAGTCTGACGATTCAGATCATTGTCTTTGCGATCACCACCTTGCTGAGCATTTTCTTCCTCAGGCCGGTGGCCCTACGCTGGTTTCACAAAGGCGAGGACCGCCGCGTAAGCAATGTGGACGCCCTCATCGGGCGCATCGGACGCGTCACCGAAGCGATCGAGGCCAACGGCTATGGTCGCGTGCAGATCGACGGCGACAGTTGGAAGGCAAAGACCCGCGACGGCCACCCCGTCGAAAACGGCATGAAGGCCCGCGTGCTCAGCATCGACTCCATCATCATCACCGTTGAGGAAGCATAAGATCCAAACAGAAACCAAGTATATTCAACCTTAACACTTTACGATTATGTCAATAGCATCCTATGTTCTTGGAGCCATCGTTCTTCTGGTCATCTTCTTCACCATGAAGGCCGTTGTGATCATTTCTCAGAGCGAGACCAAAGTCATCGAGCGTCTCGGTAAGTATTACGCCACGTTGCAGCCGGGTATCAACATCATCATGCCCTTCCTCGACCACGCCAAGGAGGTGGTGGCCGTCAAGGGCGGACGCTATGTCTATACCAGCACCATCGACCTGCGCGAACAAGTCTATGACTTCGCACGCCAAAACGTCATCACGAAGGATAACATCCAGATGCAGATCAATGCGCTGCTCTATTTTCAGATTGTCGATCCCTTCAAGGCGGTCTATGAGATCAACAACCTGCCCAACGCCATAGAAAAACTGACCCAGACCACGCTCCGCAACATCATCGGAGAGATGGAGCTGGACCAGACCCTCACCTCGCGCGACACCATCAACACCAAGCTCCGCGCCGTGCTCGACGACGCCACCAACAAATGGGGCATCAAGGTCAACCGCGTCGAGCTGCAGGACATCACGCCGCCCGAGAGCGTCCTCCAGGCCATGGAGAAGCAGATGCAGGCTGAGCGCAACAAGCGCGCAACGATCCTGACCAGCGAGGGTGAGAAGCAAGCCGCCATTCTGCAGTCAGAGGGCGAGAAGGCCTCGACCATCAACCGGGCCGAAGCCGACAAGCAACAGGCCATCCTCATCGCCGAGGGTGAGGCCCAGGCACGCATCCGCAAGGCCGAAGCCGAGGCCATCGCCATCAACAAGATCACCGAGGCCGTAGGCAAGAGCACCAACCCCGCCAGCTACCTCATCGCCCAGAAGTACATCCAGATGCTCTCCGAGATGGCGCAGAACAACAACCAGAAGACCGTCTTTATGCCCTACGAGGCCACCAACCTCATGGGATCCATCGGCGGCATCAAAGAGATGTTCAAGTAAAACCGCTGGCGGCAGCCTACTCCGCCACGATGTTTCCATACTTGACACACGATGTTTTCATACTTGATAGAAGAGCCGAAAAGCCACCACTTTTTCGGCTCTTCTTTTTGTGTTTTGCCACGGAATTGCTAATTTTGCAACCCAGCACTATCAGCTGACAAAATCTTAGAAACAAAATACAAGGTCTTGGAAACAAAAAACAAGGTCTTAGAAAACAAATTAGGAGAGAAAACGAATGAAGAAGATCCATCTGATTCTTTTGACGGCCATCACCCTACTGATGACCGCATGCGGTACCACCCAGACTGTCCCCCTGACAGGACGCAAGCATCGCATCGGCGTGAGCGACGAGCAACTGCTCTCCCTCTCGCAGCAGCAGTATTCCACCTATATGCAGAAGGCGAAGAAATCGACCAACGCAGCCAACACCCAGATGGTGGTACGCGTAGGGCGCAACCTCGCCAATGCCGTCGAGACCTACCTCCGAAACAACGGCTTCGCCAGTGAGGTGAACAACTTCCACTGGGAGTTCAACCTCATCCAGGACCCACAGGCCAACGCTTTCTGCATGCCCGGAGGCAAGATCGTCGTCTTCGAAGGCATCCTGCCCTACACGCAGAACGAGGCCTCCCTGGCCATCGTGCTGGGACACGAGATCGCCCACGCCGTGGCGAAACACAGTGCCGAGCAGATGACGAAGCAGCAGAACCAGGGCGTAGCGACCACTGTGCTCGGAAGCGTACTCGGAGCAGTGGCAGGACAAGACGCTGCCAACGTGGCCGGACAGATAGCCGGCACGGGCTTCTCCCTGCTCAATCTGAAATACAGCCGCAAGGATGAGAGCGAAGCCGACTATATGGGCCTGATCTTTGCCGCCATGGCAGGCTACGACCCAGCCAATGCCATCACCTTCTGGCAGCGTATGTCCTCATCGGGCAGCCAGTCCACGCAAGAGTGGCTGAGCGACCACCCCTCCGACCAGACGCGCATCGCCAATATCAGAAAATGGTTGCCCGAGGCCCAAAAGTATTACCAGGCCGCCAAGCCCAAGACGCACACGACCACCAGGACAACGACCCGCACTGCGCCCAAGAGCAGCAAGCACAAGAGAAAGACGGCCACGCGCAAGAGGAGGTAGCACACTAAGCAGCAGATGCTTACGCTTTTTGCCACACCTTGTCCGTAGCACATTTTCCCTGGCTATGCGGGTGGATTTCCCTGACTATGCAGGTGGATTTCCCTGACTATGGCGGGTGGAAAATCAGCGTGTCTATACGACATTTTGGCAAAAAGTACGGCAATCTGTCAGCGTTACCGATTATTTTGGTTATCTTTGCAGATTATTATGCAACCTACCGCCCCAACGCGGTGAGACGCCGAAAGAAAAATGACAGAGGAAACAAAAGAACCGTTGATAGGAAAGACACTTGAGGAGCTGCGCACGCTGGCCCGCGACTTGGGAATGCCCGCCTTCGTGGGCGGACAGATCGCGCGCTGGCTCTACGTGCAGCACGTCAAGGACATCAACGAGATGGCCAACATATCAAAGAAGCATCGCGAGCTGCTTGCCCAGCGCTTCACAGTGGGCTGCCATGCGCCCATCGACGCCCAGTACTCCAAGGACGGGACGATCAAATACCTGTTCCCCGTCTATGCGGGCGCTTCCAAAGAGAAGCTCCGCCATGAGTTTGTCGAGACGGTCTATATCCCCGACGGCGACCGCGCCACGCTGTGTGTGTCGTCGCAGGTGGGCTGCAAGATGAATTGTAGTTTTTGCATGACCGGAAAACAGGGTTTTAAGCGTAGCTTGTCTTCTGCCGAAATAATTAATCAGATTCTTTCGGTGGAGTATAGCGATAAACTGACGAATCTGGTATTTATGGGTATGGGGGAACCGTTTGATAATCTCGACGAGGTGATGAGGGCTCTGTCTGTTCTTACATCGGAATGGGGTTTTGCATGGAGTCCGAAGCGAATCACCGTGTCTACGATAGGCCATTTGAACGGCATACGTCGTTTTCTCGATGAGAGCCGATGCCATTTGGCCGTGAGTCTTCACTCTCCTTTCCCGGAGGAGCGTTTGCGAATTATGCCTGTGGAGAAAGCATTCCCGATGACCGATGTCTTGGATTTATTGCGTCGGCGCGACTTTTCTCACCAACGTAGGCTTTCTTTCGAATATATTTTGTTTAACGGGTACAATGATAGTTTGGATCATGCCGATGCATTGGCTCGTTTGTTGAAAGGTATGGATTGTCGGGTGAACCTGATACGGTTTCACGCTATCCCGGGGGTAACTCTTAAAAGTACCGATATGCAATCGATGGAGGCTTTTCGGGATCGATTGAATAATCGTGGAGTCGTGGCGACTATACGGGCTTCGAGAGGAGAAGATATATTTGCGGCTTGCGGTATGTTGTCTACGGCCGAGAAAAACAAGAAATAGAATCGGGGTTTTAAATAGTTCTTATATCCGGCAGGGTATATCGTGGATTTTTGTTACCTTAGTGAGCTCAAATTAGGTCGGTGATCGTATGCCGAGAAAATTAAGTTATAAAGATTTGGAGTTATGGAATGTAAAATAAAAGTGGGGATTACCCAGGGTGACATCAATGGAGTAGGGTATGAGGTTATCCTCAAAACATTGTCCGACCCACATATCGTGGAGCTTTGTACACCTGTCGTCTATGGTTCGGCTAAGGTTGCCGCCTATCACCGGAAGGCTCTCGATATTCCGGCTGTTAATTTTAATATTATTAGCGATGCATCGGCAGCCGATGAAAATAAAGTGAATTTGATTACTTGTGTCGACGACGATGTGAAAGTGGAAATAGGAAAGGCTACGGCAATAGGAGGGGAGGCTGCTTATGCCGCTCTTGAACGAGCTGCTGCTGATATGGAAGCCGGTTCGATAGACGTATTGTTGACGGCTCCCATAAACAAACATGCCATACAGTCCGATAAGTTCGATTTTCCCGGACATACCGAGTATCTTGAACGTCGCTTGGGGAACGGACAAAAGGCGTTGATGATATTGTTGAACGATACTTTACGGGTCGCTTTGGTTTCGGGGCATGTGCCTGTTTCGAAAGTCTCGTCTGTTGTTACGAAGGAAACCATTCTTGAAAAGTTGCAAATTTTTGAACAGTCGTTGAGGCAGGATTTTTGTGTGGTAAAACCTCGGATTGCCGTGTTGGCGTTAAACCCTCATGCCGGAGACGACGGACTTTTGGGAACAGAAGAGATTGAAATCATAAAGCCAGCCATTCAAGAGGCCAATGCCAAAGGAATGCTTTGTTTTGGCCCTTATCCGGCCGATGGCTTTTTCGGAACCGGACATTATCGTCAATTCGACGGTGTGTTGGCTATGTATCACGATCAAGGATTGGCGCCTTTCAAGGCGATAGCGATGGAAGACGGGGTGAATTATACGGCCGGATTACCGGTAGTTCGTACTTCTCCCGATCATGGTACGGCATACGACATAGCCGGACAGAACCGAGCCGACGAGCAGTCGTTCCGTCACGCTCTTTATTTGGCGATAGATGTATTCCGTAATCGTTCTTTTTATAAAGAAATAACAGCGTCTCCGTTAAGGAAACAGTATTTCGATAAAAGCGGGGATAAGGAGGTGCTCGACCTGACGTCCGATACCGATAAAGGTGAATGAGTCGTTTTCTTGGAAGAAGAAAAAAGGGTTTGTGTCGAGCATCGTTTTTGAGTGTGGAAATGAATAACGAATAAAAAAAACAGAGATATAAAATGGGAAAAGTACTTATTATCGGAGCCGGAGGAGTAGGAACGGTGGTGGCGCATAAAATAGCGCAGAATCCCGATGTGTTTACCGAAATCGTTTTGGCAAGTCGCACGCAGTCCAAGTGTGATGCCATAGCCGATGCCATTGGCGGCAATCGTATCGTGACCGACCGTGTCGATGCCGACAAGGTTGAGGATTTAGTGGCATTGTT
>QWBY01001939.1_pt1 | contig 12214 bp, 5 predicted proteins | sample 1972471 | NCBI WGS metagenome assembly QWBY01 (sample SAMN09866722, study PRJNA288562) | Human gut metagenome isolate term6_stool, whole genome shotgun sequencing... | reverse complement strand
AATTTCGCTCATATTTTGCATAATTTCTGTACACAAATTAGAAGAATAAATCATTCCCTTGTGTTTATTTGGATTCATTCTATTTACAGTATCACGGTTAAAAGTGAATGGAGTTCCTGTTTCTGTCCATGATTTTATGATAAGTCTTACCAAATCTTTTACTTTTATGCTACGTCTGGAAATACTTTCATCTAGCACACATTCGTTGTATCTTTTTTCCCATTCGTCCCCGTAATAATCTTCCAAATTATATCCTTTTTTCACAGAGATTTCATGTGGATCGAACATATACCAAGTTCCGTCTATATCGTCTCGAACCATCTTCCAAAACAAATCTGGATAGCAAACAGAAGGGAACACATCGTGTGCCTTCATTCTGTCATCGCCATTGTTTGTTCTAAGTTGCAAAAATTCCAATATATCCTTGTGCCATACATCCAAGTACACCGCAACAGAACCTTGACGCACTCCCAATTGATCCACTGCAACAGCAGTATCATTTGCAAGTTTAATCCATCTGATTACCCCACCTGCAACACCTTGGAAGCCACGAATGTCGGAACCATTTGCACGAACTTTTCCGAAATACAATCCCATTCCGCCGCCATGCTTAGAAACTTGTGCGAAATTATTAATAGAACGATAAATTCCTTCCAACGTATCAGGAACAGTGTCGATGAAACAACTGGACAATTGATTGAATGGTTTTCTAGCGTTACTCATTGTAGGGGTTGCCACAGTCACTTTTAGTTTGGACAAATTATCGTAAATTTTCTTTGCCCAATGAATTCTATCCTTTTCTTTAAGTGCCAAATGCATCGCAATTCCCATGAACATCTCTTGTGCAGATTCTATAACTCTATTGTCATGAGTCTTAATCAAATATCTTTTGATAATCAAATCCAATGCACTGAAAGTGAATAATTTGTCCCTTTCATCGTCCATGTACTTTTCTAATTCGTCAATATCATCATCCGTGTAAACTTCTCTAATATATGAACCATACAATCCCCTCTCATCCAAAAACTTAATCTTGGATTTGAAATCTTGAAGATAATATTGAATTTCCAACTTCTTAATATTTTGTTTCAAATTGTAATTCATAAACAAAGATGCAATATATTCCCAATTTGGTGCTTCCTTGCTAACAAGCTCTCCAGAAGCCTTGGACAATAAATTAACCATATCGTATTGTGACAAATTAGGCTTAACAAACGATTCAAACTTCAAATACAAATTCTCGATAGAATATCTAGTAGAATCGTAATGTTCTTGAATGTATCTAATAATTTCAATGACATCATCATCTGTAATGAATTTTTCGAATTCTTCGATAACTTTTCTGTCTGTTGTGTGTTTTGCACGGTACAAAATAAATGATTTTACAACCTTGTATTGACCGTGATCAATCAAAGTTAGTTCAACCAAATCTTGGATTTCTTCCACAGTAACCACGTGATTTTTCGGATACTTGTTAACAACAGTATTTTCAATTTCTTGTGCCATACTTTCAAGTTCATTTTGCTCTGCGTAAATTCCCACCGAAGCATAAGCTTTTTTCATGGCTAATTCTATCTTCGATCTGTCAAAATCGACAATATTGCCATCTCTCTTTTTTATTTCCATTATTACTCCCTTTATCGTGTATATAGTGGATTATGAAAATCCAACTACAATTTATAGTATAATTTCCTATTAAATATTACCACAAATCGATCGGAAATAACACTGAAAATATATAATAAAATATTTTCAAAAAGCTAAAAATATATAATTTTAATAGAACATTCACATCATTTTACAACAGAAATACTACTCTTACCCAGCTTTAAAATCGGCAAATCATCAACTAATTTTTTCTTCTTTTCGCATAAAATAATGTAGTTGATATTTTTTTCATCAAACATTTCAGTTAGTTTTTTTAAATTTTTCTTGGAAAAAATTTTTGTGTAATTATTGTAATTTTTTATAATTGCAAAACGACTGTCAGAAAGCATAACCTTCGCATAAAAAAGTTTGATGATAGTATCCTCATCGCACTCTCTTAACTTATTATCCAAATCCACATTCAAACTTTCATTCAAGCTCTCAATTTTTCTGTAAATTGTAACAGGGCTCATCTTCGTCGAACGCAACACCAAAGACAAATTATCGTACACATTCAAATGCTCATACAACATAAACTCGTCCACAACGTAAAATCCACGATATTTTGAAATAACATTGTTTACAAGCTCATCATCTATCAACATCTTTCCATCTGCGTATTTTACATTCATCAACACCGCTATGAATTTGTTCAAAGTTATTTTATTTGAAAAAACCTGACAATTTTGTGTGATTTTCCCATTTAAACTTTCAAAATAATTAGTACTATAATTCTCAAATACAATATTCATAACTACCTTCTAACCCTAATCTTAGTGATAATATCCCAACACAAATTAATAATCGAAAATATCGCCACAATTATAAATCCAATCACATAATAATAATTGCTGTCCAATCTTCTAATATAAAATACCAAAACATCCATGGCATTCTCATTGTAAATATCAATCATGTGATCAAAATACACACCCGTAAAGCAAAACATCACATAAAACGCAATGAAGTTCAAAAAAATCGTAACCAAATTAACCTTATTCGAATAAATTGGAAACACTACCCATCTGTAATATTCAAATTTATTCATATCGTCATTGTGCATCAAATAGTTTATATTATTAGAGAAAAATCCAATCTTTTGCATCGAATACACATTGAAAGCCGTGATTGCACCGATAAGTAGCCAAAAAGTCAACCAGAAAATAAGCATCAAACTTTGATCGTGAAGTACGTATTGGTCAAACACTCCAAATATCTTCGTAAATACGAAATCATTTGGAAATATCAACAACACAAATAATGATAAGATTGACAATACACACATCAAAAGATTCAATTCCTTGTCAACTCTGGAAAAAATTCTCCACACAATTAACGAAACAATCTCCGCAATTGAAAACACCATCACGCTAAGTAAAACACATGCAATGACTATCTTCACATCAAAGTGCGTGTAAAATCTGTCGTAATTTCTCAGAACAAAAGTCAAATCCTCTCCTATAATAGTTGAGATAACTACGAAAATATTGAAAGCACCAATAATACCGCACAATATCCAGTAAATAAGTTTCGTATTATTGACAAAAAATCCTCTGATTTTTAATTTGATATTAATAATAGACTCCTTGAAATTATTAGGTCTTATTCCCTTATTAATATTCCTCACGATTTTCTTGTAATTTATTATATTGATAATCTCCAAAACCACAAGCACCGCAATTACAAATTCATCCACCTTGTCAATCTTAAAGTCTCCGATAAGAACGAAAACACCAACCAAGAAAATTCCAATCATAATCAGAAACTTGTAAAGTTGGTTGAATTGAAGCTGCCCAACACCTGGAATGAGATACATCAATTTAAATCTCGTATCGTAATCTTTGGGATTGACCTTCATGTTTTTTCTCAAATCGTACAAATCACGACTGAGTTTCTTCACCTCAGTGTTGATTTTCTTCTTGTATACTTGCTTCAAACTTCTTTTAATACTATTCAAATACACTCGATCCTTGGAATACTCACTAATAATAAACTCCCTCTTATTTTTTGATTTAAGATGAGCTCTTTTACTTTTTTTGTCGATATCTTTCGAATTATCCATGGAGAACTTGTAACTCTCCGCAATTTTTTTCAAATAAAATCTAAAATTAAAACCTCTTTCAATATCTCCAGAATTTTTAATAGAATCATCCAAAAACTTCATATCATTTTCCATGTCTTGAAAAATTCGAATAATTTCATCGCATCTTTCTTCAACAAGCTTATTCTTAGTGTATATGTAATTGTATTGAGAAGATAAACTTTTGTATTCATCATAAAAATCAATCTTGGATTGAGCGATGAACTTTTCCACAAGAACCTTGTTCAGAAGATTGTCATTGTGATGAGGAAGGCTGTGCCTAAATCTAATGACAGAATTATCCAATTCTTTGAGGAAATTTATCTCTTTAGTTTTGATTAATTCTACCTTTTCGTTCATATCGAACTCCTGAAATTTTAAAAATTTTTGATATATTTTTACTTATTTAATATGTAGCTTTTATGTAAATTATTTTATTGTGATATTTCGTTTACATATTTTTATCACTTTGAACTATTACATTGTTAATTAATAAAAATATTCCTTTACAAATTGAATAAAATATATTATTATATTCGTGGAGGAATATGATGTTATACATATTAATAAATGTTGGAGCAGTTGCCCTTGCAGCTTTATTAGGAAGATTATTAAAATCTTTCCTGCCTAAAAAATTAATAAAAAGCATAATGGACGTTGTAGCTGTTTGTATATTAATCATGGGAATACAAGGAAGCGTCAAGACAAATAATTTTATTTTTATGTTGATTTCACTTGTTATCGGTGCTATAATAGGTAACGGTCTTGATTTGGACAAGAAATTAGCTCACCTTGTAGAATACCTACAAAACAAAGTTCCAGCATCGTCTGGCTCGTCTATGAGAGGCGCCATTGCATTAATAATGCTACAAAACATCGGATCATTGGCAATACTTGCCCCTTTAAATTTGGGACTAAGTGGATCAGCCGACATAATGCAATTCAAAATAATATTAGATGTAATCACAACATTTTTGTTCTCAGCAACATACGGATTTGCAGTTGCACTATCCGGAGTTGTCGGACTTGTGATGAATAGCCTAATATTTTTATTATCAACATCGCTAAGCAAAGTCTTAGTACCAGAAGTAGTTGAAAACATCTCAGTAGTTGGATCACTATTGATAGTTCTCCTTGGTATAGATATGCTAGAAATTAAAAAATTCAAAATCATGGATTACATTCCAGCACTATTTATTCCAGTATTTTGGTTCATAATCAAACAATTACTTCACATCTAAATTAGTTAACAAGTTAGAGGGGAAAACTCTCATGCCTTCAAAATTTTCCAGAGTTGGCTCCCCTTACTCCTTTCTTATATGCGCATGATTAAATCATGTGTTTTTTTTATTATACCTCATTTTGAGAAATTTCAAACAAAATCAATTTTTTCCAAAAATTTTTTAATTTTTTTCAAAAAACTTCAAAAAAGTGTTTAAAAATGTTTTCAGTGGGTATATATATACTACAATAAAAGATATCTAAATTGTAAAGCACAACTGTTACTTTAGTTTATTGATTCCGATGAAAAGGATATATAAACAAAAATCGCAGGAATACTACCAGTTTTATTTGAAGACAAATAAAACCAGAACATTTTTAACACTTAAACTTAAACTTAAACTTAAACATTAAAATTTTATCCTAAATATCGAAAACTTTAGTTAATTAAAGATTTAAAGATTGATTCGTTATATCTTGAAAAGCAAGTTTATCTGATAGATTACTATAAAGGAGTGGATAAGGAAATGATCGAACCAAAATCTCAGTTTAAGTACAGTGTGCTTGGAAAATAAGAGTTGTTTCAGAAGAAGGAAAATGACTCTTATTTTTTTGTGTCCATTTTCCTTTCCTGAGTTTAAAGAGGCTATCTGTTTTTGGACAATTTCATACTTCTTCTCGCCATCACCTCACGGTGATAGCCTTGAGTAATCGTAAAATTGATTGATTAGTTTTTCCATTAATTTTGCTTTTTTCTAAGAATAGAAGATTTTCTTTAATTTCTTCCCTATTTTCAAAAGATAGGCCTTAATTAAGAGTTTTTTTTATTTAATTAAAAAAAAGCAATGTGATTTCTCACACTGCTCTTTTTACTTCTTACTTCACATTAGCAATACTACTGTCCCCGCCAAGAATTATTGAATCTTTTATCTTATTTTCTCTTAGATATTCTTTTACGGATACTGGTACGTTTTCTTTATCTATTAGTACTATTGGTGCGTTTTCTTTATTTGATAGATATGATGCTATTAGTGCATCTGCGTAGGTTCTTCCGTTTGCAAAGATTACTTTTTCTGGGTTTGGGTTAACTCTTTCTGCTAATTTTAGTGATGTTTCTACTCTTGTTTTTCCTGCAATTCTTTCTACTGATAGTCCATCATTTTGTAGTTTTGAGATTACTCCGTTGGATACTTGCCTATCTCCTCCTACTACTATTACATTTTTTATTCCCCATTCTTTGATGGCTTTTTCTGTAATGCTATTTAATGAACTATCTCCTGTTAATAGAATTGGGATGTTCATCTTTGCTGCTAGGCTTCCTGCTGTTAATGCGTCTATTAAGTTGTAGCCGTTTGCAAGGATGATATCTGTCTTGTTAGTAGAGTTTCTTCTAATTTGTTCTCCTAGTTTTACTGCTGTTTGGAATCTATTTTCTCCTGCTGTTCTTTCTACTTTTACTCCCATAGCTTCTATTTGTTTTACTACTTTTTCTGATACTACGGATCTTCCTCCTGCTATTATTACTTTCTTTGGTTGTAGTCTATTTATTTCTCCAAGTACTTCTTGAAGTATTGTATCTTTTTCTACAAATAGTGTTGGTCCGTTTAATGCTATGCCAAGTGGTGATGTAGTAAGTGAGTCTATCATTGCGCTGCTTGATGTTAGTACTATAGTGTCTGCTTGTTTGTATAGTCTCTTGCTTACTTCTACTGCTGTTTGTTGACGATTCTTTCCTGCTATCCTTGTTGAGTCTATTTTTTCAAATACTTCTTTGAAGGTATCGGCGTTTTTGATTTCTTTGTCGTCTTTTATTTCTGTTTTACCTAGATTTGTTCCTGGTGTATTTGGTACGCCTGGTGTTGGTGTACTTGGTTCTGCCGGTGTACTTGGTTCTGCCGGTGTACTTGGTTCTGCCGGTTTACTTGGTTCTACTGGTTTACTTGGCTCTACTGGTTTACTTGGTTCTACTGGTTTACTTGGTTCTACTGGTTTACTTGGTTCTGTTGGATCACTTGGTTCTGTTGGATCACTTGGTTCTGTTGGATCACTTGGTTCTGTTTTTTCAACCTTATTAATCACTGCTTTATACACAGTATCTTCATTTAGTTGTCCTTCAAATCCTGGTGTCCAACCCTTGAACTCGTATCCTTCTTTAACTTTTACCTTTGGTGCTTGTGCTTCTATTTCTGAAGCTTCTTTTCCTTTTTTGTATACAAATGTTTTATAAATTCCACCATTTTCGTCTTTTACAAATTCTGCAACATCTTTGTCTTTATCTTCAATTTCAAATGTTACTCTAATTTCTTCTAGTGGTTTTTCTGTTTCAGTTTTACCCTTGTATACAAGTACCAATTCATTATTTGAATTTAATAATTCTGGAACTGTTTTTCCATCATAATAGAACTTATTGTGTCCAAATGCATCTCTTCCTTTTACGAGTTCTTCAGTATCTTTAACTTTATAACCCATAAAGCTATCTTTGAATTCTCCATTTTTATCTACAAGTGGTAAACCGTAGAATAGAGTATTTGGAGGAAGATGTTTATATCCTTTTATAGCTCTTGGTTCAACAATATCCTTGCCATCTTCATTTACATGTCTTACTGTTAAATCAATCACTTTGTCTTTTAAATCTAATGTCTTTGTAGCACCATCATTAAGAACCGTTCCTGTAACTTTGGTGTCTTTATTAAAGTTAATTCCATCCGGCGCAACTTCGTATTCAAAAGTAACTCCTTCAGGGAATCCTTCTTGTCCATCTGGCTTATACCCATTAGGAAGGATTACTTCCATAAGCATATTATTTCCCTTACCAGACATTCCAAAAGTCTTTCCATCTTTAATAGCATCCATCATGGTCATCATAACTCTGTCTGATGAATCGTAAACTGCATCATGAATTGGTGACCAGTATACTCCATTAACGTCTTTTAATCTTACCTTTGATTTTGAAGCATCTAGATTAGTTCCGTAAATCCAAACTAAAGTTTTCTTAGATCCTTGACCAGTAGGTAGGTCTGTATGAGTTATATCAGCTCCGTCGCCTCCACCTTGTGTTCCATAGGATTGGATTTGGATAAAGTCTATCATCTTTTTATTAGGATCTGCTCCCTTAGGTAATACAGCTATGACTGATTTGGTAAATCTTTCTTGAAGCGTTGCTGGAAGTGAAGCTGTATATAGCTTTCCTCCATCCCTTGAAACTAAGATTGTATAGGTTTTAACCTTGTCTCCAGTGTTTGCAGGTGCAGTAAATGTGATTATTTGCTCATTATCTGTACCTGTAATTTTTAAATCTTTAATAATATTGTCAGTTTTAAATGTATCATAGAATACTTTCTTTTCTTTAGAATTTTCTTGAATTTTTAATTTCAAGTTAGATTCTTTGTTTTCATTTAACAGGTTATGTCCTGTAATTTTAATTTGAACTTTTCCTCCATTGCTGTCTAATTGATATCCTTCAATAAACTTAAATGAGTCAACAGAGCAAGAATTTTTAGTTATTGTATAGTTTTTAAGAGCTCTATTTAAAGCTTGACCATTAGAATATGATCTTTCAGCTATATTTAAAGCATAATTTATATTTTTATCTTTTAAAACAGGTTCTTTAAATTTAACCATGACTTGTGAACCATTGATTTCAACACTATCTTCTTCTGAAAGTTTTATAGCCTTACTTCCTGCCATTATAGTTATAGCTTCTTTTAGTTTTGAAGGAGCTGCTTCTTCAATTTTAGAGAAGAAATTAATAACTACAGTATCATCTCCTTGTGTAAAGGCTTCATCAGGGATAATATGTTGAAGTCCATTAGTGTTTCCAGTTTCACTTTGTTTAAAGAAAACTTCTTTTACTGTATCATCTAACTTAACTACAATCTTAAATTCCTTTGATTCTTTAGCTTCTTTAATTGGAATTCTTACCGATTGAAGATTGTCTGTTCCTTGAAGAGCAGGTTTTTCTGTAGAATATTCTACATATTCTCCATTTACTTTTTCGTAGATTTTATATGATTTTTCTTTTAAACGATTTAGGTCAGTTCCTTTAATATTTAAAGACTGTTCTAACTTTGAACCTTCCGCTGCTTTTAAAGGAAGATTTGGATATTGCACATAAACATCTTCTATAACTGCCTTCTTTTCTACAGGAGCAGGTTTTACAGTTAATGTGAATATAGGCGTATCTTGGAACTTTGTTTCTGATCCATTGGCGTTAAATTTAATAGTATATACTTCATTTGAACCTGTCTTGTTTTCAGGAACGTCTAATTTTATAGTCTTTCTAGCCTTATTCCCTGTAACAGTATAATTTAAATTTTGAACTTCACCATTTTTAGTAATTTGTAGTTTAACTTTTTCATTGTTAGCCTTTGGAGTTGTAACTAGATTAAAGGAAACACTTCCTACAGATGATTCTACTTCTTTAGACTCTTCTTGTAAGTAAACTGTTGAATTTACTTCTTTTTCAGCTGCCTTTTGTGTAAATTTTTCAGTACCAATAATTTTATTGTTATTGTCTAAAATTGTTATTTCATAAACCTTAGGTAAATCTACTTTATTTTCAGCTATAGGTAGACTATACATAAATTTATGTTCAGCCTGGTCACTCTTTTTAAATTCTTCATTTGGATTATCTAAAGTAGTTTCATTTAATTTAACTTCTGTCTTAAACTCTTTTAAATCATAGTCTTTAGTGTCAATATAGATAACTGCATTGCCACCCTTTGCTTCAATCTCTTTATTATACACCTTTAGAGTTGCTGTCTTTTCTGCAGGTGTATTACTTTTCGCAAGAACTGTTACTTTAAAAGGTTTTTGTACAAATTTAATATCCGCACTCTCATCCAATTTATTAATACTTATTTCATAGATTTCATCATTTTCTGTCTCATTTTTTGGTAATATAAGTTTACCTACAAACCTTGCTTTTCCAGTACTATCTTCACTAAAAGTGACCTTATGTGGAGTACGTTTACCATCCTTTTTTATAACTGCATTTAATGTTGAAATATCAAATCCATCCCCAGTTATATAGAATAATACCTCTCCACCTTCAGACTGTAACTTGTCAGTACTTGCTTTTACATCAAATTCTTTACCAGTTTCCATCTTATTGCTTCCTACAACAATAAGTTTTACAGTTTTAAAATTTGTAGGATTATTTTTAGCACTAAATTTGATTTCATATTCCCAGTTAGTTGCTGTTTTATTTTCTGGTACATTTACCATATATGAAATGTTTATCTTCTTTTCATTAAGTTTACCTAAAACAACTTTTATATCTTTTGCATTTTCTGATTTTTTAACTTCTGTAACAATATTTTTTGCATCTAATTCAGAACCATAAATTTTTCCAGATACGGACTTTTCTCCTGGATTCAAAGTTTCTTTATCAATTTTAACCATGTTAATCACAGTATTTAAAACTGGTTCTTCTGGCTCTTCAGATCCACCATTTTTAGGAAGTGATTTAATGATTAAAACATGTTTACTATTTACATTATTCTTTGTGTAGAAACTAATCTTATATTCTATAGTTTTTTTAGTTTCATTTTTAGGAATATTTACCGCTATAGACATAGAATCTGGAAATGGCAGACATGATACTTTTAAATCTTCTGGATTTCCAAAATTGCTTGAAACATCGTATAAAACATTTTCTTTTGTTAAGTTTGATCCTTTTAATTGAGCAGTTATAATTCTACTTGCATCATCATATTTTTTTTCAAACTGATAACCACCTCCAAATCCAGTAATTACAGGTTCACCAAGTGGTTTAACTTTGATTTCAATTGAGTTTTTAGTATCAAATTCCGCATCAGTTTTTTCTTTTACAAAGATATTGTAAATTATTTCTTTACCTGTTTCGTTTTTAGGAATTTGAGATTTTATCTCTGCACCCTTTGCATAGGATCCTGCTTCACTAATTCCTATATTGTAGTCAGGGTTAATCTCTTTTCCATCTTTAAAAAACTTAACAACAACATCTTCCTTCTTAACACCTTCTTTAGGATAGTTGATGTTGATTGCTCCTCCAAGTGCAGACATAATATAATTTCCATCTTTATCCGCCTTTGGCTCTTCTACATTTATGTGGTAATCGCTTACCCCATCTTTTGGTGTTGGCATTTGCATTTCACTTGCTGTAGCTGTAGGCAAAGATTGTGCCAATGCATTGGTAGCTGGAGCTACAGTTGTAAATATCATTACAAACGCAAGAAATGCACTAAGTAATTTTTTCATATGCTCATCCTTTCTTTTATTTATGTAAACAATATTTTACTACTAATTTGCTATTATGTAAATCTATTAACTTACATAATTTTTATAAACATAGTTACTTACTTCATTGTGTCAAGATGTAATCAGGGTAGTGTCAAGTTTTTTGTGTAAACTCTTTTAAATATTTTACGCTGGACTTTTTCATTCTTTTACTCAAGCTCTTCTAAAACTTTCTTAACTTTTTTCTTGTCCCACTTTAAACTGCTCCAAATCTCAAGATCAGCGAAACCTAATCACCATTTACATTTTCTACCAATAAAAAAAGAAGCCTTATTCAGACTTCTTTTTGAGTTTAACAATATCATTGTTGTATAAAATTTGTATGAATTGGGATAGTCTCTCGTATAGAGGTTCTACCTCATCTCCGTATTTTTCTTTTAATTTATTCCCAATTTCTATAATGTTGGCTTTTCCATCAATCATCCTGAAAACATCACTGCCGTAACCTTCAAGCTTGATGTTGGATTCTTTTGGCGTGAAGAACATCTTTTGAGCAATCTTATCAAAAATATGATTGTGCTTCTTTTTCAAATACACAAGATCATTTTTCTCATAAAACTCTATTTTTTCATTAACCTCAGGAATAAATTCTAGGAAATTTTTATTTCTTTTCATTAGTACTTACATTCTTAATACAAGTTTTAACTAAAACTGCTAATAACAATATGAATACTATGATTGATCCAATTGTACCAATGTTGAATTTTGAAGATAAATCAAGAACATCTGCTAATGTCTTGTCGCCAATTTTAATTATAGCAAATGCAGCAAGTAAAATACCTACAACACCTTCACCTGCGATAAATCCAGATGTAAACAATACACCATTTTCTGCTTGTTCTTTTCTAAGTTCTTCATTTTTAACTTTTCTCTTGTCAATAAATAATCTAATTAAACCACCAGTCATTATTGCAGAAGAAGTGTTAATTGGTAAATACAAACCAACTGCGAATGGCAATACTGGAATTCCTAAAATTTCAACAACAA
>QWBY01001934.1_pt1 | contig 12225 bp, 10 predicted proteins | sample 1972471 | NCBI WGS metagenome assembly QWBY01 (sample SAMN09866722, study PRJNA288562) | Human gut metagenome isolate term6_stool, whole genome shotgun sequencing... | reverse complement strand
AAGGCCGTCAGTGTAGGTACCGATACAAATGCATCGGGAGATTATACAGTTTCTATCGGTGCGGAAGCTAAAACGAATAAAACGAACAGTATCGCCATGGGATATCAGGCGGAAACGGTAAAAGGCTGGTCTACCGCAATCGGAAGCGGTGCCAAAACGGAAGGAACGGCAAGCACTGCCGTGGGCGGTCTTAGTGCTTCTGCAACGGTGGATTACGGTGCGGCCTTCGGTTCTTTCAGTGTGGCACAAAGAGCAAGCGGTGAAGTAGGATACTTGGCAAACGGACAGAAGTCAATGGCATGGCAATCGAATTTAGGTGCTTTTTCCGTCGGCGATGATGTGAAAGGTTATTCCCGTCAGATTACAGGCGTGGCTGCCGGTACAAATGATACCGATGCGGTCAACGTGGCACAGCTGAAAGCCATCGAAAAGAAAATCGGTACGGGCGGTACAAACGGTAAAGACGGTAAATCCGCTTATGATATATGGTTGGAAACACAGACCGATAAAACTCAAACGCAGCAAGATTTCCTTAACAGTCTGAAAGGTAAAGACGGTAAAAACGGAACAGGTGCGGATATCGACATACAAGGCGATACCAAAAGCGGAGTAAGCGTAAAACCGGCTATGGACGATGCGGGTAAAAAGACGTATACTATCGGTTTGGGCACAACAATCAAAGCAGGCGAAGTTACGATTGACGGTACGAAAGATAAAGAAAATATTGCTGTCGGCGATGTGAAGATACACGGAGAAAAAGGCAAAGGAACCATTACCGGACTTTCCAATACAAAATGGGATGGACAGAAAATTGTATCGGGACGTGCTGCTACGGAAGATCAATTGCAACAGGCGACAGCAACAATACAACATCACATGGTGCAAATGGGACAACGTGTAGATCGTGTAGGTGCTAAAAGTGCCGCTTTGGCAGCACTTCATCCATTAGACTATGATGCCGATGATAAATGGGATTTTTCAGTGGCCGTAGGTAACTATAATGGTGCTAATTCGGCTGCATTGGGCGCTTTTTATCGACCAAATGAACGAACCATGATTTCATTGGGTGGCACAATAGGTGGCGAAGACAATATGGTCAACCTAGGTGTTTCGTTTAAAACTGGTTCCGGTGTAGATGGTCAAGTGTACACATCTCGCGCAGCGATGGCTAAAGAGATAAAGGCACTGAAAGAAAAAGATGCACAACGAGAAGAACAAGTGCGCCAATTGATAGCCTTAGTGACAGCTATGCAACAGAAATAATTACATAAGTTATAAAAAGGTAAAGACACTGTTAATGGTAGTCAATTGTACAAGACAAATGCAAGAGAAATAATTACATATAGTTATAAAAGGCTTTCAAATCTATAGTTGATTTGAAAGCCTTTTTTAGGTATTGGATTAGTTTGACGTTATATCGTGTATTGTATGCATAGGTGTATGCAATGATAGAAGAGATGGGGATATGATAGAGAAGAAAATAGTATGAATCATCAAGTGCCAAATGTGGTTTGTTACAGGTAGTACGTTTTTACCATAGTGTATCATCCATGCCACTGGAGATGACGAGAGAGGGAAAGTATGCTACAATTAAGAATATTACTGTATGTCAGCCTTGTGTGCCTATTATCGAGCCGTATTGCGCTTAGTCTATGTGCGTGGGCAGTGGCGTTATGCGAGCACCGATCTATTTAGTAGCGCCCATAGGATCTTATGAAAAGGTTAGGGGATACGGGTGATACGTTGGCTGATAACAATGAGACTGATTGTATGACATGGGGTGTGTATAGGGAATGTGATACAGGTACTTTTGTGCATGAGTGAACGGTAGCAGTCTATATGTATTTATTAGCATACGAGATATGTATAGATGCAAGACATGATGTGTATACTAGGGATGGATAGATAATAGGAGAGGTCAATGGCAGATATAACGGATGTAGAAGTGAAAGAACATAGTGATTATTTAGAGGTCGTAGAGGACATTGCACAAGAATTATTAGCGCAGTTAACTACGGGAGAAGATGGCAGCATCATAGACATGTTTCAGACAGGAAGTTTTGATCCAGCACAGATGTTTGTGTTTTTTGGTGCTTTAGAATCAGCATTATTGCAATTTCGCACGGATAAGCGGTGTAAAACCGTATTGGTTCATGCCCAACCATCGTCCTTATATGGTATTGGACAGGTCGTAACACCAGTAACGACGCTGTTGGAACATATTGGTATCAATCGCATGGACGATGTGAGCAATAATCGATTGGAAATTGGTCATATCATGTTTACGGGAGAAGAGCTTACATACCATGGTGATGATTTGAAAGGGCGCTATGTGGTGGTGATTTGTGATTTACTCGATGAAGGATCACCGTATTTAGAGGCGTGTATCGACATATGCCATGAAATGAAAGCCAGTCACGTGGTGGCCATACCAATGATGGGGTGGAATCCTGAATTGATAGATAATTTAAGTGTAGACTCTATAAAAGAAGCGTTAGACAATCATGAAAATACTATTATCTCCTAGCAAGACGAAAACACTATGTGGGACGCCGCATACACCATCATTTCATTCTGACATGACAAAGCAGATTGTTCGGCAAATGCAAGCGTTGTCGATAGAAAGTATTGCTAACGCCTTAGCGATTGCTACTGATAAAGCGACTAAGGTACATGATTTTTTTCTTCACTATGAGGATATGCCCGTAGGCGCTGCGGCAGCGAGTTATTCAGGACTTTCCTTTAAGCGACTTGATTGGGCTACGTTAGACGCCAAGACGCAAGCTTTTGGCGAAGGGCATCTCGTTATTTTATCTGCTTTATATGGTGTATTAGAGCCTAGTATGCCCATTAAGGACTATCGTCTTGATTTGGTGAATCCCATATTGAAAGAAGAAAAAACAAGCCTTTATAATTGGTGGCGCCCATTAGTAGCAGATTATTTCAGTGGAGAAGATTGGATTTTGAATCTAGCCTCTAAAGAATATGCTCGTCTAGTAGAACATCCATTAATGGTAACCGTAGAGTTTCACGAGTTGAAAAAAGAGGTGTGGAAACAGTTGAGCACATCGTCGAAGATGATGCGTGGCCTCTTAGCGCGGTATATGTTGACGCACCAAGTAACAGATATACAGCAATTACCACAACAGATAGGGGACTTTACCCTATATAGCACGTTGCCTACGTCGGTAACAGAACCAATGACGATTATTTATAGAAACGATACGCATCGTTAAGAAATTAATAGGGGCAACGTATTACGTAGCATATCGCTTACAACGATCATAGTGTATGACGACTGTGGATAGACGTGTATCGAGTGAATTAGACATTAGTATGAAGTGTCTTACTTTCTACATAGCACCTCGTGTATCGCGATGACAGAATGTATGCGATTGTGTATAGAAAAAATCAAATCGATAAGAAATTATTATAGGTAGTATGGTCTACGTAGTATCACGTTCACAACGAAGATAGGGACGATGATGATTATTTGTAGAACTATAAAAAGCATGATGGACACCTTTATGCATTGTCATAGGCACGGATTTTGTAAGTGTATGGTAATAGGAGATAGATATTATAAAAATACTCTTGACAAGGATACGGGTTGCTCCTATAATGAAGTCATCAATTACATAGTTGCCTATCAAACCGATGAGGTGGAAATCAAGATATGAGATGCGCTCACAGAGAGCGGGGGTGCTGAGAAGCCCGCAGTAAGCAGCATATTAAATGGACCACTGAGGGTGTAGTGAACAGCGTATGCTCAGTATTCTACAACGTGACACGAGCGTTATTCGTGGAGGATATGTTAGTATCCTAGTGAGAGGAATGGCTTAAGGACTCTAGTTATACGTAACTAGAGATTTTTTTTACTATTCAAACAAGGTGGTACCGCGATTTAGTTACAGCACATTGTGTGCGTTGCTAGCTCGTCCTTGCAGTAGCAAGGGCGAGCTTTTTTGTTACCCAATAGATGGAAATCTAGATAGTTGCTAGGAACGAAGAAATAGACAGTAATTGATTCATTAGTAGTAGCACAAGACTAAAATAGCGACACGTCTGTGCGACAGGATATACATACAATGAAGAAGGAGAGGACGTCTATGAAACCGAGTTTACAAGAAGTAAAAGCATTGGCCGTAGGGTATGATGTGGTACCAGTGTATAGAGAAATTTTATCAGATCGACGCACACCGATTAGTGTATTGAAAGCGTTGAAACGTGTATCGGCTCATACGTATTTATTGGAAAGTGCAGACAGTACGCATCACTGGGGTCGGTATTCGTTTTTGGGGTATCATCCTTCCTTGGAAATTTCTTGTAAAAATCATGTTATGACAATGAAAGGAACCACGACACGACGATTTACTTGTTCTCACCCGGCCGACGAAATACGCAAGATTTTAGATCAATACAAAAGTCCACGGATTCCAGAATTACCACCGTTTACAGGTGGTCTTGTGGGATACTTTTCTTATGAATATATTCGCTATGCCGAACCTACCTTAGACGTCACCGTGCCCGATGATGATAGCATGGTGAATGATGTAGACCTTATGTTATTTGATACAGTCATCGCCTTCGATCATTATCGAAATGTGATGTATTTAATAAAAAATATTCGCACCGATGATATAGAACGTAATTATAATAAAGCGGTGTTAGAATTAGAGTCCCTAGCAGAACTGGTTATGGATGGTGAAGAAATTGCTCACGAACCATGTCAATTATTATCTGATTTTCGCTCAGAGTTTTCAGAAGCAGAATATGAAGATGTGGTGCGACAAACACAAGCATACATTAAAGAGGGCGATATTTTTCAGGCCGTCGTCTCTAATCGGAAGGAAGCTGACTTTCAGGGGAGTTTATTAGATGCGTATCGCTTGTTACGCACCATGAATCCATCGCCCTATATGTTTTATCTCAGTGGCAAGGATATAGAATTAACAGGGGCTTCACCGGAAACATTAGTAACCGTAAAAGATGGCATATTACATACGTTTCCTATTGCAGGCACTATGCCACGAGGCAAGAGTGAACGGGAAGATCAATCTAGAGAAGCGGAGTTGATGAAGAATGAAAAAGAATTAGCGGAACATAATATGCTTGTTGATTTAGGACGCAATGATATAGGAAAAGTGAGTCGCTTTGGGTCTGTAGTGGTGGAACAGTTGCATCAGTTACAACGGTTTTCTCATGTGATTCATATTACGAGTGCCGTACGGGGCGAGTTGAAAGATACCTGCGATGCGTTAGATGCTATTCAGGCCTTGCTGCCAGCTGGCACGTTATCGGGAGCACCTAAGATTAGAGCTATTGCTATTTTGCAGACATTGGAAAAAAGTTGTCGCGGTGTCTATGGTGGCGCAATTGGATATATTGATTTTTCTGGCAATATGGACGTGTGTATCGGCATTCGTATGGCGATGGCGAAAGCGGGCCGTGTATTTGTTCGGTCCGGCGGTGGCATCGTACGTGATTCGGTACCACGAAAAGAGTATGAAGAAACGATTCACAAGGCACAATCGATGATTGATGCGATTCGACAAGCACAGGAGGTGGAAGGGTAATGATTCTATTAATTGATAACTACGATAGTTTCTCCTTTAACTTATATCAATTGGTAGGGACCATTTGTAGTGACATTAAGGTTATCCGCAGTGATGAATTATCGGTAGCAGAGATTTGTCAATTGGCACCGAGTCATGTGATTTTATCGCCAGGACCTGGACGACCAGACAAGGCGGGGGTATACGAGGCATTGATTCGCACTTGTAAGGGACGATTTCCGATTCTCGGTGTGTGCTTGGGGCATCAAGCGATTGGCGAAGTATTTGGTGCTACCGTATCCTATGCCAAGCAAGTTATGCATGGAAAATCGAGCGTTATATCGGTAGTGAAACCGTCAAAAATATTTGAAGGATTACCATCAACGCTAACGGTAGCACGGTATCATTCATTAGCCGTTGTGGCAGATACGATACCGGATGAATTGATAGTGACGTCTGTGGCGGATGATGGAGAAGTGATGAGCCTAGAACATAGAGAGTATCCTATATATGGTTTGCAATTTCATCCAGAATCTATACTGACACCAGAGGGAGCTAGGATGGTAGAAAACTTTCTCGCTCTTTCACAGTAGGCTATACAATTAGCAAGTAGTAGAGACGGATTGTTACGAGTAGGATGGCAAGTTGATACAAATTGTATAGGTATCTATGGAGGTTGTGTTCATCCTATAGTAATGAACCTAGTCGTATGGAATCGATAATATGATGTTGAATAGGCACGACGCACTATGAGAGGGGTATTATTATGATTAAGGAAGCAATTCATACATTATTAGCACATCAAGATTTATCCTATGCGATGGCAAAGGCATCGATGGAAGAAATTATGAGCGGTACCGTTAGTCCTGCACAAATGGGAGCTTTTTTAGCTACGTTGGCCTATAAAGGGGAAACAATTGAAGAAATTACGGCTTGTGCAGAAGTGATGCGTGCTAAAGCCGGCACCGTACATCATGACGGTGATGTACTTGAAATTGTTGGCACTGGAGGTGATGAAGCGTTTACATTCAACATTTCTACGACAGCAGGTTTTGTTATCGCTGCTGCTGGAGTACCCGTGGCGAAACATGGCAATCGTAGCGTATCTAGTAAATGCGGTGCTGCCGATGTGTTAGAAGAATTAGGAGCGGTCATTACTTTATCAGGCGAACAAAATCAACGAGTCTTAGCCACAACAGGTATGTGCTTTATGTTTGCCCCCGTATTTCATCAATCGATGAAGTATGCGGCACCAGTTAGAAAGGAAATGGGCGTTCGTACGGTCTTTAATATATTGGGACCTTTGGCGAATCCCGCAGGTGCTACGATTCAGTTGATGGGTGTATATACACAATCCTTAGTGGAACCATTGGCAAAGGTACTATCAAATTTAGGAGTTACGAGAGGGGCCGTTGTATTTGGTACTGATGGGATTGATGAAATTTCTGCCTGTGCTTCGACTACGGTTTGTGAAATCAATAATGGTATGTTTCACACCTATGAAATCACACCGGAACAATTTGGACTTGTTAGAGGCAATAAAGATGACATGCTAGGTGGTGACAAGGTGGATAATGCAGCCATTACGACAGCGGTATTATCTGGAGAAATGAGTGCAAGACGCACGGCAGTAGTGTTAAATGCAGGTATGAGTATCTATTTGGCCCATGAAGGGATGACGTTACAAGAAGGCATCCGTATGGCAGAGGATATGATTGATTCTGGATGGGCATTGGCGAAGATGAAAGAATTTATTGCTATGACGCAGTCCGTAGCACGAGAACAGTTACAGTGAGAGAGGGCCTATGATATTAGATCGGATTGTAGCAGCCACGCGCATGCGAGTGGCACAGGAAAAAGAACGGCGCCCGTTAGACGTGGTGCGAAAAGAAGCGATACGTATCGCTCAAGATGAACTGGCTCATGCTAAAGGAGGAACCTATTCCTTTCCCTTTGAAGAGGCATTACGGGCACAGGATATTAATTTTATTTGTGAAGTGAAACAGGCGTCCCCGTCGAAAGGACGTATTGTTACAGAATTTCCCTATTGTAAGATTGCCAAGGACTATGAACGAGCAGGGGCAGCGGCGATTTCTGTACTCACAGAACCATATTTCTTCAAAGGCAGTGCTACCTACTTACAGGAGATAGCCAACATCGTGCACATTCCTTTGTTGTGGAAAGATTTTATCATTGATGCCTATCAGATTTACGAGGCAAAACTAATAGGGGCTTCGGCGATTTTGTTGATTGCCAGCATATTAGATCTTCCAACGTTGCGTGCATTTCGCGAATTGGCGGATTCATTGGGTCTATCTTGTTTGGTGGAAGCGCATGACGAGGCGGAATTAGAACGAGCCACGTTTTGTGGGGCACGGGTCATCGGGGTGAATAATCGGAATTTAAAAGATTTTACGGTGAACATAGAAAATAGTCTATCTCTTCGTCACTTGGTGCCAGATGATTGTATATTCGTTTCTGAAAGCGGCCTTACATCGCCAGAAGATATTGAACAATTACGGGTCCATCACATTCATGCGGCGTTAATGGGGGAAGCTTGTATGCGCAGTACTGATAAGGTGGCTTTTTTAGCTCATTTATATGGACGGCCTTCGTTCAGTCGTGTTAAATTCTGCGGTATATCAGAGGTGGAAACGATTCCCCATGTAGTGGCGTGTAGTCCTGACTATATGGGTCTTGTGTTTGCCCCCAGTTCGCGGCATGTGTCCATGGAGCAAGCGGTGAAATTGGTACAAGCCTTGCGTCAAGAAGAAATGAACGAAACGGTAGATACGACTTTCATTAGACCGTCAGTGGCGGCGCATGATGGAGGTTGTGATAGATTGCCCCTAGAAACATCAAACTTTCAGAGGGGGCTGAAAACAAGCCGAGACAATAGAGCAAAACCGATACAAGTGGTAGGTGTGTTTGTGAATAGCCCTCTAGAGGAGATTGTAGAAACCGTTCGTACCGTGGGCCTTGATGTGGTGCAATTACATGGGGATGAAGAGGAATCGTTTATACGCACCTTGCAAGAGGCGATTCATAAACCAGTGTGGAAAGCGGTGCCGTTACGGTGTGCTGACGATGCGAAACGGTGGGAACAGAGCCATGCGGATATGCTCATTTTTGATGCCTATGATAGGAGCATACGTGGTGGTACGGGACAGACATGCAACTGGTCGTGGCTCGCACAGTACCCACGTCCCTATATGCTAGCTGGTGGTTTGAAAGTTGACAATGTGGTACGCGCATTGCGGTCATTGCACCCTTTTGGTATTGATGTGAGTAGTGGCATTGAAGTAGATGGTCATAAAGATGGTGGAATCATGCGAGATATGATGCGTATGATTCTATCTTGTAGAGAATAGGAGATATATATGGAAACGGCAAGTTATAGAATGATAAATGAAAGCTTGATGGATCCTTCTAAGGGAGGAGCGAAACGTCATGGCTACTTTGGAGAATTTGGCGGACAGTTTATACCAGAAACGTTGATGAATGCAGTCATAGAATTAGAAGAAGCCTATAGAGCGTACAAGGATGATCCCGATTTTATACGAGAATTAGAAGACATGCATCGCACGTATACGGGGCGACCTTCCCTATTGTATTACGCGAAACGAATGACCGAGGATTTGGGCGGTGCAAAGATTTATTTAAAGCGAGAAGATTTAAATCATACAGGGTCACATAAACTGAATAATGTTATCGGCCAGATACTGTTGGCAAAACGCATGGGGAAAACGAGAGTGATTGCGGAAACGGGGGCTGGTCAACATGGTGTGGCAACGGCAACGGTGGCCGCATTGATGGGGATGGAATGTGAAATTTTTATGGGGGAAGAAGATACAAAACGACAGGCTTTAAATGTGTATCGCATGGAACTGTTGGGAGCGCGCGTTCATGCTGTCACTTCTGGAACGGGTACCCTTAAAGATGCGGTAAGCGAAGCCATGCGAGAATGGACATCGCGCATAGCTGATACGCATTATGTATTAGGATCTGTCATGGGGGCGCATCCATTTCCTATGATCGTACGGGACTTTCAGTCTATCATTAGTCGAGAAGCGCGAGCACAAATTTTAGAACAAGAAGGACGATTGCCGTCGGTTGTTATGGCGTGCGTTGGGGGCGGTAGTAATGCGATGGGCATGTTCTATCATTTTATTGATGATGAAGAGGTACAGCTAATTGGTTGTGAAGCGGCAGGCCGTGGCATTCATACAAATCAACATGCGGCGACGATGACGAAAGGGACGAAGGGAATTTTTCACGGTATGAAATCCTTGTTTTGCCAAGATGAAGATGGTCAAATTGCACCGGTGTACTCTATTTCTGCAGGACTCGATTACCCGGGTATTGGGCCAGAACACGCCCATTTACAAGCGATGGGACGTGCCACCTACGTACCTGTTACCGATGATGAAGCGGTGCAGGCCTTTGAATATTTGTCACGGATGGAAGGGATTATCCCTGCCATTGAAAGTGCGCATGCAGTGGCATATGCCCTACGATTGGCACCGACTATGAAAGCGGATGAAAGTATGATTATTTGCTTGTCAGGTCGAGGTGATAAAGACGTGGCGGCCATGGCACGCTATCGAGGTGTAGACATTCATGAATGAGAATATAGTGAGGAGTGAACATGATATGACCAGTCATAGACCATTAGAAATGACAAAGCAACACATAATGGCAGCATTTCGCCAGAAAGCGTTTATCCCTTTTATTACGGCCGGCGACCTAACGATTAGTGATACGGAGCGCTATATCCATACTATGGCGCAAGCTGGTGCGGATATGATAGAAATCGGCATTCCCTTTTCAGATCCCGTTGCAGAAGGCCCCGTCATTCAACGAGCTAGTGAACGAGCTTTGCAAGGAGGATTGAAAATCGATCATATTTTTGCCATGGTGAAGCGCTTACGCCAAGGCAAAGACCAAAGAGAGGCATTAACGATTCCGCTCATTCTTATGACCTATATAAATCCTATCGTAGTGTATGGAAAAGAACGATTTTTCTCCGCTTGTGCCGATGTGGGCATTGATGGTGTTATCGTACCAGATTGCCCTTTTGAAGAAAAAGGAGAATTGATTGAAGCGGCGCATGCCTGTGGCGTATGCGTGATTTCTATGATTGCACCTACCTCGAAAAATCGTATTGAAATGATTGCAAGTGAAGCAGAAGGCTTTATCTATTGTGTATCATCCTTAGGCGTTACGGGTATGCGTGGGCACATTCAAACTGATTTGCCGACCATTGTGTCGACCATTCGCCAATATACGAACATACCGGTAGCAATCGGTTTTGGTATTTCTAATCCAGCACAAGCAAAGACCATGGCCAGTGTTGCTGATGGGGCCATTGTAGGGTCGGCACTGGTGGCTATTGTGGCGGATAAGGGCTCACAAGCGGATGCAGCGATTCATGACTATGTGTCGACTATGAAAGTAGCCGTAGAAGAGGCTAACACATAGTCGATAGGTGTGAAATTATGTGAGAGAAACGATAGCTGATTGCTTTCATTTACATAGGATTCCCCTTTTATCCTCTATAGGGCATATGCTATAATAAATAGTAAACGATTAGGAAACATAGGGTAGATACCTAGTCTAATAGCCATAAACGATGCAGGAGGATGTAATGGAACATAAGGAAATTGTTATTGTTGTAGATTTTGGTGGGCAATATAATCAGCTCATTGCTCGTCGTGTCCGTGAAAATCATGTGTATTGCGAAGTATATCCTTACAATAAAGCGTTAGCAAAAATTAAGGAATTGCAACCACAAGGGATTATTTTTACCGGTGGGCCTAGCAGTGTGTATGAAGACAATGCGCCTACGATTGAAGCAGAAATTTTTGACCTAGGTATTCCTGTATTGGGTATGTGCTATGGGATGCAATTTATGGCGCATACATTAGGCGGTAAGGTTACCTCGGCAGATCATCGTGAGTTTGGTAAAACAGCAACTACATGCGATACGACTTCTCCTTTATTTAAAGGTCTAGAAGAAGAACAAATTGTATGGATGAGTCACGTAGATTATGTGTCTAAGATGCCAGAAGGTTTTACTGAAATTGCTCATACAGAACATTGTCCAGTAGCAGCTATGCAAAACAAAGCACGTAAATTATATGCCATGCAATACCATGCAGAAGTGCTTCATACGGAACATGGGAAAGAAATGCTTCATAACTTCCTCTATGAAGTATGCGGTTGCACAGGTACGTGGACGATGGCGAACTATGCTAAAACAACCATAGAAGATATTCGTCACACTGTAGGAACGGGAAAAGTATTACTGGCTTTATCTGGTGGTGTAGATAGCTCTGTAGCGGCAGCATTAATCTCTAAAGCAGTGGGCGATCAATTAACTTGAATTTTTGTAGATCATGGATTGATGAGAAAAAACGAAGGCGATGAAGTAGAACTGGCTTTCAAAGATCGAGGTATGCATTTTATACGGGTTGATGCAGAAGATAGATTTTTAGGTAAATTGGCAGGCGTTGACGATCCTGAACGCAAACGTAAAATTATCGGAGAAGAGTTCATTCGTGTCTTTGAAGACGAAGGACGTAAGATCGGTTCCGTTGATTTCTTGGCACAAGGCACCATCTATCCTGATGTGATTGAATCGGGGACTGGTGAAGCGGAAGTGATTAAA
>QWBY01001933.1_pt1 | contig 12228 bp, 9 predicted proteins | sample 1972471 | NCBI WGS metagenome assembly QWBY01 (sample SAMN09866722, study PRJNA288562) | Human gut metagenome isolate term6_stool, whole genome shotgun sequencing... | reverse complement strand
TCTTTATTATAAGCCTCTTTGTATTTTTGCTATGAACTTTCTGGATTCTTTCGGTGAGTCGGAAGATATCGTCCAAGACTTGTTTGTGAAGTTTTGGGAAAAATATAAAGATAAACAGTTCGAGGGATCGTTGAGGGCTTATTTTTTTACTGCTGTCCGGCATAATTGCGCGAAGGTGTTAAAATTGAAGAACCGCTATAATTTACAGTTGGAAGAGGAATATATCGACGAACCGGTGTATTCCGAAGAGGAGTTTGAGGGAGAGTGCCGGAAATTATATGCCGAAATAGCCCGTCTTCCCGAACAATGCCGGAAAGTGTTCGAGCTGATCGTATTAAAAGATATGAAATACAAAGAAGTGGCTGACTTTCTCGGTTTATCTGTGAATACCGTAAAGACTCATTTTGCCCGTGCATTGAAACAATTGCGCAGTTCTCTTCAAATTCTGCTTGTTTATCACCCTTAATTGTCCTGTAATTTTTCAATATATCTGTCATACTTGGCATAATCCTCTTTGCTTATCTCTAAGGTAAGCCTACTACCACTTTCATCATATTCTATTTCTAGGATATCATAATTACTCATCAAATAATCCATAACTTTTCCATCGGAAAAAGGAATATGCATATCAACTAGCTCATAATCTTCTTTTATTATTGCTACAATTTCTTCTTTTAGTCTAACTAGATCATCATCTTTGTGAGCTGATATATATATTTTATTTGCATCTCTTTTGTATAGGCTAACAGAAAATTCATCATCTACCTTATCCATCTTGTTAAAAACATAGAGGATTTCCTTATTACCAATCTCTATATCTTTGAGTGAATTTTCTATAGTTTCTATTTGATGGTCTATATTATGTGATGAATCTATTACGATTAGTAACATATCAGCAAATCTAACTTCATCTAAAGTTGTTAGGAAGGAGTCTGTTAACTCCTCTGAAAGATTGTCAATAAAGCCGACTGTATCTGTCAAGGTTACCTTGGTATTTGAAAAATCTAGTCTTCTAGTTGATGTATCAAGCGTTGCAAAAAGAAGGTCGTCTGAATAGACGAATTTCTCCTCACCAAATAATCTTAACATCCCATTTAATATGGTGGATTTTCCAGCATTAGTATATCCCACAAGCGAAATATTGTGGATATCCTTACGAGATTGTCTGTTGATTCTTTTGGTCTTTTCTACATCTTTTAAGGCTTTCTCTAAAGATTTTATATCCCTAACTATCGCACGCTTATCAGTTTCAAGCATTGTTTCTCCAGGTCCTCTTGTACCTATTCCACCTGCTTGTCTGGAAAGATAAGAAAACCATTTATTAATCCTTGGCAGTTGATATTTTAGCTGAGCAAGTTTAATTTTAAGTCTAGATTCCCTAGTGTTTGCTCTCATAGCAAATATATCTAAGATAAGGGTAGTCCAATCAACAATGTGAAGTTTAGTTTCTTCTTCAAGGTTATATAATTGACTTGCTGACAGCTCAACATCAAAAATAACTGTATCTATATCATTCTTTTTGGCAAGATCCATTATCTCTTCTACTTTTCCCTTGCCTATATAAAATCTTGGGTTAACTTTTGATATATTTTGCGAAACGTATGCTACAGTTTCTCCGCCAGCAGTATTTATTAAAGATTCTAATTCGTAGATCTTATTATCAAGATCATCATCTTTGTTTACTACATTTACTTGTATTACTTTTTGCATAAACTTCCTTTCTATCTTAACTATACGACATCAAGAGTATTTATAAAAGCTAACAATTGTGGAAGTATTTACTTAAAAATGATAAAATGATATTATCTATAATAATATGAAAAAAACATGGAGGCATTATGCATAAAAAACTTGCCACCCTTGTTGGGAAAATAGTATTAGTAGTTATATTATTTGTAGCAGGACTCGGAGTAGTTTTAGCAGGTATGATGGGTGGAGCAGTAATTGAAGTTATGAAAACAGCTCCAAACATTGATGCTAACAGTATAAAATATGAGATGAGTCAAAACTCAACGATAGTGGATGAAGATGGAAATGAAGTCGATTCGATAGCTACAAGCGAATACAGACAGATAGTTGATTATGATGAAATACCAGAGAATTTAAAAAATGCATTTGTCGCAGTTGAAGATGAAAGATTTTATAAACACAATGGTATAGATCCAATGTCTATCATAGGTTCAGCCTTTGAAAACTTAAAAGCAGGATCTATCGTAAGAGGTGGATCTACAATTACTCAACAGCTCGCAAGAAATACATACCTTTCTAACGATCAAACTTTTGAAAGAAAGATTAGAGAGATATATTTGGCTTTAGAGATTGAAAAATACCTAGATAAGGACGAAATACTTGGCGCCTACCTAAACAGAGTGTTTATGGGTCAAAATTCTTTCGGTGTCCAAGCTGCAGCAAAAACATACTTCAATAAAGATGTTTCTGAGCTTAACTTAGCCCAATGTGCGACTCTCGCTGGTATAGTTCAGTCCCCTTCAGAAAATTCTTTGTATAAATCAATAAGAACTAGTGAAGTTACAGATCAAAGAGTTTTGGGAGAGTTTTCAATAGATGGTAGCAAATATTCTGCAGTCTACAATAAAGCTCCTTATGAAAGAGAAAAATATGTTCTTGATAAAATGCTTGAAAACAAAAAGATAACTGAAGAAGAATACAACGAAGCTATTAATTTTGATGTGGCAGAAACAGTTGAACCTGCCGAAAGAAAGAAATCTAAAATTGCAAGCTATTTCAACTCTCTTTTGGAAAAACAAGTTGTAAGAAAGCTAATGGAAACTCAAAACATTTCTGAAAGTCAAGCTTGGGATAAGCTATACTATGGCGGTCTTAAAATAACAACAACAGTCGATGAAAATATCCAAGGTCAACTCGAAGACATTTATGCAAACTTTTCAGAATATCTTATAGGCAATAGTCAAGGATTAGGATATGCTCCAATTCTAAGTCTATCTTATGATAATTGGGGAAATATTATAAACTCTAGTGGATCAGTTCTATATTATAGTAAGTCAAATTTACTAGATGATAATAATGACATCTACTTAAACCCAAATGAGGCTTGGTATGATGAAGAAGGAAATTTCGTAATATCTACTTATAAATGTAGACTTGATCAAACAAACCTAATATTTGAGAACTTCTATAGTTTAGATGAAGAAAATTCAAACTTAAGAACCCACAGAACTGGCATAATAGAGTTTCAATCAAATGAATATGTCTATGCAAACGACAATAATGATATAATAATTAGTAAAAAATATCTAGATAACAACAGCAGCATCCTAGTAGACCATGAAGATGGTTCATATAGCATTAACAAAGACTTCTACGACATTGACTTAAATGGTGTAATTCAACCTCAATCATCATCTGTTGTAATTGACCAAAAAACAGGCCATATTAAGGCACTTATGGGCGGTAGAGATCAAGAAGGAATAAATATCCTAGATAGAGCAAGTGCTGTACCAAGACAACCTGGTTCATCAATTAAGCCAATTGCGACCTATACTGCAGCTCTTGACAACGGATTTAACCTTGCTACTGGTATGGATGATGTACCATTTGAACTAAATGAAGAAGGTACTCCTTGGCCAAAGAATATTTATGACTATTATCTAGGTGTAACCCCTATTAGGGATGCTATAAAGATGAGTATAAATACAATAGCAGTTAAAACTTTGGACACTGTAGGTATAGATAAGAGTCTTGAATACCTTAAGAATTTTGGAATAATTAGAGAGAATAATGATAATTTTGTAACCAGAGATGAAGATCCTGACACAAATGATGAAAATTTAGCTGCTATGGGTCTTGGAGCTATGAGTCACGGTTTGACAAACCTTGATATGACTGCAGCTTTTGCAGCTCTTGCCAATGAAGGAAACTACAATGAACCTTTGACATTTTCAAAGATTGAAGATTCTCAAGGAAATGTTTTATTTGATGATGAAAGCGTAATAAAACATGAAGTAACAAGTCCTGAAACAGCTTATCAAGTAACATCTGCCCTTCAATCCGCTGGTGAATATTATGAAAATATCTACCTTAACGGAATTGACTTTGCTACAAAGACTGGAACAACAGATAACAATACTGACTTTTGGTGTGTTGGATATACACCTTATTACACTGTTGGATTCTGGATGGGAGCAGACAATCAAAACTTGAAGCTACGTGGTAACAGTGTTGATAATGCTGCTTACATGTGGAATGCTATTAATAATGAAATTCTAGCAGGTTATGAAGCTAAAAGCTTTGAAGAACCTAGCGGGATAAAACATATGAAGGTTGATACCATAAGTGGAAAACTTCCAACTGAAGCTTCATATGCTGATTACAGAGGTACTGTAAAAGAAGAAATCTTCGGCCCAAACAACTACCCTAAAGAAGAAGATGATATCCATGAGTGGGCATACATTGACTCAAGAAATAACCTTCTAGCAAGCAATGTAACACCAAAGTTTTATACTCAAACAAGATCTGTAATGGTTCTAAAAAATGAGTACGATCCTAACAAATTTAATGGAATATATCCAAAAGATTGGGCATATAGAATGCCAAAAGCTTATTCTACTCTTGTTTATGAACCACCAAAAGTTGATGAAAAAGATACGGATAAAGACAAAGATAAGGATAAGGACAAGGATAAAGAAGAGAAAGAAAAGGACGAAAATAACCAAAACGAAAATGAAAATACAAATCCTGAGGAAAACTCCTCTGATCTAAAGTCTTTCAATACAGAAACGAATCCAAACAATTCCAGTTATGGTGGCTGGGGTGGTTACAATTAAATAAATTGAGCATATAAAAAAACTTCCCATCAACCGATGGGAAGTTTTAAATTACTTTGTTTTATTATTTTTTGCTTGCATCCATAATTTTGCCAACTATGAATAACAAGATTACTGCACCAATGACAGCATATATTATTTGCATAGCAAGGTTCGTTGCAGCTGAGTTGAACAACTTCATAAATAACCAGTTACCAATTCCTCCACCGAGGATACCTACTATAATATTAGCAAATCCACCCATTTGAGCGTCTTTACCCATTATTTTACTTGCAATCCATCCTGCAATTGCTCCTATAATAATTGAAGCTATAATTCCATATTGTCCCATATTTTCTCCTTTCAAATACTTCTCAGTAATTTTTATTTAAATAATTAATTTACTAAGTTGGTATTATATATATATCCAGTTTTTGCTAGGTTAAACATTTTTCTGAAAAGCAAGTACAATATACCTATAAATAGTAGCTTTAAAAATATAAAGAATACCCAAATATGATATAATAACTTGGAGGTGGAAAAATGAATGATATTAGTATTTTAATAGTTGAAGATGAAAAAAGTATTTCAGATATAGTAAAAAATTATTTGATTCGAGATGGCTATAATGTTTTTCAAGCCTTTGACGGTCTAGAAGCTCTAAAGATTTTTGATAATGAGGAAATTGATCTTATTATCCTTGACCTAATGCTTCCTAAAATGTCAGGTGAGGATGTAATAAAAAATATTAGAAACAAATCTAAAGTTCCGGTTATAATAACTTCCGCAAAGGTTGAAGAAATTGACAGGATTAATGGACTTAGACTTGGTGCTGATGATTATGTTACAAAGCCTTTCTCTAATAAAGAACTAGTTGAAAGAGTTAAAGCTGTCCTCAGAAGAATAGAAAAATATAATATACCAAGAGCTGATATTATAAAAACTAGTGACGGCAGACTATTGATGGACCTAAAATATAATAGGTTTCTCAAGGATGGTGAAGAAGTTTTTCTTACAAAAAATGAATTCTCAATCATAAAGACTTTATTTTCTAGTCCAAACAAGATTTTCACTAGAGATGAGATAATTGAGCTAACTTTCGGTCTCGATTACGATGCCTACGACAGAGCAATCGATACTCATATTAAAAATATCAGACAAAAAATAGAGGATAATCCTAAAAAACCACAATACATTAAGACAATTTATGGTATGGGCTACAAATCTGGTGGAGTAGATGACATCATTAAAGAATAAGTTAATCAAAAACTTTATTGCTGGAATCCTTGCCTGCATCCTCATTTATTCAATATTAATTACCTTATTTGTAACAATTAGGTACATAGATTTATTTAAGATAGTTGATGAAAATAAAACTACCTTAGTAACAGAATGGTTTAGTAGACTCAACAAGGACGATAATATATCAAGTGATGCGATGTGGAGTTCCCTAAGTGATTTATCTAAACAAGAAAATGTAAATATAAAATATTTAGATGATGACGGATATCCCTTAGTATATATTAAAAATATAGAAAATCAAAATAATGAAGAAATAAAAAACAAAAGATATTTCTTCTTTGAACCAGGCAAAAAAATCGAATCTGGTAGTATAGTCGTTGAATACACGGCAGATCATACGACTATTAATAGATTACAAAAAGACTTCAAGCATGCAGTAATATATGCTATAATATCTTCCCTAATTATAGGAAGTGTAATAGCTGTAATTCTTTCGATGAATATATCAGAACCTATCATAAAAACAAATGATTTTACAGTTAAAATCAAAGAAGGAATCTATGGCAACATGGATACAGAAACATCTGATATAAAAGAGATTAAGAATCTTCAAGAAAATATAAATTTTTTGTCTAAATCACTAAACAAGCAGGAAAATATCAGAAAGCAATACGCCCAAGATATTTCCCACGAGCTAAGGACTCCCCTAACCAACTTAAAATTATCTATAGAGGCCTTAGGTGATGGAATGTTGCCTCTAAATGAAGATACTATTAATAGTTTAAATTTAGAAATAAATAGACTCCAGTCTTTGATTGATAATCTAAAGAACTCTTTCAATGAAAGTGTATCAATGGATAAGTTATTTATTGAAAAAGTTAATGTTTCAAATTTACTTTTAGATATATGCCAAGGATTTAAAGGCAATTTCTTGAATAGAAACATAAGTTTGGGAAAAGATATAAAAAAAGATGTCTACATGAAAACTGATAGGACTAAGCTTTCTCAAATAATTCAGAATCTTTTGACAAATGCAATCAAGGCAATAGATAGAAATGGCCACATTTATATAGTTCTTCAAGAAAATAACAAAAACATTACTATAAAGATCAAGGATAATGGAATAGGTATTGACGAAGATAAGCTTAATATGATTTTTGAAAGGTTCTATAGGATTGATGATTCTAGAAATACCAAAACAAATGGGATTGGATTGGGTCTTTCCATTAGCAAAAATTATATAGAAGCTCTGAATGGAAAAATAGATGTAGAAAGTAAAAAAGGTGTTGGAACTTGTTTTACCATCACTTTTGATAAATAGATATGGTGAACTATGAGTAGAAAAAGAAGAAGACATGATAAAAACAGGAATGAGATTAGAATTGTCAAGAAAAATAGAGGCAAAAACAGTAGAAATCTAAATAGAAAAGCCCTATTGAGAAGAAAAAAAATATATAGACGACGTAGGATTCTTGTAGCTTGTCTTTTTCTCATTCTGATAGTACTTCCTATAAATTTATTGATTAGAAAATTTAACACTTATAGACCCTTAGGATATCCAAGTTTTAGAGACGAAGTGTTAGAAGGACTTACAGAAAATATCTTTGTCGCAAATACCGAAGGGCGAAGCCTAAGCACAGATGAAAAACTAAAAGATTTCGACAAACTTTATGAAACCATTGTTAGAAACTATCCTGTATCTAAGGAAAACGAGGACAATTTCAATACCTATGTGAAAAATAAACAGGCCTACCAAAAAAGAATCAAATCTACTAAAACTGATGAGGAATTCTTCTCGATCTTAGATGAAAACTTGGCCTTACTAGATGATAACTACACATTTATCTTAGGTAAAAATTCTTATACCAGTCTGTTCAACTATTATAGAAATAAGAAGAATTCAACTAAGGCTAATATTTTCGGCAACGATCAAGCAGTTAATAGATATGGAAGAATGATTAACAAAGAAAAAATCAAGGAAAATATATCGATAAATTCATCAAATGATAGGAAACTAATAATAAGATTATCCGATTTTGATATAAATAAACTAGATAGTGATCTTGATTCTATAGCGGAAGCCTTAGAAAAATCTGAAATAGATACGCTAATATTTGATCTATCTAATAACAACTCGATTGACCATGCTTATGTAAATGAATTCGCCTCATACTTTCTTGATAAAAATTATGAGATGAAAGATTTATATTTTTATAGGGGTTGGGTATTTGATAATACTTTGGATGAAATCAAAAATAGCGAAGATAACATATATAAGACTAGCAAGGCAAAAAATCTTGCTAAAAAATATAAGGATCCCATAGATAAGATAAACCTAGAAAATTACCAATATTATGATCAAGTTGAACAAAAAATAGATAAAAAAGATGATTTTAGGAAAAGAGATATTTATGTTTTGACTAATGAAAATACTGCTAATGAAGCAATAAGGCTATCTAGTATTTTAAAAAGCCAAGGTGCTGTTACTATTAAAAACGGCCTAGATTCTTCTAAGAGTAAGATAGATAAAATCAAAGATATTCCTTCTGATTTTATAATATTAGATCATTCTGGTCTAATAGTTTCTGTATCATCTTCTATTGGACTAGCTGAAGATAGATTTCTAGAATATGATTATAGGATAAATACTGATAATCCAGACAAAGCCGTTTTGGACTTAATAAAATAATAGCGAAACTTAGCTCAGCTCTTTATAAGAGTTGAGTTTTTTTGTACAAAAAAAGCCTTTAGGATAATCCTAAAGACTTTTCAAAAGTTTTATTTTCTAACAAAATCTTTTGCTTTTCTTTCACCAAGTCTACCAGCATATGCTGAAATACATAGTGCTAGAACTAATCCAACAAATACTAGTACAGATCCAGCTGATGCTTTGTTAGCTGCTTTGTCAGCACCTTCCTTAGCTTCTTCAACTGTTTCATCAACTTTTTGCTCAGCTTCGCTTGATAGTTTAGAGATTTCATCAGAAGCGTTGTTTAGAGATTCTTCTGCTGATTTTGAAGCTTCTTGGATACCTTCGTAGATATTTTCAGAAACTTGGGCAGCCTCATCTTCTGTTAAATCAGTGTTCTTAGAAACTGCTTCATCAATAGCATCTTTATCAGCTGCATCAGCTATTGTTTTAGCTCTGTTAGATAGTGATTCTGTTAAATCATTGATGATTTTATCTGAATCATCTGGGTTTAGAGCAATATCCTTAACAGCTTGAGTAATTTCATCCCTTGATACTTGAAGTTGACCTTCGATATATTCTGGTTGAAGTTCTTCAACGTCTGTATCAGATAGATATTGTTCAAGATTACCCTTAAGTTCTTCTGTATCAACATCCGAAATAGCTGCGCCTGCTTTTTCAAGTCCTGCGCTAGCAGCATCACCTGCTACACTTGAAACTCCACCAGCTACATCGCTTACTGCACTTCCTGCTGTACTAGCTGCCTTACCTACAACATTGCCTGCAAATCCAAGTGCAGATGAAACTGCATTAAAGATTAGTGTAAATAGAAGTAGAATTGTAAGAGCCCATGTGATTGCTCCGTGTAAAAGACCAGTTGATCTTGCAGAATATCCTGCTACGAAACCACCTGCACAGAAAGAAATAAGTAAAGTAATGATTGTCCAAATACCTGTACCTACTCCAACTCCACTTAATGGGTTAGCACTTTGTGCTGAGAATAAACCAAATCCTAAAGCTGCTGTCAAAAGGCTAAGTACTGTAAATACTGCTGCTGCAGTTACTGCACCTGCAAATATAGAAGCCCAGGATAAGTTCTTTCCTGCTTGAAGAGTGCTTGTTGCTTGTTCATAAACAACAGGTTCTTCTATTCTTCTTTTGTTTTTATCTGTCATTTTTCCTCCTCATAATAACATAAAAATTAAATATTCGTCATATGCGAATAAATCCAGGCATTTCTCCTGCCTTATTCATGATTATACCCTTTTTATTAAAATTCAACCATTTTCCTTATGATATTCTTGATCTCTAAGGATTTCTCCTACCATATCCCTACCCTTTTGCATCTTCTTGATATTTTTAATATCTAAGATTAATACATTTTGTCTTACTAACTCTTTTTTAATACCATCATCCAAATAATTAGAATTAATTATCAATAGAGGTTTAATATCAGAATCAATTCCACGGATCTTATCAATCATTTCATATATAAAATCCTTGGTTATATTCCTATTGTAATCATAGTTTTTAATCTCTATTGCAAAACGGTTGCCATTCTTTTTTGCATATAAATCAAATTTATGAGACCTTTGATATTGTTCTTGGAAAGGTTCAACCCGATAGCCAGATCTTCTAAAGGCTTCTGCTATAAATTCTTCACTAGTAAAATCATTATTAATTTTTCTAAGTGCTCTTAAAAGTCCGCTAGGATTTATCTTAAAAATAGACTTGTACTCAGTTTTTTCTCCAAACTTTTTAATATCAAAACCAATCACCAAATCATTTATAACATTAAAATTTCCGTGAGCTATTGCATTTCTTATGTGTCTTAGAAGTGCCATAGTTTTTGTTTCATCATTATCGGCAAGAGTCATAATTAGCTTTTGCTCATCTACTCTGACCTTGCCTCTAAAATATTTAATCAGATTGGGTTTTATTTCATCACAAATTAGCACATCCTCATCTCTAAGGTCCATAGACATCATAATATCCGTAAATATATAATCATCATAAGCGGGATTTAAAAGCAAGTCATTGTGTTTAGCCTGTTCTGATGAAATATTTGGCACATACCACAAGAGCATTTTAATAGCCTCATCTAAATCTTTACTTAAATCTATTGGTATATCACTATGCCTTATAGAAAAATCTTCCATATGCCCTGCTGCATCTATTTTAAATTTATTAGTAATTTCCATATTTTACCTTTCAATTCTTAGTTCATCTTTACCTATAAGAATACATCTATCTTAATCTTTTGTAAAATGCAAATTAAAAAGAGAGACATAAAGCCTCTCTAAATTTTAAAATGACCATTGATGGAAAACTTGGTCTTGAGTTTTGTTATAGATAATATATCCCAAAGATTTATCGCCTGTTCCTCGATAGGTTGCATAATCGTCAAATTGCAATTGGTAAATTCTAGCAAGCTTCTCGGACTTATTTATTAATCTTTCTTCTGGAGTATCTTTTGTAAACAAGATAAATTCATCTGAAGGATCAATATGAATCGCATAATCAACCTCATAGGTGTAAACTCCAAGTTTTGCATCTTGGCTAGTTACCTCAAAATCCTCCAAACTTATTTTATAAGAATAGTCATCAATCTTTTCATCTTTAATTATTATTTTATTTCATATGAGTTGTAAGTTTTATTTTGGATAGCCTATTCTAGGTAGATTTTATCATTTTTACCACTTTATTCAAATACATTAATATCTAGTAATAGTGTATTAATTTATAGAAAATTATTTATCAAGAAAGTCGTAGGCTCCATCTATATCTAATAAATTATTTATTATATAAGTGCTCTTTAGCGACTGAGGTATTAGATCTTTGTATTTATTATTAGTTAAGTAAGATTCAACTTGTTTAGGATTTTTATCCAAGTATGATTTTATTTCTTCAAGGCTTACCTTTTGTGTAATTATCTCTTTTAAGGCCTTTGTTATGTTTTTTCCAATAATAGTTGAGGATCTTTCGTCTTGTTTATAGTTATTGATTGACCTAATATTTAACATCAAGGTTAGAGTTCTATTTATCTTGCCACCTTTATATGTCCTTAGTCCTTGACCTTTTTCATCGTTTATTAGATAAAATCCTCCCTCATCTCCCATATATAAACTATCTAAAATTTTATTTATTTTATCGTTATAGGAGTAATTTTTTCTATCTTTTATAATTTCTTCCATTTTCTCTCTTATTTCATTTGAGATATCTTCGCCGCTATTTGATCCAAAGGAAACTGCCTCGCCCTTATCTGCTTTTGACACTAATATTTTTTTAGATTTTATATTAATAGAGTCTATTTCCCAAACAAGACCGGATAGATAGATATTATCTCCTTTTTTTAGGTCTAAGTTCTTTTCAATTTCTCCTATTTTCGCTTTATTTGAATACACAGAAAAGTTATCTGTACTCACAAATTGATTATAAAAAGATCCCATCTTCAAGAGTTTTTCTGCTTCTAAGCCGATTATATATTCATCTTCTAGTTTTTCTATAAATGAA
>QWBY01002139.1_pt1 | contig 12253 bp, 17 predicted proteins | sample 1972471 | NCBI WGS metagenome assembly QWBY01 (sample SAMN09866722, study PRJNA288562) | Human gut metagenome isolate term6_stool, whole genome shotgun sequencing... | reverse complement strand
ATTCGTGATATAATAAAGAAAAACACTATAGTGCAGAAAGGAAGTGTTTTGTATGGAAAAGCGCAATTCGTTATCTATCTGCTTTACCGCAATAGCGGCTGTAGTAGAATGTTTTATTACAATTTTTTTCTTGCTTCCGATTCTGCTTTTGGCAACTGCTTTTGCGGCATTAGTTACATCGTTCTACTGTGCGTTTCTACTTCCTGCAGGCTATGCGCTTCCTGTCACCGCTATTATTACCATATCCGTTTTTATTGGCTCTGCCTTATACGGCTGGTACAATACCTAACGATAAAAGTATAAATCCCCTCCCATCCGGAAGGGGATTTTTTATTGCCTTAATTACAGTCCCAAAGCTGTACGTACACTAGATAAGTAATCAGTACCGTCAATATTGGCGATATAGTTCAGCTTATCAATTTCCGCCTTTATCTTTCCATCAATGCTGAGCTTTAAGTACATCGTTTCCAGTGTCAGAGAACTATCTGTGCCGGAACCCATCTCAAATTTGCCCAGTTCCGTAGATTTCGGCATTCCTTTGACAACAAGTTTGACCGGTACTACCACCACTTCTCCGGTGGCCTTGTTGTATACTTCCTGCGCGCCGCGAATTTCTAATTTTTGGCTTTTGGTCGCACTGATTTTAAGGGAATTTTTATCCACGGTTCTGAAATTCAGTTTTGTTTCCATACTGGCGTAATGCCCCAGTACAGGCATGTCAATTTCACCGGATACTCCGGCACCTTTCAATGTTTCTGTCATAGCCTCCAGCTTTGGCAATTCCACGTCGGCGACGCCAATCATATCATTGCTGTCTCCGTCATATACCCGGAAATTTACAAGTAGGCTGGGTAATTCTGTCATAATCTGTTACCTCCTTCACGCCATCATTAGAGCTGCATACTGCTCAGAATCAAATTCATAGACTACATCAATCTCACGGTTCGGGACCGGTGGAATAAAAGTCTTATGGATATTGGAAATACCGTCTACAATTGAGGTCGCCGGATTATCCGCTTCCCGATACTCACAGGATCCCGCCAGAATAACGCCGGCAGATACCAATCCATTCATGCGGATGTTTTCTGAATCTACGATGGACTGGATATACCGTTTCATCATTGGCTGGTCTACATCAGTCCAGTAGGTTCGGATAAATGTCTGCTGATCCCAGTTAAACATAGCCCGCACGCAGAAGAATCTGTCTTTCGGATCCGTATTCGTCGGATAGCAAGCTGTATTGTTGCCCCAAAGTTTCCATCCCCCAAACAAATTGATGGCCGTAACAATGCCGTTCCCATTTAAGTAATTGGCAGATGACAACCCCAATTCTACCGGAGTTCCATCAGACAGACACAGTCCATCAATCTGCGCAGTCTTATTGGACGGTGACTTATAGGGGATATCATCATTTTCATATGTCAAGAGTGCCTGAGTAGCCATGAAAATTGTAGACAGATGCAGCTTTTTTGTTCCCATAGTCGCCATCGGCCAGCAGACCACCTGATACTTGCTGGTAACGTTTGCTTTGTTTTTCCAGGCATATACGTCGGTATATTTCTTGGCAACTGTGGTACTGCCGTCAATGATGGATACCGCTTTAAATAATCCGGAAACGCTGGCTGCTTTTGATGCCATAACCGCCGCCACTTCTGAATTGTCGCTATATCCCGGAGCGCCGATCATACCGGGAACAACGCCCAGCTTGGTAAAGATGGTATTGATGACTTCCAGTCCTTTTTCCTTTCCGGTTGCAGAATCAATACCTCCAATAATATCTGCCGTAGTCACTTTTGACGGATCAATCTTGTCATAGGCGACAGTGATAGACGTATCACCATAATGGCTGCTGTTAGCAACCAGTGTAATAATCACTGTTCCACTATCGTCAAAGGCTGCCGTGTAGTCTGTATCTGCCTGTAATTTGACAGATGCATCAGTTGACTTAACAACCAGTGTGTCTAATAGCACATCTTCTTTGATGATGGCCATATGGTCTGTAACAGTGATCTTTGTCTCCGATACAGATGTTTTGTGTTTCGTTTTATCCAGTACGTTAATAAATATTACCGGAGACACCCCGTATAGAGAGAAAAATGTATAAATTGCTTCTGCAATATTATATTTTTCAAAGTCCGGTTTATACCCGAATGCTGCTACTGCTTCTGCCATCTGATGGCAGAGTACCGGCGTATTCGGCTCTGCTGGATCCGTTGCTAAGTTAATCGGCGCGGTACCGACAATGACCGGCAGACATCCCTCTGTATTCACTGCCGGCTTTATCGCTGTAGCCCGTTCAAAGGTTTTAATACCGTGATAATAACTCATCAGTTAAGCTCCCTTCTGACGGATAATCCGTCATTATAAAACTTGTTATATACCGTCCCCCTGGTTTCAATGGTAGACATTACATCACTCAATTTTGACACAGGGACGAATAGCCGGCTTAGCCGGATTTTCTGTTCTTCCTGCACAATATCCGGGAATTCAGGGATTCCTCCGATATACACCTGGTATTGCGTAAGCCCCAGCTTGGGAATATTTGGCCCCACATAAGACAGGGGCCCTTCTGTTTTTTTCACAGAATCCTCTGTTTTTGTTGATTTTGAAGTTGCCATATAGACCTCCTTACTCATACAAAAAGGGCATCTTCTGGAAATCATCCAGGTGCCCTACATAATAATCTACTTCGATGTACCCGCTGTAATACGGCCGGTTGGGATCATTGTCTATTCCCCATTTCAGCGGTTTTTTCAGTGGGAATTTCCTACCAACGGTGCCCGTTGTCAACAAAATCTGCCGGATATGCTCTATCAGATTGACTATCCCAAGATAACCGGATTCCGGTGATTCATCGCGTACACAAGCCACAATAATACATTTGGCCGTGCTGTTATCTACGCCATCCTCTCCCGATACCGGGCGTACCACGATATACGGGGCTACATCTCCACTCCCTGGGCGTTTATCGTCCAGGTAATATGTATAAGTTTTAATTGCTCTTGTATCCCCGGCAGAATCCGTATAAGTGTAGTCCACCAGCTTTTCATCCAGTAATTCTTTGATAACATTTGCCAACATGACAGGCGTCATAACATTCCCTCCTTATTTACCTACAATTCGGGCGAGTTGCCGGTTCAATTCTCTATTGAGCTTTTCTGATGTTGATTTTTCCAATTCACGTTGGATTTCTTCATTTTTCAGCATAGACGGCACAGACGGTCCGAATAATTTTCGGATGGGATATCTTGTTTCTTTCTTTCTTTCAAATACGCCAACACTGTCGCCTTTACCAATTGCCATGACAAATGCTCTGTCTAATGTTGCCCCACCACCTGAACGTTTTACCTGCACGCGGATCTTTTTATTTTTACGGCCTTTATGCTGTACTTTCTTGGGCGATATTTTAAAATGCGCCAGAGAATTGGGATTTCCCACACTTGTGATCTGTGCTTTTAAGCTATTTATCGCTGCTTTCTTTGTTATGCTGATCGTTTTCCTGGCTTTTCCGACCCCGATAAAATACTCTCTAGCCGCTTCTCTGGCCATTTGCGTGCGGGCAGAAAGAGCAATTTTATTGACACTCATGCTAATCGCCTTTTGAATATTTTTCGGAGTATCATTCATCGTCTTGATAACCAACGCAGCACCTTTGCACCGCACGTCAATAGCAATCATGTTTCATTCACCGCCCACGTGATTGTCAATATACCTTCGTCGTCTTTGCAGAGTACTACTTGACCGTATTTCCCATCCAACCGGAACGTATCCCCCGTTTCTGGAACATACGGCAAATCGGATTTCTTGACATTAATGATGCAGCCGCTGCCATACATAGCGTCTGTGTATTTAGCAGCGGTTGCGGTCTCAGTTGTTAAATCATCGTTAATGACAACCTCTTGTACTACAGCGACACACTCTAATCCGTTCAGTTTATGCTTTTCGGCAAATTCCTGCTCATTCAGGAATACATTCTTGTTATCTGCGGCTATATAGTCCTTAAAAGAACTCATTTTTTTACAGCCGCTTCAAAATCCACACTCGGAAGCTCCGCGTCTTTCTTGACAGTGCTCTTCTGTGTCCGCTTGGAAGATGTCTTCTTTGTCGCTGTCTTTTTCGCGGTCGATTTTGTTATCTGTTTTTCTTCATCTATATTTTCCGTATCGTCCTCCGGTTCTGTATCATCCTCCGGTTCTGTATCATCCTCCGGTTCTGTATCATCCTCCGGTTCTGTATCATCCTCCGGTTCTATGACGACAGGTTCCTTGCACGCTTCAAAATCTTCAGATTCCAGCAGCCTCTCAGCTACTTCATCTTCCAGTTCCAGCACATCACCCTTTCGGAAGATATTGCCGTAAGCTGACAGCATTCCCCTTTTTACAAGAATATACATAACGTACCTCCTTATTAGCCTTTTGTTTTAATGACCGCCCAGTCATTGACAGTTTCAGGTGCCAGTACGCAGCGGGAATACATAGAGAGTGCCACAGTTTGTGATTCTTTGTTTCCGTCATAATACGGAACATAAGGAGACGCGAAGGTATTATATCCGGTACCTTGATCATTGACCAATGTCACCGCACCATGAAGCTGTCGTCCTCTTCCGGGTACAGCGATAATGCAATCATCATCACCGATAAACGGTTTAACCTTATCGTCATCATCAAGATAAGTTTCTCCATAGGTGTATACTTCCAGGTTTAATGCGGAAATCATCCCTACGCGGGTCACCTGCGGAGAAGTAATCCTCGGAGCAAAAGAGAACAAAGCCAAATTATCGCGAGACGGAATAGCCAACCATTTCATCATCTCGTCATTACTAATCATGTACTGGAATACATTTTTCCCAATAACCATAACGGTGGGAACAACGCCGGCATTCTGCTGGATTTCGGCAGACATATTCCCGATATCGGTATAAATCCCGGCTCCCGCCTGATTCCAAGTTTTAGCAGGAGTCAATTTCTGCTCGAATCCATAATCGATGGTATCAAGGAGTTCCGTCTTTCCGTCATCGGCAAACCCATGAATTTCACATTTACCGGCGGTAAGAATGTCCGCCGCCATTTTATTTTTACGATTGATAATCATATTCTGCAGGTCTATCAAGTCATAAGCCTGCATATTTGCCGCTCTCTCAGCCGGACTGGTAGAAGAATAAACTCCTTCCCCGAATCCTCTCTCATTGATGATATCCGGGTCAATAACACGACGCGGTCCCATCATCGGTGCTTTATAGAACTGAGATTCCATCGCGTCACGTTTCACGTTGATTCCTTTTGTGCCGCGTGTAATAAATGGCGCTAGTCTGCGCGCTCCTTTCTTATACTGCACTTCAATCACAGTAGTCATTGCAGTTTCCGGTACGCGCGGGAAAAATGTATCGAGAAGAAACGAAGCGGACGGGGTCATCCGTTCTACCGCTCCGATAAGTGAAATCGTATCTTTATAATCAATAGCCATTATATAAACCCTCCTTATTTCAATGCTGTTACATAAATATTTTTATCACGAAGTTCTTCTTCATGAGATTCCACGGTATCTCCATCGGCCACAATCAGCTTTTCACGATTAAACCGACCGGAAACATATACGGTTACAACAGTCGCCTTTTCGTCAACGTCTTGCGCCAGAATGCAATCTGCCGCTCCGCCTTTGACTGTAGCGGCCGCCTTTCCCGCCGTCGTAGTCATAAGTGTGCCTTTTTTCAGTGCCGCGGGAGTGGTCACCTCCACATTTTTAGTAAGCAGAGCAATTTCCGGCCCGCCGATAATCCCGTTATTTTCTAAAATCTCTTTTTCATATAAAGCCATTACTTATTCCCCCTCATCTTATTTGCACGATTAACAATATCGTTAATATTGGCTTCTAATTTCTGCTTTTCATCATCTTCCGGTGTGTGCTTCGGCGTAGGTCTTACCCCGTCAGCACCGGATTCCACATTATCTTGAATAATTTTCATGATTGCCCGGAGTTTTTCATCCGGCTTATCCTCGACTTTTACTGCAAGAACAGAATCCACAATGGGCTTTACCGTTTCAGCCTTCATTCCATCCGATTTCTTACAAGTGTCAATAATCGCCTCTACAAAAGGATTCTTATCTTCCGCTCTTAAAGCGTCAAGATCGGCGATGCGCCGTCGTTCCTCCGCGATTTTGGGATCTTCGGATTTATCCTCCTTTATCCCTAAAACTGCCTTGATTTTTGAAATCATTTCATTATCTTTCATGTTTTCTCCCTTCTTTTTTTCAATAATACTGGTGATTTTATCCATATTTCGGCCTTTGGTCGGCAACGCAACAGAATTAACAATCAGCGTGTCGCTCTTCATATTCGTTTTAATCGCAAAATTGTTATCAATTTCATCGATAAACCCGAATGTCAAAGCTTCATCCGCCCCCATCCACGTTTCCTCGTCCATTGCCCGGCTGATATTCTCAGCAGACATCGCGTCTCCGCATTTTTTCTGATAGACGTTCGTAATTGTCTTTTTCACGGCGTGCAGCTCGCTTTCCAGCTTAGACAGCCCTACGGCATCGTAGGTGTCAATCAGTACTGCATGCGGATTGTGGATCATATACAGGGCATTATCCGGCATGATAACCTTATTCCCTGCACAGGCTACAACCGTAGCTGCGCTGGCGCAGATTCCGTCAATGTGTACTGTTACGTCTCCGGCATACGATTTCAACAGATTGTAGATTGCCTGCGCAGCAAAAACATCCCCGCCCGGACTGTTAATACGGACTACAAGATCTTTACCGTTACATGTACTCAAATCATCGGCAAACTGCCTGGGCGTAACTTCATCTCCCCACCATGTCCGATCGGAAATCTCACCATAAAGCAACAGCTCGGCTTTTTCGTCTGTAGCTTTATTTTTTATTTCCCAGAATTTCTTTTTACTCATCTTCTTTCTCACCGCCTTTCCCGGCTAATACTTGAGGATCACCCATATTTAAGCCGTAACCATCAATCAGCTGCTTTTCGTAGGCAAGCTGTTCCAGGTTTTCTTCCAAATCCGTACCCGTCATCTCTGCAGCTTCCCGCTCCCGGGTACTTAGACCATATGTAGTACGGAGTGCACTCCCGTTAATATCTTTGACGGGGTCAAGGATGCTCATTGTCGGTCCGAACCAGTCAGCTGTACACCATGACTTTCGAATTAGCGGATCCTCAAAAAAGCCCGGTGCTTCAATACGCCCGATGGCGACAGCTTCCGCAAGCCATACTTCGTATACGGGCTGACAGAAATCGCTGGCAAACCATTTACGTCGCAGCTTATATTCTTCCCAAGCCTGCAACAGTGCCGCCCTTGATGCGGAATATGAAGATGTAAATGATTTCAGCAGCACTTCATACGGTTGCCCGATAGCCGCTGCTATTTGTTTGATAAGCTGCGTCACAAACGGTTCAAATGTACTTTGACTGTTTGACGCATCAATGGATTTGACGTCCACTCCTCTCGGCAGGGCGTTCATGGTTCCTGGCGCAAGCCCGTATTCGCTTACATCCACAACCGGCGCCATCGGGTCATCTTTATCATGTGTCCCCAAGATATTATCCAAGTCGGAGCTTCCCGCCTGGCTGGTAAAAAATAAGGCAAAAAAGGACTTGATGATGGCCGACGTCAATTCTGCCGTTGTATATCTTGATACCTGTTTCAACGTCTCCAGTACCGGCGCCAGATAAGGTACACCTCTGTACTGTTCCGCCCTAGTATCATGACAGACCTGCAGAATATTGGGCACTCCTGTTCGTTTCCCGAATGCCTCCACACGAACCCATTCTGCTATCCTGAAATCCGTCGGATCGTTAGGAACCTTGTTGCTTATCCAAAAGGCGACGATTTCCCCGTCGGCAGCAATCTCAACGCCATTTACAATCCGGTTGCCATTGGGCGCTTTCATTTCCACTGCATAGGCACTGGTAGCCGACACATATCCCTGATTAATGGGGTTTGAAACTCTATTGGCTTCTAATAGCTGGATCCTTAATGAATACGGCATGTCAAACGTCGGATTTTTCCGCCGGAAAAGCGAAAAAGAATCTCCATCCGTCAGATATGTCGAGTAGGCGATGAATTGTAAATCATAAAAATTGTTTCTCCGGTAAAGATCACAATTCTTAGATGCAGCCCACAGATCAAACTCGCGTGAGGTCTTTCTTGCCCATTCTCTGCCCGCTTTCGCATCTAACCCTAAGAATTTATATGGGATTCTGGGAAATAACCGTAAGCCATCTCCTACCGCATGAACAACGGAGCTGTTAATAGCTGCTGCACCCACTGGGGTATTAATGACCTGATCGGCAGAACGACCTCTGAGAGATCGTAGATTTGCATCGATATCTGCCTTTGCGCTGGATCGTTCGGGATTCCACGCCTTGAGAATATTACTTGTACGACTGGCCCCGCCTTCGGAATATCCTGTATTTCTGAACCGGACTGATTTGCGCAATGTAGGTGCTCTAATCCTGTTTTTTTGTGTTCTTTCTTCGTGCATCAAATATCCTCCTTATCCGAAAAAGACAACTCTTTTTCTTGACCCCGCTGATACGCGTTCGTCCTCATCCAAAGTCGCACCATCCGCCAGTAAATCATCAATGGCTTTTCGTATAGTTGCCAGATTTGCTCTTGTCAGCGTTCGGTTACCGATTGTATAAGACTGCCCACTTAAAACCGCCTTTTCAGCTTCTAAATACAATTTCAGGCGTTCGTTTTGTAGTCTGCTCATTCCATTTCTCCAATCAAAAAGCACCCTTTCGAGTGCTTTTACCAAATATTTACCTGTCTTTTAGCTCTATATACTGCCTTTTTCTTTTGCGGTTTTGCCACCGCTCTTTTAACCTCGGTTTCTGACATTCCGTTAACCAGCATCTCCAGTTTAACCCAGTCGGGCTTCAAAGATTTCATACATGCCAGGTTGTAATTTCTAAGATCCAGCGGTTCGTTCCGGACATTCTTGGTCGTTTCCCAGACTTCCCGGAGTACACCGTTTCTTTTATAGACCTTTTTATGCTCTGAGATAATGCCCTTGAAATACAGATCGTCATAGCCTCGGTTAGATAATTCTTTTATCCCTTCATCCTGCGGGAAATGGAAATACAGAGGTCCCGGACTATTTATAGATAATCTGTCCATAATCTGCTGCTTGCCATCATCGACTCCTAAGAGTATCAGTGGTGCCTTAGCGTTATTTGCCTTGGCAATTTTATAAATCAAAGGAATACCGGGACCGCCGCGGCCCTTGATTGCAAATCGCTGTTTGTGAAAATTCTTTTGACAGTAATTATAGACGTCAGACGTATAATGCCCGCCGGAATCAATAAACGTTCTAACTACTTTCAGTCCTTTTCCGTCGGCAAAATGATAAGTTTTGTCTAAAATGTTATCTATCTCTTTCCATGTTCGGGCTTGGTTCGGCGCCCCTAATACAATACCTTTACGGATTCCCCAGCATTCTTCTTCCTTGCCCCAACCAACTACTTCATATTCAAGTCGGTTATCCTGCGTATCGATCGCTGCTGTTAAAAGTAATACTCCATTGGGCAGCTCGGCACCATAAGATTCTCTACGCCGTAAAAATATCTGTTCATCTTCAAAAGCTCCTTTTTGTTTATAGGATTCCCCGAATACTGTATTTGTAATTACCTTTTCGCGTTCCGGATCTCCTTTAGCCTCGAGCCATTCTCTCATGATTTTTGACCAAGTCATCCAGGGGGAGGTAAATCCATTCACAAAAAAAGAACGAATTCCATTTTTTAGTGCATCTTTATTCCGGCTGATATATTTCTGCGGGGTCTGTTTCATTTCCTTTTCTGAAAAAGAAAACCCGCAATGCGGACATCTCCATTTTACGCCATTAACGATAACTGTTTTCTTACCGCTTGGTGTTTTGATTTCTTTATAATCCACGGTCATGTCTATATGTCGCAGTAAATGGTACTCTCCGCAGTTGGGGCACTTATGCTGCCATTCCTCCTGCGTGCCGGCAAGGTATTCCTCATCAATCCGAGATGTGCCTTCATTCGTAGGCGTTGAAAACAATCCCATGCAGGAATTCCAGAACGTTGTCATACGCTTGGCTGCCAGATCCACTGGATCTCCTTCCGTTCCTGCCGAGTCCGGAAACCTGTCTACTTCATCGGCAAGCAGGATCCGTATCGGACGAGATGCCAGTCCCGCCGGACTGTTCGCCCCGCACATGATAAGACGCCCGCCCGGAAAAACCTTAGAAAGGATTGTATTGTTGGCATCCCGGGATTTCACATCGTAGAAAAGATTATTCAGCACTTTTGTATCCCTAATCATCGGCGCGATACGCGTCTTGGAATAATCCTGCGCCATATCAATGGTAGGCTGGATCATCATGATGGCGCAGGGGTCTAAATGAGCAAATCGGCCGATAACATTGTTCATCATATCTGATTTACCGATTTGTGACGATGATTTTACAACTACTCTATGGATACCCGGTTCCGTAAAAGCGTTCATAATGTCTTTTTGATACGGCGCTCGTGATGTTTTCCATTTTCCCGGCTCTGCGGAAATGCCAGATGATAGCATTCTGTAATTATCCGCCCATTGAGAGACGGATGTCTTTGGCAGCGGTTTTAAACCGTTTTTTGATATATATTGCCAAAGTTCACGAGCTGTCTTCATCGTCTTCCCCCACATCTATTTCGTCGATAGCAAACATTTCGGGATCATACTCGGATAATTCAAGCAGTTTTTCTTCAATTTCTTTAGAAAGAATCTCGTATATTTTCTCTTTTTTCAGATCTTCAAGTATAGGCGCCAACTTTGACGGCAGCCCCAGAAGCTGGGTGCGTAAATTTGAAAGCATTTCTGTCAGAACCAGTTCAACAGTCCGCGCATCATAAGCACTTCTTTGCATTTTCGCCAGTTTCAGCTCTGCAATTTCTCTTTTCGTCTTTTCATGCAACGCTCTTTCTTTTTGGAAATCTATATCATCGGGGTTTTCTGAATTGGCCTTTAACTTGTAATAATTCTTTAGACTTTCGATGACCAAAACGGAATTATTTTTATCTCGCAAAATCACATTTTCCGATATGAGCTGAGATACTCTTTGTTGCGATACTCCTATCGCAAGCGCCAACTCTGACTGTGTAGTTGTCAGCAGTCTTAAATTCTTGGAGACTTTCAAATTTTCACCTCTATTCATCACGATATTAACTAACAAGGGCAAATTAAAAATTGTATCTAAAATGTTTTCGGGCTGTCGGAGCACCTCAATACGCGAAACGCTCTGGAAGAACCTATCCAAAATAAGAAAATACCAATCGAGCAATAAAAAACCGCCCTTTTCGGACGGCTGTGATTTACAGAGCCCGTATACATTCAAATACGGGCTCTTAACTAAGGAGGAAAATATTTCTCAATATTTTCACAGTGCAAGCGGTATACATGCCTTAAAGCATAGCCCGTGTCTACTGCTATTTGTTCCCACGAATGCGTGAGTATGTAGTATCTATATAAAACGCATCTGATATTTTCATCCTCCACTTTGCTGATTAAAAATTTCGCTCTATTTCGCCGGTCTATCAATTCATCCCAAGCAGCATTAACCTTTGCGGCCTGCTGTTCTATTTTAGCTACAATTTCATCAAGAGTAGCTAAGTGGTTTGATTGTATTTTATCGCCAAGTTTTGGGCTTGAGATGTTATATGCTCTGCGCCTTAAATCTTCTAATTCCTGCTCATATGCACGTAACAAGCTGTCCTGCTCTCTGACTGACCGTAAAAACTCTTTAACCGTCATTTCTCCTCCTGCCTGCCGCGACGCACAACACTACTGTTACGACACCGACGATAGCGCCAATCCACGCGCCAATTACAAAAATCAAAATCTCTGTCATTTCTCGTCAGTCCTTTCTAACAGATGCTCAATATACCATCGTGCTTTTTTCAAGTCTTCCGTTCCGTTCTTCTGCTTCCACCGCCACAGATACTTAATTGCATTCGCCGTACACACGGCTTCGATACCGCTTAAATCGCTTGTCGCTACCTCGATTGCGTCAATGCATTCTACCCGGCCTTTGTTGTAATGCGCCGGTCTATTTACCGCATCAATCATTTTCCACCATCCTTTTCGACTAATAATTTAACCGCATTCATCATGGCTTCCTGCCCATTTTCTTTTCGTTTCAGCGCCTGCATAACCAACTCATCTACCGTGCCTTTCGCGACTAAGTGATGTATGATAACCGGCTCTTTCTGTCCTTGCCTTTCC
>QWBY01001923.1_pt1 | contig 12253 bp, 7 predicted proteins | sample 1972471 | NCBI WGS metagenome assembly QWBY01 (sample SAMN09866722, study PRJNA288562) | Human gut metagenome isolate term6_stool, whole genome shotgun sequencing... | reverse complement strand
AATTTGTTATAAAATAAATATTTTATTAATTTGAAACTACAAACGTAAAAGTTTGATAAATATATTTTGCAATTATTTATTACGTTGTAATGATTTATCTCACACGAAAAAATAATTATTAAATAATCAAATTTGTGAATTAATGTTTTTCAAATGGGTATATTATTAAATAAGAATATTAATTGGAGGAAACTATGGACGATAAGAAACAAGATTTCAAACAAAATCTCAAAAATTATGTATCGGATGAAGAAATTGTTCAGCATGACGATTACTTTGAAGAAAAACCTGTAGATGTGGGTGTTAATGATGATGTGAATGGGGTATCTGATGTTACTAAGTCACAAGAATCCACGAAGTCTAAGGACGATTATTTTGAAGAAATTAATCAAAAATACACTCAAAAAGAAAGAAAAGAAGACAACGAAGAATACGAAAACTACAAGCAAAACGATTCACCTGATTGGTATTTGAAATGCGTAAAATTTATCAGTGTATATGCAGACAAAATCTATGATTTTTACGCTTCGACAAAACACGGAATCATATATTCATTTTTGACATCAGGTTTAATCGCCGCTTTGACTAGTGCAGTTTGGGTTAGCGTTACAACACAAGGTTCACTTGGAGAATTGTCGAAAGTTTTCCACAGACCTACTATTTCTATAATGACTTTGATTTTAGTACCATTAATCAACTATGTGATGACAAGATTCATATACATGTTTACGAAGAAATACATGAGACCAACTCCACCTCCTTGTACAAGAGATGTGAAAGGTGGGGTATTTTCGATAATTAACGCATTGTTCATGTTCATACTTACGCCGTTAGGATTTATCGGAAGCATTATTGGTTGCTTCACAGGAATGATAGCTTACTCTGCAACTTTCCTAGATTTGTATTTGGAAAAGGACAGTTTCAAGGTTGGTTTGAAATCATTCATCGCACAAATCGTAATCAAAGTTATCGTGTTTATATTAGAGATGTTATTGGTAGCTTTGGTTGGAATTTTAATTTATAATTCATTTTCAAATATGATTAGATAAAACTTTACCCGATCTCAATTGAGGTCGGGTTTTTGTGTGCATTCAAAAAAGCCTAGCTCAAATGAGTTAGGCTTTGTTTGATTATTGTATAAGACTTTTAATCTTGTATTGAAGATTATTTGTCTTTACGTTTTTTCTTCAATCCTATGAATCCTGCTGCTGTTAATAATCCTGACATTGCAAGAGTCATTATTTCGCTTTCACTACCAGATTTTGGTAATCTCTTAGGAGTTTTGTTATTTGTAGTTGTTGATTTTCCATCTACTTGTCCAGTAGCTCCTGGAGTTTTGCCATTATTTTCCGGTGTCTTACCATTGTTTTCTGGTGTCTTGCCATTTTCTTCTGGAGTTTTGCCTGGATCTTTTGGATCTTTTCCACCTGGTTTGTCCGGTGTTTCTGGATCTTTATCTCCTGGTTTACCCGGTGTTTCTGGATCTTTATCTCCTGGTTTACCTGGTGTTTCTGGATCTTTATCTCCTGGTTTACCCGGTGTTTCTGGATCTTTTGGATCTTCCTTACCTGGATCTTTATCTGGGTCTTTTGGATCTTCGCCTGGTGTTTCTGGATCTTTATCTCCTGGTTTACCCGGTGTTCCTGGATCTTTATCTCCTGGTTTACCTGGTGTTTCTGGATCCTTGTCCCCTGGTTTGTCCGGATTTTCTGGATCCTTGTCCCCTGGTTTGTCTGGATTTTCTGGATCCTTGTCCCCTGGTTTGTCTGGATTTTCTGGATCTTTATCTCCTGGTTTACCCGGTGTTTCTGGATCTTTATCTCCTGGTTTACCCGGTGTTTCTGGATCTTTATCTCCTGGTTTACCTGGTGTTTCTGGATCTGGGTCTACTGGTGGGATTTCGCAGACATTTTTAGTTCCGATTTCTATAATCTTATCTTGCTTTTCAGTTATTGTCTTAGTATCCCTAGAAACTTCCTTGCTGTTTTCAATCTTAACAGTAGTTTCAGTTTTTCCTACAATACCTTCTTGTATAACATTAACCTTACCAGCTTCAAGATTTGGATTTTCTCTAACGATGATATCGTAAGCTTGTTCGCTTTCATAAGTGAATTCGCCATCAGTTTTAGAACCATATTCTACAACCTTGTTTGTTGGTTCAACTCTTTCTTCAGTTACTTCAAGCTTACCAGTTTCTTTGTTAAATGTTGTAGTATACTTGACAGATCCCTTAGAACCTTCTTCGATGACTTTTGTTTCGCCTTCTTTAAGTTCTGGATTGTGTCTGTATTCAGTATCGTTACCAAGTTCAACTTCTTTTACAACAGGTTTAACACCAACTCTTACTACCCTATCTTCTTTTTCAGTGATAGTTTTTGTAGTTTCTGTTGGGTCCCCAACTGGCTTAGAATCCTTAATCTTTTGAGTAATTGTAACTTCTTCCTTACCTGGTTTTCCTTCTTTTTCAATCTTTTGGAAACCAGCTTCTAGGGTATCATCATAGATTACCTTAGTTTCATAAGGAATTTCTCTTTCTATAGTCTTTGTAGTTTCCCCTTCTGTTGGATCAGCAGGTTTTTTACCTACTCTTACAATTTTCTTAACAGGTTCTTTTGTTCTTACTGGCGTACCTTCTTCAGTTTTTATAACCTTGCCATTTTCTATAGTAAGAGTTACTTTTGTTTCCTCTTCACCAAGTTCGCCTTCTTGTTCAACTACTGTCTTACCTGGCTCTAGGGTTTCATCTTCGATATACTCTGTTTCATATTCAATAGCCTTAGTCTTCTTAGTTTCAAAAGTACCTGTAAGGTCTTTTTGACCAACCTTGATTACTCCATTAACCGGTTCTTTAGTTATATTTTCTTCAGGTTTTCCAACAACTTCAGAGTCTTTGATAGTCCATTTAGTTATTTTTTCACCTGGAACGCCTTCTGTTACTATCTTATAGTTGTCTTTAGCATCTGGATAGTTTGTATAGAAGTCTGGATCATATTCTACTGTATATTCAAAAGGTATTTCTTCTTTGTGTTCCACAACACCATCAGTAGACTCTTCACCTACAAGGATTATTGCCTTCTTAGGCTCTCTAGTAGTCTTAAATTCAGATTCTTCAGTTACCTTAGAATTAACTATAGTTATAGTTCTTTCTTTAAGTCCACTTTCTCCTGTTTGTTGAACTCCGTCAATTTCAGCGTACTTCCATTCACCTTTCTTAAGTGATGGGTCTTTTCTAACTTCAACTTCAAATGGAATTGTTTCTGTTTCCTTGTATTGGCCGTCAGTTTTGGAACCAACTCTAATTTTTCTCTTAACAGGTTCTTTTGTACGAGTTGTTTCACCACGGTTTTCTTCTCCAGCTTGACCATTTGTGATTGTTCTTGTGATCTTAGTTTCTTGTTCTCCAAGTTCACCCTTTTGGTCTTCTACAATTTCACCTGGTTTAAGGCTAGGGTCAACTGTAACTTCTGTTTCAAATGGAATTGGGTCCTTGTCAACATATTCAACTGTTCCAGTAAAGTCAGCATTACCTACTTCGATAATTTCTTTTACTGGTGCTTTTATTTGTTTTGGTTCAGAAGTATTTGTTACTTTTGAGTTTTCAATAGTAATTGTGTATTCTTCTTCACCTTCTACACCTTTTTGAACTACCTTGTATTCACCCTTCTTAAGTTCTGGGTTTACTCTTACTTCTACTTCAAATGGCTTCTTGCTTGTATAAGTGTGAGTGCCGTCAGTTTTTCCAGGTCCAACTTCTATAACTCTTGTTACTGGTTCTTTAGTAGTTTTGTAGTCACCAACAACTAATTCACCTTTTTCACCATTGACATATTTTTGAGTTATTTTTCTTTCCTTAGAACCATTTTCACCTGGTGTGATTTCTTTGATTTGATTTGGCTCAAGATTTGGATTTATTTTAACTTCTGTATCAAATGGAATTACTTCCTTATCAACATATTCAAATTCTCCAGTGTAATCTTCAGTACCAACTTCGATTATTTCTGGCTTAGGTTCTTTTGTTCTAACTGGGCCAGTCGTATTGGTTACCTTAGAGTTTTCAATCGTTAAAGTATATTTTTCTTCTCCAGCTTCACCTTTTTGGATGACATTGCGTTCGCCTTTTTTAAGCTTAGGGTTTACTCTAATTTCAACCTCATAAGGAATCTTGTTAGTGTATTCATGAGTTCCGTCAGTTTTTCCAGGTCCAACTTTTACAATTCTGTCTTTTGGTTCTTTTCTTATTGTTTCGCCATCTTCTGATTTAGTAACTTCACCATTTACAATTGTGTGTTTAACTGTAGTTACTTCTTCACCAAGTTCTCCTTCTTGTTCAACCTTAGTTGTACCTGGTTCTAGTGAATTATCTACAACATATTTTGTTTCAAATTCAATAGTCTTTGTCTTCTTAGTTTCAAAAGCACCTGTGTAGTCTTTTTTACCAACCTTGATTACTGCATCAACTGGTTCTTTTGTTACCTTTACCTCTGGTTTGCCTACAATTTCAGAATTCTTAATAGTCCATGTAGTAGTTTTTTCTCCAGCTACACCTTCTGTTACTACCTTATAGTTATCTTTTGCATCTGGGTAATTTGTATAGAAGTTAGGATCATATTGGACATCATATTTAAATGGTATTAGCTCTACGTGTTCTACCTTACCCTCAGTGTTTGCACCTACTTTTATAATTTTCTTTTTAGGAGCCTTAGTTTCAGTAAATTCTCCTACTTGAGTATTTGTAACATTACCATCTTGGATTGTGATAGTTGTAGTTCTAGTTTTTTCTCCAGGTTCTCCTTCTTGGAATACAACTTGTTCACCTGATTTTAGACTGTCGTCAAATTGGATTTCAACTTCATAAGGAACTTCAACTTTTTCTTCAATCTTGTGTTCTCCGTCATTTACACCTTCACCAACGTGAATTAGACGATCTTGAGGCTCTTCTAATATTTTTTCTGAAGTTTTTTCTTCATCAATTTGAGAGTCCTTGATAACATAGGTTACTTCTTTAGAACCTTTTTTACCTTCAGTTATAACTTTGATTTGACCTTTTTTAAGTTCAGGGTCTTTTTCCACCTTAGTTTCGAAAGGAATTTCTTGAGTTTTTGTATAAGTTCCATCTGTTCCTGATGCTACAAATTGTACCTCTGTTTTTTTTGTGCCAACTTCAAGAGTTCCATTTTCTTCATAATAGTGAGCTGTCACTGGAACATTTAGAAGAGCTCCGTCAATTGACTGACCTTCTTGAGCGTTTGGAACTTTTGCAGTTACTGTGCCTGTTTTTTCGTCTATTGTTACACTCCAAGTATTGCCCTTGTCATCTACAAAAGTATCAGAATCTAGGGTAAACTTAGTAGGTCTTCTGTTATATGTGTCTTCTGTGTTTAGGATTACATCTGATGATAAAACATCTCCAGACTTACCAGCCTTGGCATTGTAACGTGGAGTCATGTTCGCTTTTTCTTCTATTACAAAGTCAGCATGAACTTCTTCTGTGATATCTTCACCTGGTTTTTGTTCATCTACATAATGTGCGATTACTGGTACTGTTAACTTTTCTCCACCATCAAATTCATTAGGGTTTATTGGTTGTGCACTTACTAGCCCTGTTTTTTCGTCAATAGTTACAGTCCATTCTTTACCTTCATCGTCTGCAATAATTTTATTTCCTGCTTCATCAGTTTCTAGAGTATCTGGAAGAGTGTATTTGCTTGGTGGTATTCTTTTACCATCTTCTGTAACTTGTGCAGGTGATGTTTGTTTTTTAGTTGGGAAATTAACTTGTGTTTCATATTCTGGTTTGATATAAGTTGACTCTTGTACGACAAAATGGAACCAGTGGGTGTCAGTTGATCCGTTTGTGTAAGTGTATTTTAAAGCTACAGCTACAAAATCTCCTGCCTTAGCTGAAGCTGGAGCAGTTACAGTGAACTTAGAAATATCCTTAGGATCATAGTCCACCTTCCACTTATCTGCCTCTGCCTTTCCCTTATTCTCTTTTTCAATAAAGTCCAAAATAAGTTCACCAGAAGCTTCTCCCCTGTCTTCTGCACCATTCATATCAGATGCTGATTTGTCTGTTTTTCCTGGGTTAGCTGGTGGAACGATTTTAACTTCGAAAGGATCATCTGGTTGTACAGCTGATGAGGTTATCTTTGTGGTGTCATCACCATTGCCGTCTTCAAACCTTTGGTCATAGTACATTGTATCGTCAAGGTTTAACTTGAATTCACCTACTTTATTGTAGTGGTCGTATCGTGGGATGCCTTGCTTATCTATTGTTACAGATTCACCCTTGTGATTAATTACTTCTGTTCCAGCACCTGTTGGTGTGTAATAATCTTGCCCTTCATACTGTGCCGCAACAGCAATTTTTCTAAATTCTTGTTCTGTTCTTGGACGGGTAAAGAATTTAACATCTAAACTTTGAATATTTTTGTATCCAGCTTTGCTAAAGATAGAGTCTTCATTGATTACAGTCTTGCCTTTTGCATCCGTCTTTAAAGCTCCTTCTGGCATTTTTACTACAACCATGTCATTTTCGTCTATATAGGCTTCTGCACCTGGGACAACTTCGCCTGAAACTGGATGGTAGACTTGGCCTACTAGTCTTTCTCTAGCATTGTCATCAAGGTTTTCTACCTTTATGCCAGTGTTAATAGTTTGACCTTTAACAAATTGTTTTTCTTCATAATCTCCATTTAGATATATTAGGTCAAGCTGGTCATTTTCATTTGGCCATGGGTTAACTGTAAAATTGAAAGCCGCAGAATCTCCCTCGGTAGACTTGAGACCATTAGGATTGTCTTTTGTGTAGTGACCTTCCCATGCCATGACGGTATTCTTGTTGTTAATACTATTGATATGCTCAAGGTCAGTTATATCGGTATAAAGATTTAAATTTCTTAGTTGACGACCAGATGCAGTAATATCAATCTCAGATTCAGACTTATAATTAACTTCTTTAAAACTGTCATCAAGTTTTTCTCCTAAATTTTTTGAAGGAATAGTACCAGCATTAAGTACTGTTCCTAAGTTACCAGTGTTAGTAAAGCTAAAGTCTGTATAAGTTCTTTGACCCTTTTCTCTATCAAATTCAATCTCAAAACCCCAGAGCGTTTTGTCGTCGCTTGTTCCAGATGGTTCTAAAGTCTTGTATCGGAAACCATCGACAAACTCATTTTCCTTAGTAGAAGGAGTATAGCTGACAGCCGGTCCATTACCTCTCTCTAATTGAGTATCCTTATAGAATCCTACCTTTTTTTCATCTTTTAAATAGTTTGGATCAGTTGCTTTTTGTGGTGCTCTTACTGGTGCTTGTTGCTTTTCTTCAGAACGTCCAAGCTCTGTATTTGTTGCGACACTTTCAGCGTTGCTTAGTGTATAAGCTTTCACTTGTGGTGCCGATACAATTACTGCACTGGCTAATGCAGCCATGAGTAATTTTTTGTTAATTTTCAAAACAATTTCCTCCTTAAATTATTGTAATTCCTTTGTAATTTATTTTATTTTTGAAATATACTACTAGTTTAAAAATATTTAGTTTGTTACACTTAAATTATACTTTAAAATGAATACAAACGTCAAACAAACACCCTTTTTTCTCTTAATTTTTCTTTTGGTTTGTTTTTGTTTTATTCATTTTGTGTTCGAAAAAATGTAATATGTTATTCTTTTGTTTTAAAATTGTATTTAGTGATTAATTTTATGAAATCCATTTATTGAATGCTTTGTTGTACTAGGTTATAATAAATGTATAAATTAAGAGGAGTTTTTATGGAAAAATTTTATGGTGAAGTGTTTTCACGTTTAGAAAAACATATTAAAATAATAGAGAAGAAACAGGGCGCGTGGATGTTCACGCTGATTATTTCGGGAGTAATTAGTTTACTTTCATTTATGTTGTGGATGAAGATTAGTCCTCCGAATTCGTCGAAGGATTTTCTGAGTTTGTCGCTTCCGTTGTCGTATTTTTCGAAGACTGTCATGTCACCTTTTTCGTGTGTGTTGAGTTTTTGGATTGCGACAAGTTCTTTGAAAAAGAATATGGTGGCAAAGATTTCGAACGCAGAATTTTTGGCGAAGGCTAGTGTGTACACTTTGGTTACGATTGTGCTTGCTTCTGTGTTTAACACTAGAATTCCAGCTGTTAGTGTGATTGTGAATGTGATTTCGGGTTTTGTGTACAGCATTGTGATGTACGACAAATTCAAGCCCGATTTTTTGAACAAGGCGACGATAACGGCTGCTATTGTGAAGATTGTGATGAGTGCGATTGGTTTTCTGATGGGTACAACTTTGTTGTTCTTCATCGTTGTGAATTAGTCGCGTGTTAATTGTGAAATAATAAGGAGTATTTTATGAAAAAATTGGTGGCTTTGATGCTGGCATGTATGTTGAGTTTTCCTGTGGTGAGTGTTGCAGACAAGGATAGCGCAAATGAAGGGGCTTCGGAAAAGGTTGAAGCAAACGCAAATGATACTGCAAAAAAATCTGATGCTAATGCAAAAGCTAAAGATGCAAATGAGAAAAAGCAGGAAGAAATCACTACTAATGAAGATGGTGTGTTCAAAAATGTGATTCACCAAAGATTCCAAGGCGAAAACAGAGCGAAGACCGCAGTGAATGTGCAACGTCATTACTTTGCGAATACGAACAAGGTTATTCTTGTGAATGACAACGCATATCCCGATGCAATCAGTGCAACGAATGTGTCTATGGGCAAATACCCACTTTTGTACACTGGCAAGAATTCATTGTCAATTGAAACGAAATCAGCGCTTGACAAGATGTTTTTGGATGAGATTTATCTGATGGGTGGAGTGAATACTATCAGCAAAAAGGTTGAAAATAGTTTGAAGAAGAACTTCCCTCACGCGAAGATTACTAGAATCATGGGAAATAATCGCTACGATACATCAGCAGAATCTGCGAAAACACGTGCAAATACTACGAATTTGATATTTGCCGCAGGTACAAATTATGCAGACGCATTGTATGCTACAAGCCTTGCAGCGCACCAAAAAGCGCCAATCTTGCTTGTAAGTAACGACGGATTATCTACATCTACCGTGAATTTCATAAAATCAATCGGAAATATCGACAACGTGACAATTGTCGGTGGAGAAATATCTGTAAATCAATCTGTAAAAAACCAAATCGAAGCTTTGACTAAAAAACGTGTCACAAGACTTGCAGGTGTGGACAGATACGAATCCAGCGTCGAAGTTGCAAAGAGAGTGAACGAAAATCCAGCGGAAGTCATCACTACAAGTGGCGAAGTGTTCGCCGATGCACTTGTTTCATCGACCGTTGCACAAAAAATCAAAGCACCTATCTTGCTTGTCAAAAAAGACGTCCTACCACTTAAAGTCAGAGAGTATTTGAGAGACACCAACTCCATCTACAAATTGACTACAATCGGTGGATACAACACAGTTACCAAGAACAATTACTCCACACAAGTAATATTGATATCGGGACTGGACATCGACAAACCACTTTTGGATAAACAAGGAAAAGGGCTCATCAAAGCCTTCACAAAAGATTACAAAAAATACTACGTACTTCCAAACAACAAATACTACAACTCAATCAAAGAATACGACAAACTGTTCGTTTATTTGAGAGACGCGTTGGCAGAAGATTACAGGCCATTGGAATAACGTGGAAATGAATTAAAAGAGGACATTTGATCTGAACCCCAAAATCCGGAATACGGATGGAGGGGTTTTTTCATGCAAAAAAATAGACGAATTGATTCGCCTATTTAAAATTTGTATAATATTCTGCAATTAATAGTTTGATATTTGCAACTAGATCGGGATATTCTGCATCAATATCCGTTACAATTGCAGCATACAAGTCTTTTTCATTTACAGTTTGCATTTTGTGAATTCTAATGAAACTAATCGGTTGAGTTAGATTGAGATTAGGATAATCATTATTATTGATCTCCACATCATACTTTACATGTCTTCTGCTTCTATCTGTTATCTTGGAAACTGGAAGTGCATTATAATCTTTAGGAAATTTATTGTCAGCTTACTTTATAATCAAAAATGGTCTGGATTTGTAATCAATTCTATTAGTCTTGGAATTATAATAAGGAAATCTTACTTTGTATATAGACCATTCTTTACTAGAATTATTCATATTTAATCCTCAATATCTTCAAATTCGTCTACATACATATCAAAAACCGAATCGTAAGGTCTCAACTTATTCGCATCCACTCTTATATCATCAAGCTTTATCTTATTAAATCCTTGTTGCTTGTCAGTTAGTCCTTCCCTACTTTTTTGCCAACAATATTCTTCGTGGGACAAATCCCTCAAATACCACGCATCATACTTAGCATATTGAGCAATTGTGTTGTCAATCACGTATTTTTCTTCTTCTGTCAAAGAAAATCCGCCTTCAATATCAAACACTTCTGAATTTTCCAGGCAATATCTCAACGATGGCAACACTGGTCCATGTATCCAGCCTTCAAATTCTTCATCAAATAATTGATGTCCAGTCAAGCATAGAGATTCCCTTTGTGAAAAATACATGAGTTTCTGCAATTTTAATTCACTTTGAATTCTATTGCCAGTTTGTCTTTCATATGAATAAATCAAATACTTCGTAACTTCAAATTCTTTTTTCATTCTCTACACCTCCTATTAACATCATTATATAACTTCAAACACAACATAGCAACATATGTTCTGGTATTTAAAAAAACAAATAATTCAAAATATACACCGTAACGACCGACAGCAAAAATCCAAGCTCCGTAATTCTCGTTTTCGTTTTCTTGTAAAAATCGGACGAAATCACAAAAGCTGGGCCAATCGCAGTGTACATAATTATAGATTTAATCAAAAGTTCATTATTCGTCACAGCACTCACCACGACATATGTAAACACTGGAATTATCAACAAATTCACAACGGCTAGCATGAGGGATGTCAAATCAAACAAACTTTTCATATCAATGCTTGAAATTGCAAGTGCAAATGCGATTATAATCACAACTGAACTTGTCGATTGAATAATTTTCAGAGGAGTTAGTACGTATGAAAACTTGTAAATCGCACAAATACAAAAAGCTACGGAAAAGCCTATCGCCATCAAAAAGTCTGTCACATTGAAAATTCTCTTGTAAAGCATGTACACAAGATAAATCACGCAAGAAATTATAATCAGATTATTCATAATATTCTTATCCATAACATTCTGCAAAAACGGCCTCATCACGATAATATTTGAGAAAATAAACGCAGGTTCCAACGAATCCTTATCCTTTGTGTTGATTTGAAAAATCATCGTCATAATCTTAGACAATATCCACAAATACACAAAAAATACACCAAGTTTGATGTTGAAATTCTTGTAAGTAAGCTCACTCAAACTAATCGCAATATTCGCCGGAATAATTACAACGTAGATTAATTTCGAAAAAAATGCGACAATTTGCTTTTCATTTGAAATCGTTCTGGCAAACAAAAATATAATTGCAAACACCACCAGAACACTTGTCCAGTAATTAAAATAACTCATACTATCCTCCAACTTTATTATACCATAGCAAAATAGTAAATATGAGAAAAAGCAGACGTGGCATTTATTGAAATAATTTATAAATAGGTACTTAGCGTGTGTGACTTTTTTACAAATATATATTATTATATATATAACTAGTATTTGATTATATTGAGGAGATCACATGATTATAAGAAGAATAAATCACAAATACAAAAATTTCGAATTAGACATCGAAAATCTAGAAATAGGAAACAATAAAATTATAGGACTGATTGGAGAAAACGGTGCTGGTAAGACAACTTTGATGGATATATTATCCAAAATGATAAAAGCAAACACAAGTTTTGATATCCAAGATTATAACGAAAATGATATTTTATACATACCTTCCCAAGTATCTCCGTATTATTTTTTAACAGTAAGTGAATTTTGTAAAATTGTAAATGAATACTCCCCTTCCAATAAAACGTCTGAAGATTTAATAGTTGAACTTGGACTAGAAGATAAGAAAGATACTTTAATTTCTGAATTATCTGAAGGAATGAAGAAAAAGTTGACTTTAATTAATATTTTAACGGGTGATTATTCCCTAATAATTATGGACGAACCATTTAATAGCATTGATCTGAAATATTCTTATGAAATCAAAAAATTAATCCTTCAATTGAAGGAAAATTCTACAATTTTGATTTCTTCACATATTTTAGACAGCCTTATCGATATATGT
>QWBY01003116.1_pt1 | contig 12264 bp, 11 predicted proteins | sample 1972471 | NCBI WGS metagenome assembly QWBY01 (sample SAMN09866722, study PRJNA288562) | Human gut metagenome isolate term6_stool, whole genome shotgun sequencing... | reverse complement strand
TGGGCAATAATGAAGCTTTGAGAATTACCCATTAAAACACTGGATAACTTAGAAAAAAAAGGATAAATACAATCCTTTGCTAAAGACTTACTCTCCGATATCGAATAAATTGGTTTTTGAATAGAATCTCGATTCTGTTTATGTATAATCCACCATCCTTGGCAAGTGAGATTGAGTAAGGCTCTAACCAAATAGCTCATTGCGATAGCGACAACTCCTAAACCGAGGAGAAGGAAAGCAATTAAGGATGCAATAGCCAATAGTCCAGTACATGTATTGATCATACCTACCGCCTTAGTGTCTTGCCATACCTGCGGAAAAGCCCCGAATAAGGACACACAAATAGCGACAGAAGAAGCAAACAATGCTATGATATAAGACAAACGAATTTCAGAAGAAACAGCTTCTTCAACGTTAATCCAATTCGTTATGAAAGGGGCAATACATAAACCAAGAAAAAGGATTCCAAAAGCTATTAATATTGCTGTCACTATATTGGCACCAGCAAGTTTTCCATATCTCTCTTTGTCACCTGAACCTATAGCTGCTGCCATCTTCTGCGTAATCACACTAGAGAATCCACTCTCAAGCAATCCCAACATTGCTACCATATTACCTGTTGCAAGCCATGCTCCATATGTAGATACCGACATATAGTGAAAATATACCGGGACCATCACAACGCCGTTGATAATTACGATAATTGCATTAATGGAGTTAAAGAAGTAATTATATATAGAAGCTTTATAAATACTCATACACTATTTCCATAAATTACTAAAACCTACATTTCCGATCATTAGAATTAATATATTTAAGAAAACTAGAATACTTAATGATAACTTAAAGTAACGCGCATAACCAACGCGCACCTGGTAAAAAAACCAAGGCAGTGTAAATATCAGACCTTCTGATATATAACCAATATGCATCTGTTTTGACAAAAAACCGCTTAGCATAATTCCAAAACCCAAAATGGTCATAGTATCCAAATTTTTAAAAGAGACAGATTTCCAGTTGTGGAATAGTGCAATAAGGTATCCAAACTGGAAAGTACCCATCAAAAAATCCTGTAACTGCCAAGAATATGCAACATTGACTTCTACTGATTTGAAAAATTGAACCCAGGGAAATGGACCAATCATTCCAAATATTATTTTTATTGGAAGTGCTAAATAAGACATAGCATTTACATAACCAGCATTATAATCCTCAGTATTGGCAGAATCTGTAATATTCTTTAAATAAACAAATGCTATTATACCTAAAAAGACATAGAAGAGCTTTAATCCAATATTTTTCGTCCTATTAAAATAGCCCCAAAAGGATGATATACCTGCAATTAAGATATACATCGTTCTTTGATAAAAAGAGACTATTGCAGTTACAATGAAAGAAAAGAACTTTTCAATAGCTGAATTGCTCAATGAAATAAGGACAACACCTATGGAAATAAGGCAGATTCCAAAAGGATCGCGCCATATCATATCATTTAGAAGGAATGAAGGGAAAAACGATGTCCAACCTAATACAAGTTTCTTAGATTCTTCATTCACGCTACTAGACCTACAACACAAAAAATAGATATTTACAGAAGTAAAGAGCGAAGAAAATACATTTAATGGCGAATAATTCATCCATTTATTCTGTAGGAAAAAGAAAGGATAGCTTATAAAATGGTAAATCTCAGGATGAGAATTTTGAAATTCATAAGCATCCATCCAGTAAAAAATGCCACTTGATCTTCTTGCTTCTTGTAAACGTTCTATAGCGTCAAATGTTGTCAAATATTCATGCCAAAATGCGCTAGATGGCTGTCCTGTTCCTACAAAATAATGAGGATCCACAAAGTACAAATAGTGCATTAATCCAATAATTATTTGGGCAATGAATGCAAATACATAATACCTAATATAGAACGAGCCTTTAAGTATTAATTTGACACATACTATCGTTAGAATAAAGAAACAAATGCATGATGCTAAATAACTACTTACCGTTGCTGTTGCAAATGGGCTAAGTGCAATAGGCAATACCACAAACAAAGCAGCTACAATAAATAGTTTATATAGATATGAATTGAATGTTATGTTTTGATACATGAACAATCGGATTAGTAAGTTTCAATTATGTCAACAATATTGATTGTATCTTCAAAGCCTGTAGCCTCATGGAGTTTCTTACCATCAAGTGCCAAATACTTCATACCCACATCGGCACGCTGGACACTTCCGAAGCAGCCTTTTGGTACTTCCTTCCCCATAGCATGATGAATCTCGGTAACAATCTCTTTGACGGTTACGGTTTCCTTGCCTTGGATGTTATAGAGACCGGAAGGAAGGTTCTTCTCGAATGCCAATGCGAGCATACGAGGAACTTCATTCACATGGATGTACTGACGGGTCTGATTACCTGCAGTAAAGTGGAGTTCTTCGCCATTACGAATTGCATTGATAACGTATGGGATGAGACGCTTTGGATTTTCACCTGCTCCATAGATTGTAGGAATATAGAAATGCCAGTGAGTGAAGTCGTGCTTATAAGAAGCAACGAACTTACTCAACATGCGTTTGCTGACGGTATAGTCGTTAGGAGCAGTACACATTGAGGTAAGAACGTCTTCCTCTGTGAAGAAGCGCTCACTACCCACCAGGGTCTGTTTGCGAATGAAATGATCCGGCGCTTGGTTGACATAGGATTTAGACACCTCGAAAAAGTAGCCGAGAATTTTATTATATTTAATTCGCAAATTTTTTATGCCGCTCGCTTCCCGCTCCTTTTCCTCCAGCTGCAAGATCCACTGCTTGCCGCTGTCGGAGAGGGCGAAAAGACGGTCAAGCTCTTCATCGAAGCCCTCGGCCATAAAGCGCTGTTCGCGGAAGTTAACGGGGACGTCTTCGACAAATGTCTCTTTCAACTGCTCCGAAAGATTCCACATGAGATCCACGCCATCAAAAAGTCGAAGCAGGGCTTGATTGTCTGCCTTTTCGAGAAGCCGGGCAATCTCCTGCACGGCATTCAAACTTTTCTCCAGCCGCTGAATCTGTTTCGGCGTCATGGTCTCATTGGCGATGTATATAGAAAGGCGATCGATGTCGTAAATCGCCACCAACTGTTCCTGAATATCGTCAAATAGAATTCGATCGCCGTGAAGGGCATCGATGCGGTCGTAACGTTCATTTAAGGCATCGGCATCCATTAAGGGATGCAAAATAGCCGTGCGAAGGTAGCGACTGCCCATTCTCGTCCTGCATCGATCTAAAATGGCGTAAAGAGAATGCTCCTTTTGATTATTGTGGCTGTTACTCACCAGCTCCAAATTGCGAATGGTGGTTTCCGACAAATCCATGGTTTCGTCGTTGTCCTTGCTGTCGGAAATATGGAGGTGATTCTGTCTGTGGTATTGAGTCGCTTCCAAATAGGCCAATAAATTGGCGAGAGATAAGCTATCGTAATCGATGCTTTGATTTAATTCGGCATAATCGGCTAAAATGGTCCGATTATTTTCCGTCACTTCCGTCGTCTTTAAAACAAAGTGGCGGCGCGCCAATTTATGAATACTCTTTTTTTCTTTAAAATCGCCGTCGTAAAGGATCTCCGTGGGGCGGTAAAGGGCGAATTGCTTTTCGAGAAAGCTTTCCGTTTCCCTCTTGTCCCAACATACTTTTCGCTCCAGAACCAACTTCCCCGAAGGATAATCGCAGTGCACCAGCTCGACGATTTTTCCTTCTTGAGCGATACTGGTCAATATGCGAGGCTCGTCTGTGTCGTCCTCGTCGATAAAAGTGCCCGGCGTAATCACCTTGGTCACTTCACGTTTCACCAGGCCCTTCGCCTCTTTCGGATCCTCCACTTGATCGCAAATGCTCACGGAGTAGCCCATTTTCACCAGCCGCTTCACATATTGATTGGCCACGCGATAGGGCACGCCGCACATGGGGATTTTGTCTTCCAAGCCGCCGCTTTTTTTAGTTAATGTTAGATCCAGCAGATCGGAAACGACGATGGCATCGTTAAAAAAGAGCTCGTAAAAATCCCCGAGGCGATAAAACAAAAAGGCATCGGGGTTTTCATTTTTTGTTTCGACGTAATGGCGCATAGCCGGCGTCAATTTTTCGAAATCACTGCTTTCCATGAACGATTTCTCCTTCTAAAGAGAATGTATTGCCTCCCGTAATCTTTACCTGCGCCATGCGACCGATGTATTCCGGATCGTAGGGCGCGTGGACCAATTTAAATCCGCCTGTGCGTCCGCTCATTTTCGTCGGATCGTTTTTGCTCGCCGATTCAAACAAGACCTCCTGCACCGTGCCGTGCAGAGCCTCATACTTTTCCCGTTGGATAGCGTAAACCGCGTCCAACAGCCGCTGAAAACGAGCATCTTTTACTTCCTTAGGCACTTGATCTTCCATTTTATCGGCGCGGGTGCCTTCCCGTCTGGAGTAAATAAAAGTAAAGGCGTTGTCGTACTTGACACGCTTCACCAGATCCAAAGTGTCTTCGAAGTCTTCTTCCGTTTCCCCGGGAAAGCCCACCATAATATCGGTGGAAAGGGAAATGTCCGGGCGCACGGCGCGTACCTTATCGATCAGCGTAAAGTAATCTTCTCGACTGTAGTGGCGGTTCATCATTTTCAGCACGCGATCGGATCCCGACTGCACGGGCAGGTGCAGGTAATTGGCAAGCTTAGGTAGATCCTTAAAGCAGGCGATTAAGTCGTCGGACATGTCCTTGGGATGGGAGGTGGTAAAGTGAATACGGTCGATTCCCTCCACCTCGTGTACCATGCGTAAAAGCTCGGCGAAGGTGGTCTTCTCTTCTAAATTTTTTCCGTAGGAGTTAACATTTTGTCCCAGCAGCGTCACCTCGTTGACGCCGTCGGCCACGAGATTTTTTATTTCATCGAGAATATCTTCCGGTTCTCTGGATACTTCACGGCCCCGAGTGTAAGGCACGATGCAGTAGGTGCAGAAATTGTTGCAGCCGTACACGATGTTGACGTAAGCGGCATTGCTCGCCGTTCTTGAATAAATCTGATTGTCGAAATTGGTGTAGCTTTCGTCGATTTCCACCACGGCATTTTTCCTGTCGTCGCTTTCTAAAATCAATTGCGGTAGGCGGTAAATATTGTTGGTGCCGAAGACGATGTCCACGTGATTAAAGGTATTGAGCACGTAGTCCCGGGATTCCTTTCGCTGCATCATGCAACCGCAGACCGCCACCTTCAGCTTTTTATTTTTCTTTTTTATATGCTTTAGACGACCGATATGGCCGATGACTTTATCTTCCGCACTATGGCGAACGGAGCAGGTATTGATAATCGACAGGTCGGCATCTTCTTCTCTATCAATTTCTTTAAAGCCCATCTTATTTAGTAGTGTTTTTATTTTTTCGGAATCGTGTTCGTTCATCTGACATCCGTGGGTGGTGATGACGTAGGTTTCGCCGCCGTGGATTTCCTTAACACGATCGATTAAATGTTGAAATTGCTCTTTCATGCTTACTCCTTTGATTAACATTACCTTTAATTATACCATAGTTGAAATCGAAATTTTGGGCATGAAAAAAGACATCCAAGGATGTCTTTTTAGATCTTAATAAGCGACGAAGGCCTTTGCCTTGGTGTGGCAAATGGGGCATTCCTCTTCGTTTGCGTCGAAGGTGATGTAGCCACATACGGGGCAGAGAAGGATGTCTTTTGCATCCAAGTCTTTACCTGCGTCAACTGCCTTTTTAGCTTCTTCGTAGCGAACGGCGTGAATCTTTTCAGCTTCGATAGCAAATTGCATCGCCTTAACCGCTTCTTTTTCCCCTTGCATCTTAGCTACTTCGATAAATGCGGGATACATTTCCGTAAATTCGAAGGTTTCGCCGTCGATACCTTTTTGGAGGTTTTCAGAGGTGCTTCCGATTCCGAAGCCTGCCATACTGGTGACGGGGAAATCGCCGTGAATATCTTTCATGGCCTTGAAGTGCAGATTGGCGTGGACTCTTTCGGCTTCGCCGGTGCAGTTAAAGAGTCTTTCGACATTGGGGAAACCTTCTTTGGCAGCGGTTTTTGCCCAAATACCGTAACGCATATGTGCTTGGCTTTCGCCACCAAAAGCACTTCTTAAGTTATCTTGTGTCATTGCGTGCATAATAATGCCTCCTTAAATCATGTTGCTTCTTTACTTGCTAATCATATCATGTAATTGATAATAAGACAAGTTTACGAGCGACCGCTAAAGGCTTATTCCACGCTTTCTATTTTCGCCGCTTGATCCGCTGCCGTCAAGGCATCGATGAGATCGTCCAGATCTCCGTTATTGATATCGTCGATGCGGTGACTGGTGTAATTGATACGGTGATCCGTTACCCTGCCTTGGGGATAATTATATGTGCGGATGCGTTCGGAGCGATCGCCGGAGCCGATTTGGGATTTCTTTTCCTTGCTGACGGCGTCTTCCTGCTTTTGAAGTTCCATGTCGTAAAGCTTCGCCTTTAAAATTTTAAAAGCCTTGTCTTTGTTTTTCAATTGGCTCTTCTCGTCCTGACAGCTGACGACGATCCCCGTCGGTTCGTGAGTCAGGCGAACGGCGGAGTCCGTTGTGTTAACCGACTGGCCGCCGTTACCGGAGGAGCGGAACACGTCGACGCGTACGTCGTTGGGGTCGATTTCGATTTCCACATCGTCGATTTCCGGCATGACGATAACCGTCGCCGTCGATGTATGGATGCGCCCGGAGGATTCCGTTTCCGGCACCCGTTGCACCCGGTGAACCCCCGATTCGTATTTAAGCCTGGAGTAGGCGCCCTTGCCTTGAATCAAAAGAATGGCTTCCTTAAAACCGCCAATGCCGTTTTCATTACTGGACATCAGTTCCGACTTCCAGTTGTGATTGTCGGCATAATGGATGTACTGGCGCAAGAGCACGCCGGCAAACAGCGCCGCTTCGTCGCCTCCGGCACCGCCGCGGATTTCGACGATGACGTTCTTGTCGTCGTTTTCATCTTTTGGGATCAAAAGAATTTTCAGCTCTTCTTCGATTTCGGCCAGGCGCTCTTCTTCGATCTTCAATTCCTCTTTTACCAGCTCCCGCATCTCGTCGTCGATTTTTTCGTCAAACAAGCTCTTGTTTTCGGCGATGGCTTCGGAGGTCTCAGTATATTCTCTGAATTTTTTTACGATTGGTTCAATCTCCGCGTGTTCGATGGCCGTTTTTTGAAGTAATTTGCTGTCGCTTTGTACCTTCGGATCCATCATCATATCGTTTAATTCTTTATAGCGATCTTCATAAACCGATAAGTTTTCAAACATTTTCTATCCTCCCATAAACGACGCGATCCAAGCCGCTGAAATCTTTCTCGCAACCGACGCCCGAAAAATGATTCTCACGCAATAGTTCTTCCACGTCTTCCTTCTGTTTGGCGCCGATCTCAAAAACCAAGTAACCGCCGTTATTTAAATATTTCGGTGCCTTAGCCGTAATTTTTCGGTAGAAATCCAAACCGTCCTTGCCGCCATAGAGCGCCCCTTGCGGTTCGTAATCGGCGACGCTTTTATCTAAATATTTCATTTCGTCTGCCGTAATATAAGGCGGATTGGAATAGATTATATCGTATCTTCCCCGAACCTTGGTGAAAAGATCGGATTCTGTAAAAAATACGTTTTTCATGCCGTGGTTCTTTGCATTTAATGCGGCTACATCCAATGCATCGGCGGATATATCCACGCCATGAACCTCCGCTTCAGGATAAAGCCGAGCCAATGTAACAGCCACGCAACCGGAACCTGTTCCTATTTCAAGAATGCGCGTGGCCTTCGGCGCCAGGGCTTTGATACAATCCACGCTTCTTTCCGTATCGTAGCGGGGAATCAAGACCCGCTCGTCGACGTAAAATTTTTCGCCGTAAAAATACTCCTGCTTCAGAGCATAGGCCATGGGCTTTCCCTTTGCCATGTCGCCGATGACTCGCCGAAGTTCTGAAACTTCAGATTGATTCAGATTTTTCTGCGGATGAAGAAGCACAGCCTTTTGATCCAGCTGAAAGAGAGCGTCGAACACTCGGTATACGCGACGCCGATCCCCTTTTAAGGCCATACAAGCCTCTTCAAAGGCTTCTTTTACTTCCATAGGTCACTTTCCCCTTCTTCGGGAAGAACCGCCTTTAAAGAGGCAATGCCTACTTCGATTTGACTGTCGTCCGGTTCACGCACGGTGAAAAGCTTTTGAATCATCAGACCCGGGTAACGCAGGGCCATGGTGAGGGGCGTATCGTATTTGCCGATTAATCGATTGACCTCATAGCTGACCCCGGCGATTAAGGGAAAGATCAAGATGCGCACGAGAATCCTGCCGATAAAAGAGGGCCAGCCGAAGAAAGACAGTATAATGACCGATAAGATCAATACCATAAATAGAAAGCTGGTGCCGCAGCGGGGATGTAGGCGGGAATACTTCCTTACTTCTTCCCCCTCCAGCGGCGCGCCGGCCTCGTAGCAGGCGATGGATTTATGCTCCGCCCCGTGGTATTCGAAGACGCGGCCGATATCCTTTTGTTTGGAAATTAAAGCCATGTAGGCAAAGAAAATCCCGATGCGGAAGACCCCTTCCACCAGATTTAGCAGAAAAGAGCTTTCAATATGGCGTTGAAAGAATGTGGCAAGTGCGTTGGGAAGGACCATAAAAAATAAAACGGCTAATAAAAACGAAAAAGCTACCGTGAAAATTTGCTCCAGCTTTTCGCCGTATTCGGGGAAGTGTTTTCTAAAAAAGCCGTCCTCTTCCCCTTCCTCTTCTTCCCAAAAGGAAGCGGAATACATAATGGCATCGACGCCGATGACCATGGCCTCGATTAATTTCACGGCACCGCGCAGCACGGGCCAATTTAAAAAGGGATACTTGTCGGCGATGCTTTTATTCTTTCCCGTGCGAAGGGCGATCTCGCCGTCGGGCTTCCTTACGGCATAGGCCGTCTTGGATGGCCCGCGCATCATCACCCCTTCGATAAGGGCTTGTCCGCCGATAGTCGTCTTAAAGGATTCGTTCATAGATTAGTGAAACTCCTTAAAAAAAAGGCCCGCTTTCACGGGCCGTCTTTTATGATCTTTTGTATTTTTTGTTAAATTTATCAATACGTCCGCCCGTATCAGTAAACTTTTGACGTCCTGTGAAGAAAATACGTCCGCCCGTATCAGTAAACTTTTGACGTCCTGTGAAGAAAGGATGACATTCGGAACAAACTTCCACTTTTAAATCCTCTTTTACAGAGCCCGTCTTGAAGGTGTTGCCACATGCACAAGTGACCGTCGCTTCTTTGTATTCGGGATGGATACCTTTTTTCATCTGTCCACACTCCTTTCTCTAAAAATTTAATTCGTATTACTAACTTTTATAGGATAGCATACTTTCTTCTTTTTGTCAATTTACTTTGCGTATTCCGGCTTGTTCTTTAAATCGTGTACGCTGTCGATAAAGCGCACGGTCTTTGAGGGCAAGCGCAGAACCAAGGATTGCGTCGTCGCCTTATTGTCCTTCATGTAGCGAACGCCCTTGAGTAAATCGCCATTGGACACGCCGGTAGCGGCAAAGATCACGTCGTTGCCCTTTACTAAATCTTCGATGGTATAGATCTTTTCGGGATCGGCACCGCTTTTTGCGACACGTTCCTTTTGCGCATCGTCATAGGTCACCAGTCTTCCTTGGAAATCGCCGCCGAGGCATTTTAATGCTGCCGCCGCGATGACGCCCTCCGGTGCGCCGCCTATGCCCATAATCATATCAATACCGCTCTCTTCAAAGCAAGTGTAAATGGCAGTAACGATATCCCCGTCTTTGATTTTTTTAATGCGAGCGCCGGTGGCACGGATTTGTTTGATCAATTCGTCGTGTCTCGGCCGATCGAGGACGGAAATAGTCATTTCTTCAGGCGACTTGCCGATGGCTTTAGAGACGCGAAGAATATTTTCTTCTACGGAGTCTTCCAAGCGGATTGCACCTTTTGCCTTCGGGCCCGTCGCGATTTTTTTCATGTAGACGTCCGGCGCGTGCAAAAGGCAGCCCTCCGGTGCCACTGCCACGACGGCAATGGCGTTGTTCATGCCGTTGGCGATGGCTGTCGTTCCGTCAATGGGGTCGACGGCAATATCTACAGCATCGTCGGATTGATGGCGCGTGCCGATTTCTTCGCCGATGTAAAGCATGGGTGCTTCGTCGATTTCACCTTCACCGATGACGACGGTTCCGCGAATGTGAACCGTATCAAACATGCGGCGCATGGCATCGACGGCAGCACCGTCGGCGCCGTTTTTGTCACCCTTTCCGAGAAAGCGCGCTCCGTTTAAAGCGGCCGCTTCCGTTACCCTTGCTAAGTTTAAACTGAGATCTCTATCCATTGGCTCTCTTCGTCCCTTCAAAATCCTTGTTAAATTGATCGATTCCCTTGTCCGTCAAGGGATGCTTCAGCATCTGCTTAAATACCTTGTAAGGCACGGTGGCAATATGCGCACCGGCCTCTGCCGCCTCTTTTACGTGAAGCGGATGGCGAATGCTTGCGGCGATCATCTCACAGTCGTAATCGTAATAATCCATAACCTCCGAAAGATCGCGTACTAATTCCATGCCGTCGTGACCGATGTCGTCGAGTCGTCCGATAAATGGGCTGATAAATGAGGCGCCGGCCGCCATGGCTAAAAGGCCTTGGTTTACGGAAAAAATCAAAGTGCAATTCGTGCGAATGCCTTCTTTTTTCAGGGCGCGTATGGCCTTCAGGCCTTCTTCGTTCATAGGTACCTTGATGACGATGTTTTTATGAATGGCGGCGAGCTTTTTTCCTTCGGCGATCATGCCCTCGGAATCCATCGCCGTTACTTCCGCACTGATGGGCCCGTCGACGAGGGATGCAATCTCTTCGATAACATCCTCAAAGACCACATCCTTTTCCTTGGCGATTAAGGAAGGATTCGTGGTCACGCCGTCCAATACACCCCATGCTTCGATTTCTTTAATCTCCGCGATATTCGCCGTATCGATGAAAAATTTCATTACTTCCAAGCCTTTGCGTCGCTGCCGAATACCTTGATTTTTTCCTTGACCGTTTCGGCCATAGCCGCACGTGCAGGCTTCAAAATCTTTCTCGGGTCAATTTCTTCGGGATTTTCTGCAACAAAGGACTTGACTGCACCGGCGAAGCTGGCGCGAATGTCTGTGTCGATATTGATCTTGCGAATGCCCGCGCCGACGGCTTTTTCCAAGGTGTCGTAGGGAACGCCGCTGGAGCCGTGAAGTACCAAAGGCACGCTGACGACGCGATCGATTTCTCTAATGCGGTCGATGTCCACCTTCGGTTCGCCTTTATAGACGCCGTGTGCCGTGCCGACGGCAATGGCCAGGGAGTCGACTCCCGTTTCTTCGACGAAAATGCGGGCTTCTTCGGGGTCGGTGTAAGTAGCTTCCGCGTCCGATACGACGATTTGATCTTCCGTGCCGCCGATTTTACCCAGCTCCGCTTCCACGGAAACGCCGACGGCGTGTGCGATCCGCACGATTTCTTTCGTTAAGCGGACGTTTTCTTCCAGCTCGTGCTTCGAAGCGTCGATCATAACGGAGGTGAATCCATTGCGAATGCAGCTCATAATCTCGTTAAAATCCGTACCGTGGTCCAGGTGCAGGGCGATGGGCACATCGATGCGTTGCGCCGTGGTCTTTACCAGTGACGTAATATATTCGACGCCTGCGTATTTAATAGCTCCCTGAGACGCTTGTAAGATAACCGGAGCGCGAAGGTCATCGGCCGCTTGGGCGATGGCCTGAATGATTTCCATATTATTGACATTAAAAGCACCGACGGCATAGCCGTGTTCGTCCGCATGTTGTAAAATTTGTTTTCCCGTAACTAGCATTTTATTGTCCTTTCTTTTCCGAAGGTTCTAAAAGTACCACCGCCATGGCGGTCATACCTTCTCCCCTACCTTCATACCCCATTTGTTCACTGGTCGTCGCTTTAATCGAAACGGCACTTAATTCTTTTTCGCAAACCTCGGCGATGTTCTCTCGCATGGCGGTGATATAGGGCGCGAGCTTCGGCTTCTGTGCAATGATGGTCGCATCGATATTACCGACGACATACCCTTTTTCCTTTACAAGAGCCATGACCTGCTTAAACATTTTCATGCTGGAGGCATCCTTGTAGGCCGGGTCCGTATCCGGAAAAAGCTTCCCGATATCGCCCAAAGCCAAAGCGCCGAGAACAGCATCTTCGATGGCGTGAACGAGAACGTCG
>QWBY01001920.1_pt1 | contig 12265 bp, 6 predicted proteins | sample 1972471 | NCBI WGS metagenome assembly QWBY01 (sample SAMN09866722, study PRJNA288562) | Human gut metagenome isolate term6_stool, whole genome shotgun sequencing... | reverse complement strand
AAGTTTTCCTCGTAATAGCGGGCTGCGTGATTGATCCTCCTCTGTATAGGGATAAGCAGACCGGTCTTGCCCAAGGTGATGGGATAGGAATTGGCCTCCGGGAGGAAGTAGCCGGCGACAAAATTGGTCTGGATCTTAGTGACCCTATCATGATTGGCCAGCTGCTTATTGTAGAGCGGGAACTTCCACTCCAGTGACTTCATTGTGGTACAAGCGACCCACATCACGTGACCATAGATGATCTTGAGGGCATCGGACTCTGCTGCCCTAAACTTGAGCGGAGATCCATTTGGCGTGGGGGCTTCCTCTGTCTTCACGCTCCTCCAGTTATTCATCGTGTTGCTTGAGTCGTAGTCAAGCTTAACGAACTTACCATCCTTATCATAGTAGCCGGTGACGATGGGGAACTTAGAGGACCCGTCGGTGTTGGCATTCTCCTTATTACGTGCGGACTTGTCGATCATCTGATTATCCATCCAGATGATGTAGGGGATGTTGCTGCGGACGTAGAATTGCTTATCCTCGCCATTCATGAAGTAGGTGGCAGCATCGCCCTCACTTAACATAGGATTGGTAAGATCCTCGTCCTCGTAGAAGACGATATTGTACTCAGTCTGATTGATCGAGAGCGTTGCCTCAGCCTTCTCACCGGATTGCTCGGTGATGAAGTGGTACTTATTCTGCCGCGTCTCGAAGGGATTCTTTGGGTTGTTGAGAGGATCTGCGGTGACCTCAAACTCATAGACCCCCGCGGAGACTTCCTTAGCTGTCTCTATAGGCGGTCGTGAGGGTGAGGCCGCAGGAGCGCCGGTGAAGGTAAAGGGTGCCCTGGTCTCATCATTTACAGCTGAGATAGGTGCGGCAGGTGTGACCCTGACGTAGAACTTCTTCTTCCCTACCGTGTACGTATTGGTGGGCGTATCCTTACCTCGCTCATCGAGCTCGATGTACTGGAGCTCCTGGGTACACTCGGGGTCAGAGAAGATCTCTATCCTTAGGTCAAGGGTATTGAGCTGAGTAATCTCGAGATTCCACCGCATACGACCAGCCTGGATATAGGCTCCGGAGAAGTCTCTCTGCTCCGTCGTGGACTTTGTCACCTCGAAGGTCACGATCTTCTCATCGGTAGCATCGGTAGCACTGGGGTCGCTGGGCTCAATCTTGAACTTGACCCAGTCAGGTAGTCCCTTTACCTCAAAGCCCCCGGGCCATGAGGTCTGGACCTTGGTGGAGAAGGTGCCGCCATTCTTGTGAAACAGCAGCTTATCATTCTGCACGCCGAGCATATACTGGCCATCGTAGACGACATTGGAGAGTGTAGACTCGTCCCATACCACGACGTTGTACATGATGTTGGCAGCCGGACCCTTCTTGGCATCCTCCTCGTTGTCGAAGCCGAGGCCACCGATATTCGTAACATTGACCTTGTAGCGGAAGTTACGCAGCAGCGATAGGTAGGTATACTCTGCAGTAGCCTCCTTACCGTTCTTCTCGAGGAAGTCAACGCGGAAGTAGGTCTCCCTGGAAGCATTACCATCAGTCTGCTTGTAGGAGAGCTTGAGGATCAGATAGGGGCGGGAGAGGTAGACCTTCTCAGTACCCGGGGTAGTCGATGCTCCGGCACTGGCGCTGGTCGGCTCCGGATTGACCGTCTCGGGGACGTAGATAGTGCGCCTAAGGAGATTATTCTCCGCCTTGTATGTAAGGGCTTCCTCATGCTTAGTGGGAGTGGTAGGCTGAGTAACCTTTTTGGCCTTGGGCTTCTTATCTCCATCGAGATCGTAATTGTCGGCATCGGGAGCAATGCGTCCGTTCTTGGCTGCGTTGTAGAGCTTCACCTCCAATAGGCTCCACTGGACCTTAATGGACTTCCCGGTGTCGGGGTCGACAATGTCGGAGGTGAGCGTCTGTGATTTCTCATCAAAGTCTCCATCATTGCCTTTGGTACCCTTGGCAGTCATATTGAGCCCGACGTCTATACGTGCCACTGCGCGGAGCAAGTGGATGGTGCCGATGGTCCGTACAGCGGAGACATCGGGATCGATAGTCTGCTGTGCGAGCTCGCCCCACATAGGGAGTCCCGTCTTGGCGAAGTCTGTGTCGGCGGTGACGGTGTACTCAAAGTTCTTTAGCACCTCAGCTTTAGTCCCTGAGACCTTCTTCACCTTATCTTCTTCAGATAGGTTGGCAAGGACGACAAAGGTAAGTCCCTCTCCAGGAAGAGCGAGAAAGGTGATCTCTCCCTTCTGAGGGTCATCCGTTGAGGGGGTGATCTTGGTCACCTTGGCATCTCTGAGATACTCTCCGGTACTCTTGAAGACCATTACGCGGGTGGTGGCGAGCTTCAGTTCACTCTCCTGCTCCACCGACAGGGCGCGGGTCTGGGGAGTCCTGAGTGCGGGGGTGTCGTAAGCAATAGACACCGTGACAGCGCCATCCAGTCGATCACTGCCGCCATCCCCGATCTGCTCCGGAGAGGCGGGATCCGGCTGGGTGCGATCCAGTAGCGTGTCTCGACATCCGACAAGGGAGAGCGCCAGCAGGAGCAGAGCCCCCAGCGAAGCGACATATCTCGAGTAAAAGGGTTTCATGTCAGTATATGTATGTATCATTATTATATCAATGTATCATCAGCGAGACAGCCATAGGTAGTCCTGTGGAGTCTGCGCGAATAGGCTATTCGGATAATCTCTTACCAAGGGATGTCCACCGGCTTATCCTCCCACGTCTCGACAATGTACGGCATAGGACCCGACGGGGTCTGCTTAAGCTTGATGTGGAGGTTGTACCAAGTGTTGCGGTGTACCTCCAGGAGGCCGGTCTCGGAGTTTTTCTCCCCGTAGGGCAGCTCAAAGACCTTGGTGCCGCGTTGCTCAGCAGCCTTGCCGGACTCAGGATCAAACTGACTGAGCACCACGTAGATGGTATTAGGCTTGTCACCTAAATTCTCAGGGACAAAGAAAGCTTCATATCCCACTCGATCCGCTATCATATAGCCACGACTATTGACTCCCCCGCCCTCCCAGGTAGTAGAGTTGTTGCGATAGTCCCAATAGGCAGGGATGACTTTCTGCTTCTCGCCCTTAGGCACCAAGGGACCTAAGTTTTGGGTCATGAAAGTCTGTATGGCATCCCAGTTGTTGGGGACGATGGAGACAACATTTGGCATCTTGGCCCAATACACCTCATCCACAAAATAATCAAAGTCTGAGGATACCTGACTGGGGAGATCCCAGCCCACAGTAACAACAGCAACAGCGCGCTCAAGGTAGATCGTATTGATCTCCTTGGGGGTATCGCTCTTCTTCTCTGAGGCTATGAGCTTGTCTTTGTTGGCGGAGGGAGCAACATGGTAGAGCCGCCCATACATAGGGATGTAGGCACTCTCGAATACAGACTCATCCGGATCTTTATCGTATGAATAATTAACGGGCTTCCATCCTTCATTGGCACCGGGACCGAAGTAATCCTCAGTCTTTGCTAATCTTTCCGTCCACTGAGCAAGGTACGTCGCAGAGTACATTGCCTTGGTCTCCGTCACAGGAATAAAGGGGCTACTCAGATCAAGATAGCCGTATTCTTTACTCCAAAAGTCTGCCTTAAGGTAAGAATTAGCAAGGAAAGTGAGCGTACCATCCTTAGGCAAGCTATAAAAGGTGATGGTGACTTCGCTATTCTCATCTGTGCGTGAGCCTGACGAGATGCCTCCCTGATAAGGGACAGGAATATTTCCGGTTACTTTATAGTCCTCGTCGCTCAGCTCCGGGATGTGAATGTTTCGGATCCAGTCTGACTTATAGACTTGTGCACCGCCACTCTCACCATAGATATAGAACTCAGGGGTCTTATCGCTCACTGTCTTACTTGGAGCACTATTCACCGTCGCCTTATCCTTATCCTGGGTGTAGTCTCGACTGAGGTCACCCACAGCGCGCGTGACGGCCTCTACAGGGCGGATCTGCTTATTGGGATCTACGAGGAAGGAGACGGTAAGGGGCTTCTCCAGCTTATATGTGCTGGGCGACTCCTCACCCTGCGTCGGCTCTACCAAGTCAATGGTACTCTTCTGGCAAGAGTGGAGCAGAGGGATAGCGAGTGCTACAATAAGAGACGAGAAAATATGTGATGTCTTCATGGCTTATCTTGTTTCCAAAGTGGATCTACACCCTCATCGTCAGGATTTACCTCAAACGTCTGATCCACACGTTTCCAAGGATAGACCAACACCCCACTCTGCTGCACCTGCAGCTCATCGCCGTAGAAGGTGAGGTCGATGTCGTAGATCGTATTGCGGCGGATGGAGTAGTAGTCCGAGGCGCCCTTCTCATTGTGGAGCGGGATGCGGTAGACGTAGTCCTTACTATCGGAGAGATGCCGGAAGGTCAGCTCGATGCGGACAGAGGAGGCTCCTGCCTCGGTCTCACCTACCTGCCCGAGATAGAGGCTGGGGAGGTAGAGGTGGAAGGGATTCTCGTCGGTGTCATCCCAGACTTTGGTGTAGAAGAGTGGCGTGTGCCAGAGCTTCCGGAGGCCTCCCTTGGTGCCCTTATTGATAACATTCTGCCACGCCTGGGACTCGGATAGGTTACTTCCGTCCTCCCATCCTCCGTTAGAGGTGATGCCCTTATCCGCAAGTATGGTAGGCGAGGTATAGCCCACAGACCGGATAACCTCCTCGAGTGCGGTGTACTCTCCGGCGGAGGGCAGGATGGGATAGGAGTAGCTGGTACCTGTCGCAGTGGTAGTCGCCAGGATCTTCATCCCCTTGAGTCGATAGTCGGAGGGACGACGAACGGTCTCTGTGCCACTCTTGTCCTTGTGAGACTGGAGGTAGTCACCGCCCTTACTCTCTGTCGTGGTGAGGAAGAGATCGACCCGGGCAAAGATGCGCTCCATATTAATCACCGGCTCTAAGGGCTTGGTCGGTGTCTCTGAGGGCACGGTGATCACCTGCTGCCCGAGGATCGGGAAATCCTGATGCTTAGAACTATTGCCAATGTAGACCTCTGTCTGATCCGGTCTAGCGACAAAGGTACGGTTGCTGTGAGTAAGACCCATAAGTGCACTAACTGTCACAGTTCCCTTATCCTTTGCAGCATTCCGGAGTGCAACAGAATTAGCCACGGTGATAAAGGTGTAGCGACCCGGCTTAAGGGCCAGCTCCATGACCGCCTCTCCGTCGTTATTGGTAGTAAAGGACTTGGCCACCACATTGGTTCCATTAAGCTTATCTCCGGTTATACCACTATCATCTCCTGACCCGTAGTAATAGATCACCTGCGAGGCCTCTGAGCCAAACTCGGGGATGACAAAGAGGAAGATGTCACGGATCGCCTTCTCACCACCCTCAGCATCCCTGGTGAGCTTCTCAAAAGTATCGGTACCGGTGCTGGTATTGTCCACTACGGCACGGGTGCCGGCGTGGGTGCCGGCGTAGCCCTCCACCGCCGCCATGATGCGCACGGTGCGGGGGCAGGCGGCGTCTATCTCCTCCTGGGTGGGAACCAAGCTGCTGTGGCACGCACCGAGGACGAGCAGGGCTGTGGCGAGGAGCGCTGACCGGCAGAGACGCCTCAGGAGAGGGGCTGTGTATATGCTGTGATTGCTATTCATGCTATTCTCACTCGTTATTTCGTTTCGCCCAGCAGATCGTAGGACTGGTGGATGTAATTCCATTTGAGTACCGTTGCCTTGACCCTGATGGTGATCTCCGGATTGTTGATCGGTGGGATCTCAGGATCGGGATCGGGCTCGAGGGGGTTGTCGTCGGGCTTCGGGATGTAGGGATCTTTGGGGTCTACGGGGTCGTAGCTGTACCCCAGACCATTGACTCCCTGGATCTCGAGGTCGTAGATATTATTGCGTCGGGTATCGCAGTTGTAGATCTTATTGGGCTCGCCCTGAGCATTGAGGGGTGTGAGATAGACCATCCGCCCACCGGCATACTTCCGGGCGCTCTTATTGCCATCTGCCCTGGCAGCGAGGAGCGTATCGTAGATGATGCCATTGGCTCCGACGTAGAAGGTGCCGGGCGTGTCGTGCATCAGGAAGAACGTATGTCCCTCGTGAGAGTCCATCAGATCAGGTATGGAGAAGCGTGACGAATCGAAGAGCTCCTTTTTCTTCGCCATATCCCAACTCGGTATCTCCGTGACACAGATCCAGTACCAGCGATCCTTCATAAAGTCCTCCGAAGAAGCATCCTTAACGTGCTTCCTCATCTTTTCCCAAGTCTCTAAACTCCTCTTAAAGGTACCGGGCGCATTTGGCAACTCAGATGTCGTGAGCTTCCGTGCATCTTTCTCTGTGTAGACCACGCGACTCATAGCAGAGAAGTAGGGGAAGGCCTTCTCATTGAACTCGCCTCTCTTTCCCTTGCTTATCTTGCCGAGGTCGCCATAGACCTTGGCATAGGTGACCTTGTCGTAGCCGATCGTGCGGGGATAGGGTTTGCTCTGCCCCTCGGTCTCCTCGAGTGCATGCTCGTAGAAGTAGATCCCGTCGGCGACAGACTGCTTCCCGCTCGGTGTCGCTGACAGCTCCTTCCAGGCAAAGTTGCCGGTGGCGTCAGGCGTCTTGATCACGTTGGAGAGCTTCATCAGACCGCTCTTATTGGAGGCGGTGGAGAGTCCATCGTAAAGGCCATCTGTCCCCATGGTGCGCTCTCCGGCATTATTGCGGTAGAGGTAGACCTGCCTGCCACTGCCGGCGACAGCCCAGTGCAGGTTGGCGATCGTGCCGGGGACCCCGGTGGGGGTAAAGCCGGACTTCTTGTAGAGCTGAGCCTTGGAGACGACACGCTCGACAGGGAGAGCACCCTCCTTGGGGAAGACATTATCGCCCGATCTCGCCGGTGTCACCACATCGGGCATAATAACGGCACTGCGATTGACATCTCCGGTCATGGTGAAGCCTTTATCATCCATCAGTAGGCTGATCTGGTCGAGACCTATAGTGGTCTGCTCACTGCGCGAGAGGGTATTCAGGGGGAGGGTGTGACCATTGAGGAGGATGGTGTAGTCTCTCTCCTCAGAGGGATTCTGCACCCCATTGACCTTAAACGTCGCTTGGTAGATGGGTGCATTCCTCTTGTCGGGGGTAGCCTGCATCCAGCCCTCCTTGGCGAGCCAGAGGTTGAGCACATGGACCTCTCCCTCTCCACTCCCATCGAGCGGATCAGCATTACTCTCTGAGAGAGCACGTGTGCCCATAGACCCTATGACCGAAGTGCGGAGAGTGACCATAGTCGATGAGGTGCTCTCCGTCGCGGGCTCACTTGTGGTAACGTTGCTGCGACAGCCGGAGGCGAGGAGCAGCGTCAGCAGAAGGAGTGGGGTCGCTATATGGTGGTCGAAATATCTCATGGCAGTCATCACTTCAGTATCACGTTCCGGTAAACCAAGTTCCACTGCTTGACGGTGATGGCGACCATCATCCAGGTCCCTTGGTCGGTAGGTTCAAGCTCGACGATCATATCAATAGGGCGCCGGCAGAAGTTGACCTTCATCCGAGGGGTGAGATGGAAGTAGTCACCGAAGGTGGTCTCGTAAAGGACCTTACCCTCGCTGTCGCTCAGTGCCAGCTTCGTCTCCGCTGCTCTGTCAGCGACAATGCGGAAGAGATCCATCGACACTGTACCGTATACCTCATCGCCGACGACGTGAAGGGGCTGACGGTAGGTCACCTCACCGGCTTGGGGGAGACCACTTGCGAGGAGGGCATTCTCCGGCGTGGTCACCTCGAGGGTGTAGGCTCCGGCGGGGAGGCCCTTGACGGAGAAATTGAGCGTATGGAGCTTCTCCTCCATCCCCATCACCAATGTATCGGTGACGGTACCTCGGGACGCATAGCCGGTATTGTCGTACTTGTCACTGATCCCGTACCAGATCTCCGGCAGGTCGGCATGCGTCTGCGGGGTCTTCTCGAGGGCGAGGAGCAGCTGATCTATGGAAGTAACCTCATCGAGACGATAGGGGGTGAAGTCCTCGGCAAGGAGGGAGACAAAGGTGAGCTTCCCATACTCTCTCACCACCACATCACAGAAGGAGTTCGCTGTGGTAGGAGGCGTCTTCTGCTCGGGTAGCTCCAGCTTGACCCTCGAGCCATCGGTGCGGAAGGCCATCACGCGGAAGTCCTTCCCCTTGGCAAGCGGAGCATACTTATCGGGCACAGAGCCCCCGCACGGAACAGCGTACTGCATCTGCAGCCTGACGATCTGCGGACAGTCGCTCAGATTCTCGTAGACGCAGGGGTGACACCCGGTTAGGAGTAATCCCATCACTCCGAGCAGCGAGGTAACTATCGTGAGTGGTAAAAGTCTCTTCCTCATATCTGTCTCATGGTTTCCCATGCACTTACATTTTCAAAGCTTCGCTCTCCCTTCAGTGGATGGGGAGAATTATTCTCTATAGTGTGGGCAGGTGGGCGGTCAAGCCCGCCTGCCCTATGCCGGCTAAGCGCCGGACTTAATCAGGAAGATCTCTCGTAAGAGATGATCAGTGCTTAGAGAGGGTAACGTCGCGATTGACAACGTTCCAGGGGAGGATCTGCGTGAAGAATGCAGCGAAGGTCTCAGCCTCGTCCCAAGAGGGATCACCACCATCAGGAGGAGTGGTAGGCTCATCGGGGTTGTTGGGCTTCGGGATGTTCGGATCCTCGGTATCGTTCGGGTCGTAGTTCATACCAACCTTCTCGAAGGCAGTAACGTTAACGACGTAGATGTTGTTACGGCGAGTGTCAGCATAGATAGTGGTCTCACCACTCTTGACCTGGTTCCAGGGCATACGGTAGACGCACTTACCATTCTCGTACATGTAAGACTTCTGACCGGGAGCCGTAACGCTAAGCTTAGCAGCCTCTGAGCTGGCGTAGAAGACACCATCGGTCTCACCGAGGAAGAAGGAAGTACCGGCAGTGAAGCCCTCTACCTTAACGAGAGTCTTCACTACGACACCCTCCTTACCACCGTCAGCCTGATCCTTAGCCTCAGCAGTAGTGGGGTCGAAGTACTCACCGGTGCCCTTCTGTGCCTTAAAGACATTCTTGATGGTCATGACCTCCTTCGGAGTGTATACACCGTATACCTTAGCATATGCGTTACGGTGTGCACCGAGGTTAGCCGCATCTGCAGGGTTGGCAACGGAGTTCTCGAAGAAGTAGTAACCGGCCTTAGCGAACGGCTTGCTGTAGTCAGTCACCGTAGCGACGAGAGCGCGGTCAGTGAGCTCAGCGAGCTGGAAATTCGCACGATTCTCCTTATCCGTAGTGGCGTCATCATCATAGGATGCAGTGGTGACTACATCGTCCACGAGAGACTTGAAGCCCTCATACTTATTAGCGGCACCCATCTTGCGCTTACCAGCGTAGGTTCCGAAGATGTAGGTCTTCTTAGCACCCATGGCACCACCGTACTTCAGCCCGGTGAGATCACCGAGGTTGTCCTCGGTAGCAATAGCCGCACCGGTATTGAGAGGAGTGGTCACGATACCCTGAGCCACGACACGCTCAGCATCCAGCTGGAAGCCGTTCTTGTCTGCATTGGGAGCATTGAGAGCCTTGACCTCATCCTCGCTGATCTTGGGCTGTACGACGAAGGTAGCGACCTTGGAGGTCATAACGAAGCCCTTGGTGTCATCAGCATAGGTTGCAGCAGTCTCTGAGTCAGCAGAAACAGCCTTAGCAGCTTCGTTAACAAGTGTGGGCAGAGTGATGCCACCCTTGTTGAGTACAAGAGCGAAAGCACGAGATCCTGCAGAGGTCTTGAAAGCCTTGGTCTTGTAGTAGTCACCTATTTTCTTGAAGTCAGTATCAAGGGTGGTGAACTCCAGAGTAGGCTCGTTAGAGATCAGAGAGATGCTATTGACAGCACCCTCCTCATTACGGCCTACATTGTCGGGCTCAGCACGAAGCTCGTTGCCGGCGCCAATGGTGATTGAGGCGTAGGTGTTGCCCTGAGCGATCTCAGGAGCAGCCTCGTTGTTGGTTTTGTTGCAGGCAGCGAAGCTGAAAGCTACGAGAGCAGCTGCAACGGTTGTTGTTACTTTTCTCATAATTGTTTTGAGTTAGTGAAAAAGAAACTGTTGTTAGTAATATAGTAATGTAATTTCAGTTTTATAGGTGGCGCTATCTTATCGGACGAGTCGGACAGTGCGAAATGGGTCTGGCGGCGGGAGCACCCCGGAGGGGTGCCTTTTTCATAGCCCGGGTGTCGAGGCGCGAAGTGCCGATGACCCCGGGTAACCGGCGATCCTCCCTATAGGTCCGACCCCGACAGGGGTCGCTCCCTCCGGTGATCCCCTCTTACGAGCGACCCCTGGCGGGGTCGAGGGAAAAGAGAGGCTCATCCATCCCCGGGGTCTTCGTCGGGGCTAACGCCCCTCCTCGACACCCGGGCTATGAAAGACCGACCCCTGCCGGGGTCGTCCCCTGATCGGACGGCGCGATGCCATATCAGAGGAGGCGGCGGGAGCACCCCGGCAGGGGTGCCTTCTTCATAGCCCGGGTGTCGAGGCACGAAGTGCCGATGACCCCGGGTAATCGGCGATCCTCCCTAGAGGTCCGACCCCGACAGGGGTCGCTCCCTCCGTGCGATGTCCTATATATATGTCTACTTGGTCGTCCCGGGCACCGCTGTGCCCGGTAGATAAGTCCCTATCAGAGGCTCTCGACGAGCTTGCGAAGCTCGGCAAGGTTGTCGGCGGCACGCTTGTCGCCCTTGGCGACAGCCTCAGTGAAGCACTTCTCCGCCTCGTCGTACTTGCCGGTGAGGGCAAGGGCGATACCGCGGTTGTTGAGTGCCTGCGCCCGCTGGTCACCTGCCCTATCGAGCAGAGCAACAGCCTCGGAGACCTCTCCGGCAGTGAGCCTTGCGGCTGCGGCATTGACGAGAGCGATGGGCTCATTGGGGAAGTACTTGGCGGCGATGCGGAAGGCCTCATCGTACTCCTTGGAGCCTACCTTGTAGCTGTCGGCGACGAGGTACATCTCGTTAAGGCTGAGGAGCTTCGGGTTGGTCTTGATCAGCTCCCGTGCCTCCTCAAGGTTGAATCCCCGGACGGTGTAGGCAAAGGCGTAGTCCGTGCGACGCACCTTAGCGTAGAGACCGGCATCAGACACCAGCTCACGGAAGGGGGCACCGCCATTGAGGGCGCGAATCTTCGGGTCGCGGGCGTCACCGCTGTAGTTGTCGATGATCTGCTGGAGGTCGGTCTTGTAGCTGAGGTCAGACTCGCGGACGAGCTTCTCCACACCTGCCCAGTCCTCACCACGTCCGGTGACGGTCATGGCGGACCGCTTGATGCCGTGGGTGCGACTGAGGTAGTCGGCGAAGGCCTTCGCACGGCGCTCGGAGAGTGCCTTATTGTACCCCGCCGGAGCCTCAGGAGAGGCCCAGCCCTCTATGGTCATACCGGTGAGGGTGATGTCCTTATTATTGAGTACGGAGCGCACCTTGCTGTCGACGTCATCAAGGATGGTAGCATTTTGCTTATAGTTGCGATCGATATTGTCCTTATCGATGCGGAATGCGATGGTGGCAGAGTACTTGTCGGAGCGCACCTTGACCGGCTCAGCAGCGGGGACGATGTAGGTTGATACATAGGTGGGGCGGTAGGGCTCCGGCTTGACGAAGGGGGTGAGGAGGGTCATCGTGGCGGTGCCTCTGTCGCAGTCGGCGCAGCCGGTGAGCCACTCGTCGATGGAGAGGACGGCTCCGCGCATACCCTTACTGTAGGGGATGGTGGTGCTGTAGTGGATCGTCTGTGCCTTGCCATTCTGGCGGCGGGTGATGCTCTGTGGCTTGGCGGCGGCATAGTAGTCGGGTGTGTGACCGAAGGAGAGCTGGCGATCGAGCGCCTTGTCACGGGTACCACCGACGATGTAGATCGGCTCGAGGAGCTGCTCGTAGGAGCCGTCGGGCTGAGCGATCCTCGGTGTGAGGATGATGAGGTCGTTGCTGCCCACACGGAGGTCATCGAGGATGAGGTCGAGGGCGAGGCTCACCTGACCGGCGGCCTTATCGACCTTGACGGTGTGGGTAGCCTTGATCTGATCCAGGTGGCGTACCGGCTTCGCAGCGAAGGCGGTGAGGGCGAGGAGCGACAGGAGTGTCGCGGCAAATATCTTTTTCATCTTATCCATGGATCAATTGAAGAAGTAGGTGAGGGACAGCGTGGCGCGGGTGAGGCCGAAGTAGTCGTAGGTGCTCTCATCGAGGAGCGGGCTGCAGACGGGGCACTCATACTTCCTGTAGGGAGTGCGCGCCCAG
>QWBY01007752.1_pt1 | contig 12267 bp, 9 predicted proteins | sample 1972471 | NCBI WGS metagenome assembly QWBY01 (sample SAMN09866722, study PRJNA288562) | Human gut metagenome isolate term6_stool, whole genome shotgun sequencing... | reverse complement strand
AATCTAGGGGATATCCCTTTCGTCCTCGGGTACTTTTTTCTTCTTTCATTGTTGTTGGGGTTGGCTTCCCCAACTGTGTACTATTTCAGGAGAGGACAATTTGATTTTTTTCCACGTGGCTATTGAATTAGAGGTTAGAGATTAGACGTTAGAGCCATAGGACCTTACAGCGGGCTACTTGTAAGATTTGCGGAAGATCCTCCTGAGGGGACTTGTATTTGTAGCTCTTTTTATATACCTTTGTGATGCAGTCTAGGCTGGTAGCTCTAGATATATGAGCTGCGAGACTATAGATGCATCTGTAACACTTAACATAAACAAATAAAGCAACATGACACACGAACTAATAAAGCTCCCCTACGCAAACAATGCACTTGAGCCTGTAATCAGCGCTGAGACGATTCAGTATCACCACGGCAAGCACCTCAAGGGCTACGTAGATACACTCAATAAGCTACTCCCCGACTCTGACCTGAAGGATGCCTCTCTGGAGGATCTCGTCCGCAAGGCTGAGGGCAAGCTATACAATCAGGCTGGCCAGGTGATGAATCACAATATGTACTTCCTACAGTTTGCTCCCAAGGCGGGTGGTCAGCCCGAGGGCAAGCTCGCTGAGGCTATCAAGCGTGACTTCGGCAGCTTTGAGGAGTTTCAGAAGGCTTTCAACGAGGCCTGCACTTCACTCTTTGGCTCAGGCTGGGCGTGGCTAGCTAGTGACAACCAGGGCAAGCTCTCAATAGAGAAGGAGCCAAACGCTGGCAACCCACTACGCAAGGGTCTCAAGCCTCTGATGTGCTTCGACGTATGGGAGCACGCTTACTACCTAACCTATCAAAACCGCCGTGCCGACCACGTCAAGGATCTCTGGTCTATCATCGACTGGAAGGAGATCGCTCGTCGCTACGAGGCTTAAATAGGATAACACTCTAGTGGAGAGATCGGGAGCTAGTGCGTACGACCCTTGCAGGTCTGATGACCGGCTCTCGATCTTTTCCTGTTCTAGACAAGAGATAGCGTATCAATCATTTCAACAAGTATAAGACACTATGAGTTTCGTAACACAAGACAAGCTGGTCATCATCGGTGCTGCCGGCATGATCGGATCAAACATGGCGCAGACCGCGGCCATGATGCGCCTTACCCCAAACATCTGCCTCTACGACCCCTATGCTAAGGGTCTCGAGGGTGTCTGGGAGGAGATGCGTCACTGTGGCTTCGATGGAATCAATCTAACCTTTACCTCTGACATCGCAGAGGCTCTACGAGGAGCTAAGTATATCGTATCTTCTGGTGGCGCACCTCGCAAAGAGGGCATGACACGCGAAGACCTCCTTAAGGGGAACTCCGAGATAGCTGCTGAGCTGGGGCGCAACATCAAGCAGTATTGCCCCGATGTGAACCATGTAGTCATCATCTTTAACCCCGCAGACATCACGGGGCTAGTCACGCTGATACACTCAGGCCTTAAGCCTTCACAGGTGACTACCCTTGCTGCGCTTGATAGTACACGTCTACAGAGCGAGCTAGCTAAGCACTTCGGGCTCCGGCAGAGTCAGGTAACGAATACTCGTACCTATGGTGGTCACGGAGAGCAGATGGCCGTCTTCGCCAGCACAGCCCGCATCGACGGCAAGCCTCTGACGGATCTCATCGGCACCGATCGCCTCACGCATGACCAGTGGGCTGCACTCCAGCAGCGTGTCATCAAGGGCGGTGCAAACATTATCGCGCTACGTGGTCGCTCTAGCTTCCAGAGCCCCGCTTACGTCTCCATAGAGATGATTCGCGCGGCTATGGGCGGTGAGCCATTCCGCTGGCCCGCAGGGTGCTTCGTCAGTGACCATCGCTACAAGAACGTGATGATGGCGCGTGAGACTACCATAACTCGTGAGGGCGTGACCTACAAGGAGGTAGACGGCCTACCCGAGGAGGAGGCTGCTCTAGACAAGAGCTACAAGCATCTAGAGGGTATGCGCGAGCAGATCATCGAGATGGGCGTCATACCGCCCGTTGCCGAGTGGCATAAGGTCAATCCGAACCTATAAAGTTTCGGATAGACTGTCTGACAAGACGATGACTCACCCTTTCATCTAGGGGTGAGGACAATTAATTAGCGGTCACGTGAAGATGTCAAACCTTCACGTGACCGCCTTTTTTAAACGAACCTCTAGCAAGAAGCTCTCTTTATCCGCTCTTTTTACTACCTTTGTAGCTACTGTAGCTATGACCGACATCTTGCTCTTCTCAGGGGCTACCTAGGAGAGCTACTATTTACCCTATACCACACGCCACAAGCACTATGACTACAAGACCTATCCGGCGAGCCCTCATATCAGTCTACCACAAGGAGGGCATCGATCGCATCGCACGTATACTACATGCAGCCGAGGTAGAGATTGTCTCCACGGGAGGCACTCAGCAGTATATCGAGTCGCTCGGGATACCCTGCACACCAGTAGAGGCTCTGACCTCTCTGCCCTCTATCCTAGGAGGACGCGTCAAGACACTCCACCCAATGATCTTCGGAGGTATCCTTGCACGGCGAGACAATGCGCATGATGAGGAGCAGGTAGCGCAGTACGCCCTCCCCCTGATAGACCTTGTCATTGTGGATCTATACCCCTTTGCTGAGACGGTCGCTAGTGGTGCCAGTGAGGAGGAGATCATTGAGAAGATCGACATCGGCGGTATCTCCCTCATACGTGCTGCGGCAAAGAACTACCACGACGTGCTTATCTGCTCGCATCGTGATCAGTACGACGGGCTCATAGAGCTGCTGGAGCGTGACGGCTGCTCTACAACGCTACCAGAGCGAAGGAGCTATGCGCTGCGTGCTTTTGAGGTGACAGCGACCTACGACAGTGATATCTTCAATTACTTTGATGCAGGCGCTCATACGGCACTACATATCTCCGGGCGCAACCCACGAGTCCTACGCTATGGCGAGAATCCTCACCAGATGGGCTTCTACTATGGCGACCTAGATCACTACTTTGACAAGCTACAAGGCAAGGAGCTATCCTACAACAACCTACAGGATCTAGACGCTGCCGTGCATCTCATTCAGGAGTTCGAAGCGCCCACCTTTGCGGTACTCAAGCACACCAACCCGTGCGGTATCGCTTCACGCGAGACGATCTCGGAGGCTTGGCAAGCAGCTTATGAGGCGGACACGGAGTCTGCCTTTGGCGGTATCCTAGTGGCAAATAGAGCAATCGACAAGGAGACAGCAGAGCAGATCTCGCATATCTTCTTTGAGGTACTCATAGCTCCAGACTTTGACACTGAAGCTTTGCAGATATTGGGTCAGAAGTCGAAGCGCATCCTCCTACTACAGAAAGCTCCCCTACCCGACCTAGACAGCATCCGCACAGCTGCGGGTGGCTATTTGGTACAGACGCCTGACATACTCTCCGAGCCAGTCGTCTACACATCTGTCACGGAGGCTACGCCCTCCGAAGATGAGATGGCAGACATCCGTATGGCCGAGAGCATCGTCAAGTACTGCAAGAGCAATGCGCTGGCTATCGTCCGTGACAGCCAACTACTGCGATCCAGAAGGCGCACACCTTTGGCTTTGACCTCAAGGGGGCTGTCCTGGCGAGCGACGCTTTCTTCCCCTTCCGTGACTGTGTGGATCTAGCAGCCACAGCCGGCATCACGGCAATCGTACAGCCTGGAGGATCGATACGAGACCAGGAGAGCATCGACGCGTGCAACGAGCAGGGCGTTGCCATGGTGACGACAGGTATTCGCCACTTTAGACATTAATCATTAGTCACAATCAAACAATATATGGGACTATTCAAACTACGACAAGAATTAGCTATTGACCTCGGCACAGCTAATACGATTATAATGAAGGATGGGAAGATCGTCTTCGATGAGCCTAGTGTCATCGCTTTCGATCGGCGCAACGACGAGGTGATTGCCGTGGGTACGAAGGCGCGAGAGATCTATGAGAAGGGACACGAGTACATTCGCTCGGTGCGTCCTCTCAGAGATGGCGTCATAGCGGACTTTGACGCAGCCGAGAAGATGATCCGAGGTATGGTCAAGCAGATCAATAAGAAGTCGCACTCGCTCTTCTCCCCCTCACTACGTATGGTAGTCAGTGTACCCTCGGGCAGTACTGAAGTAGAGATACGCGCCGTCAAGGACTCGAGCGAGCACGCTGGCGGCCGTGACGTCTATATGCTCTATGAGTCGATGGCTGCCGCTATAGGCATCGGCATAGATGTCCTCGCCCCTGAGGGCAACATGGTAGTCGACATAGGCGGTGGTACGACCGAGATAGCTGTCATCTCGCTCGGTGGTATCTCCTCTAAGCAGTCGATACGTGTAGCCGGTGACGAGTTCACCCACGACATTATGGAGTACATGCGCCAGAAGCACAATGTACGTGTCGGTGAGCGTACCGCAGAGCAGATCAAGATCGAGGTAGGTAGTGCTCTCGCTGAGCTAGACAACGCTCCCGAAGACTTTATCGTCACGAGTGCCGACCTGATGGACTCTCTGCCACGACAGATCAGCGTCTCCTATCAGGAGATCGCTCAGTGTCTCGACAAGTCTATAGTCAAGATCGAGAGCGCTATCCTCAAGACACTAGAGAGTACGCCTCCTGAGCTCTACTCCGATGTAACGCAAAACGGTATTTCCCTGACAGGCGGTGGTGCACTCCTGCGTGGTCTGGCGGATAGACTGACACGTCGCTTCGCGATACAGTTCAACGTCCCCGAGGATCCACTACGCGCTGTGGCTATGGGTACCGACAAGGCGCTCAAGAATGTAGATAGTTACAACTTTCTCATTCACTAGAGGGTAGTCACGTGGCACTATAGCAATAAGAGATAACCATGCGTCGTCTCCTCGAACTCCTTCGTGCGAACCTGCACTGGGTGCTCCTAGTAGTGGTGTGTGAGGCGGTCGCCTTGCTCCTACTCTTTCATGGCAGTCTCTACCACTCATTCGTGGGAGCGGCTGCCAGTTCGTCTGTCGTGGGGAGGATTCATACCGAGGGGTCACGCTGGCGCTCCTACTTATCGCTACAGCAGCAGAACCAGCAGCTCACGGCACAGTTGGCAGCGCTCGAAGGGCGCTACCTCTCCCTGCAGAGGCAATTCGAATACTTCCTCGCAGACACCGTCGTACCACAGGTGCTGACACCTTTAGACACCTTAGACACCATCGTGCGGGAGGAGCCTAGCTTTACCTTTGTGACGGCACGGGTCGTCAGCTTGACCTATCTCAAGGCAAACAATATGATGACCATAGATCGTGGCGCTCGTGACGGCATCAAGCCCAATATGGGGGTCGTCTCCCAGAGCGGTGTCGTAGGCATCGTTGCTCAGGTAGGGGCTCGCTACGCTACGGTCGTACCGCTCATCAACGAGAGCCTGACCCTCAGCTGTATGACACTACGCGAAAGGCATGTGGGAAATCTCTCGTGGCGACAAAAGCTCTCTCCCTCGGAGAGCATCGTGCGGGGCTTGCCCAAGCATGCGCATCTAGCCGTCGGGGACACGCTCGTGACGAGTGGCTACTCTGCGATCTTTCCGCCAGGCATGGTGATCGGTAGACTAGAGGGCGAAGGCGCTGAGGGCACGCCCCTGACCTATCGCAAGGAGCTTCCTGTGCTTCTCGCGACAGACTTCGGGCAGCTACACCACGTCTATGTGATAACGGGTGACAGTGCGCTCAATCTAGAGAAGCAAGAGAGCAAAGAGGATCTATGAGACTACAAATGATATGGACCACCCTAGGCATCGTACTACTAGTACTGCTACAGGTCGAGGTCTTTAACTACATACAGCTCTTTCGCTATGCGACCCCCTCGGTCTATCTCTTTGCGCTACTACTCTTTAGCGTAGATACTCCGCGAGAGTGGCTCACACTGGTCGGAGCACTCGTCGGACTCTCCGTCGATCTCCTCAGTGGCACCCCAGGGCTACACATGGCCTCCTTGACGCTCGTCGGCTTCCTACGCAACTACCTCCTAGCTCCTGCCGTAGATGTCGAGAGCAACTTACGCCGCGCTCCTTCCATGCGCATACATGGTTGGGGCATCTGGCTCGTTATCCTAGAGATGGTCGCGATCCATCAGTTTGTCCTCTTCACGCTAGACTCACTGCGCGGCTTCGACTGGGGCTATTACTTTCTCAGGATGGGTAGTAGTATGCTCCTGACCTATCTCATCGTGATGATCCTGCAGATGCTCTTCCTCGAGCACCTGCCACGGCATCAGAGCTAGCGGATAAATATATGGAGCGTTCACGCCATCGACTACGCATCGCCGTCCTCCCGATGATCGCTATAAGCATCGTGGTGCTATATGTCATACGGCTCGGCTATCTGCAGCTCGTAAGCTCAGAGTACAAAGAGCGCGCTATGCGCAATGCTCTTTATGAAGAGGTCATCTTCCCTGACCGAGGCGTCATCTATGACCGCAAAGGGACGCTACTCGTCTACAACGAGCCAGCCTACGACCTCCTCGTCACTACAAAAGAGCTCGCCGACACCCTCGACATGCCCCTACTGTCCAGCCTCCTCCACACCTCCGAGCTCGAGCTCAAGGATCGCATGACGGCACTGCGGGATCGCTCGATCAATCCCGGCTACTCGCCCTTTACTCCGCAACTCTTCTGGTCACAGCTCACCAGCGAAGAGGCGGGCTTCATACAGGAGCAGCTCTTCCGTCTACCAGGCTTCACACTTCGTCCCCGCGCTGTACGTCGCTCCGACCAGCCCAATGCCGCACTGCTACTCGGATACCTAGGCGAGTCCAGTCCCGAGGAGCTCAAAGCCGATAGCACCCTCGCTCTCGGACAATATGTAGGCAAGAGTGGCGTCGAGCGCACCTACGACAGCATCTTACGAGGGCGCAATGGTGTCAACCTCCTGCTCCGAGACGCCCGTGGTAGGATCCAGGGGAGCTACAACGACGGTGCTGACGACATCGAGGCGATCCCTGGCGAAGATCTGACCCTCAGCATCGACATAGGTTTGCAGAGCCTAGGCGAAAAGCTCCTGCAGGGCAAGCGTGGTGCTATCGTCATGATCGAGCCCAAGAGTGGCGAAGTGCTCTGTCTCGTCTCTTCACCCTCTTACGACGTGCGCCTGCTGCAAGGCAAGAGCTTAGGCAAGGCACACCAGCAGCTAGTCCTACAGGAGGGCAAGCCTCTCTTCAACCGAGCCATCATGGGTACCTACCCCCCCGGCTCTACCTTCAAGCCCGCCATGGGCGCCTTGATGCTTCAGGAGCATCTCGTCACCCCCTCCACGCTCCTCTCCTGTGCTCATGGCTATCCTCGTATGCGAGGACGTCCCGCCTGCCACGGTCATGCCTCCCCGCTCAATCTGCGCAGTGCGCTAACCACCTCTTGCAACGCTTACTTCTGCTGGGGACTGCACTTCCTACTAGACGATCGCACACGCTACCCCAGCGTGCAGGATGCGCTCAATAAGTGGCGAGACTATATGGTAGACTTTGGCTTCGGCTACAAGCTTGGCGTCGACCTAGCGGGCGAGAACCGTGGCTTCATACCCAATAGCTCCGTCTACGATCGTGTCTATCGACGCTGGAACTCCTCCACCATCATCTCCCTCTCCATCGGTCAGGGCGAGGTGCTGCTCACCCCCCTCCAGATGGCAAACCTCGCAGCTACCATCGCCAATAGAGGGTACTACTACAAGCCCCATGTCGTCCGCAAGATCGAGCACTCCCCACTAGACTCCATTTATAGGACACCGCACCATACGATCGTCTCGCCAGGTTACTGGGAGGAGATCGCACAGGGGATGCACGGCGCCGTCCTAGCGGGCACTTGTCGTCGGGCTAACTTTGCTCCAGGCGAAATCAACGTATGCGGTAAGACCGGTACAGCCGAAAACCGCTTTGGCAAAGACCACTCCGCCTTCATCGGCTTTGCTCCTCTCGAAGACCCCAAAGTGGCGATCAGCGTCTATGTTGAGAACGGAGGCTTCGGAGCCATATACGGCGTACCTATCGGGCGCGTCATGATGGAGTACTACCTACGTGATGGCGAGCTCTCAGGGACTTCTCAAGCCATTGTGGAGCAGATTAGCCGACAGAAGATCTTCTACACACACGACACCTAAGAACCAACAAGCAGCATGCCATACCTTAGTAAGCAGCGACGTAGCAACCTACTGATGCGCCTTGACTGGCCGCTCATCATCCTCTATCTCCTGATGGTAGCTGGGGGGTGGCTCGCTATCTGTGGCGCCACGTACGACTTCACGCCGGGTCATCTGCTAGAGATGGGAGGCCGACCGATGCAGCAGCTCATATGGATCTCTCTAGCTCTGGGGCTAGGCGGGATCGTGCTCCTCATCGACGAAGATCTCTTTGAGTCTGGGGCGCCATACCTATACATCGCCTTTATACTCCTGCTCATCGTAACTGCCATCGTGGCACCTGACATCAAAGGCTCCCGCTCGTGGCTCGTCATAGGTCCCGTCAGGGTGCAGCCCGCTGAGTTTGCCAAGCTCGGCACCGCACTCATGCTCGCCTACTGGCTCAATCGTCCCGAGTTCAAGCTCACCACCCTGCGCGGCTATCTAGAGGTCTTTGCGATCATCCTCTTGCCCATGGCGATCATTATCCTGCAGAGCGAGACAGGGTCGGCACTCGTCTTCTGCGCCTTCTTCTTAGCACTCTATCGTGAGGGACTCTCAGGAGCCTTCCTTCTACTCGCCTCGCTAGCGGTGACGCTCTTTGTAGTGTCACTCATGCTGGCCGACGTGAGCTGGGGAGCAACCGACGCTAGTCGGCTCCTCATCTGTAGCATCATCTCAGCAGCTACGCTCCTCTACCTCAGTAGCATCGTACGGTGGAAGCCACGTGAGCGGCGCATCTTGTGGATCGTCACCGCCGTATACTTCGTCGGTATGTATATCTCTCTGCGCTGGCTGCAGATCGATTACAGCTATGTCGCCTTAGTACTGATGAGCTGCATCATCCTCTTTTGCTTCGGTCGCGCTTTGTTGCATTACTCCCGCTCCTACCTCTTAGTAGGCTTAGCCAGCTTAGGCTTGCTGGCCTTCTCGCTCTCGGTAGAGTACGTCTACAACGACATCCTCGCACCGCATCAGCAGACCCGTATAGCGGTATCCCTCGGCATCGAGCAGGATCCACGCGGAGCTGGGTACAATGTGGATCAGGCAAAGATCGCCATCGGTTCAGGCGGACTCACAGGCAAAGGGTTCCTCCAGGGCACCCAGACGAAGCTCAAGTATGTCCCCGAGCAAGACACCGACTTCATCTTCTGCACCATCGGCGAGGAGCAAGGCTTTGCGGGATCCGTCGGTCTGCTTCTACTCTTCCTCGCTATGATCCTACGCATCATGTGGCGAGCGGAGCAACACCCCTCCACCTTCGGGCGGGTCTATGGGTACTGCCTAGCGTGCGTCCTACTCTTTCACCTTATGGTCAATGTGGGTATGGTGCTGGGGCTAGTGCCCGTCATCGGCATCCCGCTCCCCTTCTTCAGCTATGGAGGCTCCTCGCTCTGGGGCTTCTCGCTGATGCTTGCGCTCTTCCTCAAGATCGACGCCTCGGGCAAGCGATAGACACAAACTCCGACCACCGAACGACCCAACATACCAATAGCCACGTGGAAAATCTGAAATCTCCACGTGGCTATTTTTTATTCTCCACGTAGGCGAGAAACAATTCCTCGGACATATCGTTTGATTCCTCCGAAGTTTCATTTCACGCCCACGTGGAGAATTTTCCTTTTCCACCTGGATATTTCAAAATTCCTACCTGGGGATTTGAAAATCCCTCCGTGGGGATTTTTTCGTCCCAATGCGGGTGGGACAAATTCGTCAGCGCAGTCTATTCTGCGGGCGGACACGTAGGTCCGCCCCTACACAAGCTACGTCAGCACGACAATTCCATTCATCAAACGCTGTAACCTCGATCTGTAAGGACGCACGCCAGTGTCGAGTCGGAGGGCGTCCGTCTCCATTAAAAACCGCGATGCTGTAACCTTTGACACAACTGGCGCAGCATGAGCCGAGCATGCCTCTCTCATTGCGTGGCACCCTTTTTATTAGTAGCTTTGTAACAGCAAACTCAATACAACTCAATTCTCATGGAGCATTACTATTGTGTCATCATGAGTGGCGGGGTGGGGAGTCGCTTTTGGCCTATCTCACGTCAGTCACGACCCAAGCAATTTCTAGACTTCTTCGGCACGGGAAGTTCACTCCTACAGGACACTTACAAGCGGTTCCTACGGATCGTCCCTGAGGATCATATTTACATCGTCACCCATGCCGACTACGTCGATCTGACTCTCGAGCAGCTTCCAGGGCTCAAGCGAGACCAGGTCCTCACCGAGCCTTTACGACGCAACACAGCCCCATGTATCGCTTACGCCTGCTACCATATCCAGCAGCGAGACCCTAAGGCTTCGATCGTTGTGGCGGCTTCGGATCATATCATTATGAATGAGGACAACTTCGTCCAGACCGTCAGCCAGTCGCTCCGCTTTGCAGCGCTACACCCTTACCTCCTGACGCTAGGCATCAAGCCCACAGCGCCCGAGACGGGATACGGGTACATACAGGTGGACTCTAGCGAGATGCCTCTCGACGGACAGTATCACAAGGTGAAGGTCTTTACCGAAAAGCCCAATCGTGAGATGGCCGAGATATTTGTCTCCTGTGGCGAGTTCCTCTGGAACAGTGGTATGTTCGTCTGGCACGTCAAGACGATCCTCGATGCTTTTGCCAAGTATATGCCCGAGGTGAGCAGACTCTTTACCGAGCGGGCGAGCGACTTCGGTACCGCCCGTGAGCAAGAGGCGATCGAGGAGATCTATCCATACTGCCCTAGTATATCCATCGACTACGGGGTCTTGGAAAAAGCGGATAATGTGCTGGTCACTCCCGCGACCTTTGGCTGGGCTGACCTAGGCACCTGGGGAGCTCTCTATGATCAGAGCTCCAAGGATCAGACGGGCAATGTGACAAATCACGAGAAGACCCAATTCTACGAGTCGATGAATAATATCCTCTACATCGATGACCCAGACCTCCTGGCAGTCGTGCAAGGCGTCGACGACTGTATCATCGCTAAGCATGGCAACGTGCTGCTCATCTGCAAGCGTGAGGCGGAGCAGAGTATCAAGAACTATGTCACCGATGTGGAGATAGAGGCTGGACAGGACTACATCTGATCTGACCACATAGACGATGCAGGAGACGTGGCTACACCAGATATGGGGCAATAGGCTCTACGAGTCGCTCACCTTCGAGCCACACCCCTGCATCCCCAAGGGGGTGACACCGATCGTCATCGACCCGGGACGATACAATACCAATGGCGGGCCCGACTTTAGCAATCTTAAGCTGCGTATAGGCTCCCTGACCTGGGCGGGCAATGGCGAGATACATTGCCATACGACAGACTGGCTACGCCATGGGCACCAGCTAGACCCAGCTTACAATAATGTACTGCTACATATCGTACTGCAGGACGATGGTCCCATCTCTCTGCAGGCTGGCACGCCGCCTATCACCTGCCGTATGCAGATCAATCCTGACTTGCTGGCCATAGCGCAGCAACTCACCGAGGCTCCGCAGATACCGCGCTGCGGGGAGGCTTGTAGCCAGCTTCACGAGGAGGTGCAGGACGACTGGTTTGCACAGCTTACGCATGAACGACTGGACAAGAAGTGTCAGCAGATAGAGGCAGCGATGAGCTTTTTCAAGGGAGATCTAGCAGCGGTAACACACCTCTTCCTGATGCGTTACCTAGGAGCCAAAGTAAATCACGATGCTTTCGAGCAGATCGCTCGCCGGCTCTCCCCCTCGATCCTACTCAAGCACAAGAGCTCGCCTCTAGCCCTCGAGGCGCTCCTCCTAGGTATGGGCAGACTGCTAGAGAGTGACCCGATCTCTCCAGAAGTAGATCAGTATAGGGAGCGACTAGGAGAGGAGTTTACCTTCCTAGCACATAAGTACCACCTGTCACCCCTACCGCCTGGCACCATCCGTATGCTACGACTGCGCCCGAGCGCCTTCCCGCATCGTCGGCTTGCCTATCTAGCAGCGCTGTACTACCATAGTGACAATCTGCCAGGCGAGCTGCTCCGCACATCCTCGTTGGCCCATCTCGAGCAGCTACTCATGGTGACCCCCTCCGACTACTGGCAGCGACACTACCACTGGGGGAGCGAGTCGCATGCACAGCTCGGCACCATAGGACGTGCTACCATCGAGAGCATTGCGATCAAT
>QWBY01005706.1_pt1 | contig 12274 bp, 11 predicted proteins | sample 1972471 | NCBI WGS metagenome assembly QWBY01 (sample SAMN09866722, study PRJNA288562) | Human gut metagenome isolate term6_stool, whole genome shotgun sequencing... | reverse complement strand
TTTTTTGTTTTTTCTATTTTCTTTTTCTCTTTTTCTAATTCTGCTTTTTGTTTTTTATTTCTTCTACTTTCTTTTCTATTTATATTTTTCTATTATATTATTTACTTTTAAAGAAAAAAAGCCCTTAAAAGAGCTATTTTCTTAAACTATTATTTTTCATCTTCATCTGTAAATGTATAATAATCAGCCCATTTTTCTTTGAATATACCATAAATTGTAGCTATTAGTTCTTCATCATCAAATGACATGTATGTTTCACCATTACCATCTTCATCTTCTATTAGCTTTAATATTACAGCTTGGCTTTCATCTTCTTCTTCATCTACTGGAGTTAGAACTACATATTCCTCTCCTTCGTATGAAATAAGATCTAAGAATTCAAATGTTACATCATTACCGTCTTCGTCAGTAAGTAGTATTAGTCTTCTTTCATCTTCTTCATTATTGTTTACTTCGTTTGCTTTATTTTCTTCGTCCATATTTTCTCCTTTCAAATATACATTATATTAATTAATTTTAAACTATTACAGAAATTATATTATATAACATATAATTCTTAAAGTTATATAATTATACAATTGCATATTTGACATATTATTGTATTTTTTGTTACTATTTTATATTTATTTTTTATTATTATTCCTATTATATGTCTCTAGAATATTTACTGCAGCCAATTGATCTCTTAATTTTTTCTTATCTTTGCTTTTGACTTGTACTCTTTCCATAATATTGTCTGCTTCTATAGAACTATATCTTTCATCTTGTATTTCAATTATTAGGTTATTAAATTTGCATTTTAACTTATGTAGAAATTTTTCTGTTTTTTCTACTCTAAATCCAGATGTTCCATCTGCATTATATGGCATACCTAGTATTATCATTTCAACATTATATTCTAATACTATTTCTTCAATTCTTTTTAATGTTTTTTTGTCATTTGTACTTTCAATTGTTTCTAAGCCATAAGCTGTTAATTCTAATGGATCAGTAAGTGCGATTCCTATCCTTGCATCACCATAATCAATAGCCATCTTTCTCATTAATCAAGCTCCAAATATTTCTTAATCATTTGTTCTAACAAGTCATCTCTTTCAATTTTAATTATCTTGCTTCTTGCATTTTTATGATTTGTAATATATGTTGGGTCACCAGAAAGTATATATCCAACTAATTGATTTACTGGATTATATCCATTTTCTAAAAGTGCTGAATATACTTCTTTTAATATTTCCTTTGCCTCTTTAATTTCTGCTTGTTTTGCAAGCTCTGCATTATAGTTCATAGTCTTATCATCTGCCATAACAACCCTCCTTGATACGTGTTATCTGTAATTATATATTAGTATTTTACTACTTTTTTGTCAACTATTTTTTCTAGTCTGTTTTCTATTATTCCAATTTCAGATCCTTTTGTATATTTAATTGTTACAATTTCTACTTTAGGGCTATTTTCCAATTTAGATATATTTTTCTTTAATTTTGAAATAATATCTCTTTCTTCTAATTTATCTTTTGTAACTCCTGGAAATGCTATAACAAATTTAGGTCCCATATATCTAACTACAATTGTATCTAATTTTTCTCTTTCGAAAAAACTAGATATTTCATTTGCAATTAAAATTATTGTTTTATTCCCAGCATCTCTAGAAATCTCATCATTTATTTCTACTAAGTTTATTATTTTAAGCATTGCTATTTCAGAAGCATCATATTTATCTAATATATTTCTTCCTTCTGTTAGCATATACTCATTTGTTTTTAAATTTGAATAATAATCCGTTCTGGTCATTTGTTCAAGTGATGTTTCATATGATAAGGAACTTATCATTTCACGAATAGCTTTTCTTAATATTTCTATAATATCTTTAGATATTTTGAAATCTTCTCTTTCTTTTAAAATCCAATATCCTACAAATATATTTTCATAATATAATGGGCAGAATAATATTTTGTTCATGTTTTCAAAATCTATATATATAACATTATTTTTTTCTATAGCATTTTTTATTTCTTCATTTCTATCAATTTGAAGTAATTTTTTAATGTCTTTTTCTTCTAAATTTGTAGCCTTAACTAAAAAGTCTATACCATCAAAATATATTATGCTTGAACTTAATAATTTAAATTCTTCAATTATTGTATCGTTTAACTTTCTTATTTTTTCATCAGTAGATGTAGTTTCAGATGATATTTCAACTATCTTTTTTAATATATATAATTTTTCAACTTTCTCTTTTGAAGAAATTACATTACTAATTTGCTTTTTAATATATATCATATATATCAAAAGTATAACTACAATAATTAATTCTATTGTTATTATATATGGCAATTTTGGCTCCTTTTACTATTATTAATATCTTCTCATATTTCCCATATTATTCATACCATTTTGCATATTAGGTCCACCTTGTGGTCTAAACTCATTTTGTATAACTATTTTTTCTTTACTATTATTTTCTAATTGATATATATTATTTGCAATTAATTTTAATTGTTCAATAAATGGTTTTGGGTAACCTGTAATATCTAATTTGCATTCAACAATATTTGTTAAATATCTTTGATATACTCCAATATCAAATGGTACTGAAAATACATTTACTGTATTCCTATTAAATAATTGTTCCATGCTTGACATAGTTGGACTATTATATGTAGACAATCCCCCTATAACAATCTTCTTATTTAATCCCTTAACTGGTAATTCTTTATTAATAATTATTTTTATTTTTTCATCATTTAATATATTAGCTTTTTTAAGTTCTTTCATAAAATGTGTAAGTGGTTGCATTGTTAATATATCTAATGTTTGTATTGCAAATATATTATTTGCATATGCAAAATATTCTTTTGGTGTACTATAATCTGCATCAATTAATACAACTGTATGATTATTATATAATGTAGTAAGTACTTTTCCTGCTTCTCCATAGCATGAATTATCAAATGGTGTTCCAGTATACATTGTTAAATTCCTATTTAGTTGTATACCTTCAGCTATTCCATGTTTAAGTTTGTTAATAGATTCTGCCGCTATATTTCTTAATTCTTCATTATTGTCTGTTGTCATATAGTAATCATTTTTATTTCTTGTCATATCAAGTATTGCAGTATTAATTCCAATAGACGCAAATATCATTGCAAGTGAATTAATCATAAATGTAACACCACTCTTGCTTGTACCTACAAATATTGCACTTTTGTTATTTACATATTTTTCTAATATTTTAGGATCAAAATTTTCTTTTGGTACATATCCATTATGTGCTTGTAGATTTCTCATTCTATTCATATTATTCATATTATGTATGTTTTTCATATTTGGATTTACATTTATATTTTGATTATTATGCATTCCAACATTTGGAGATTTATTATAATTGTTATTCATATTATTCATGTTGTTAGGTACATTTTTCATATTTTGCATTTTGCTATTTTGATTGCTTTGGTTATTTTGATTATTTAATGTAGATCCTAGATTTGAATCCTGTTTTTGATTAAAATGTTTATTATTATTGTTGCTATTGTTGTTATTGTTTTGATTACTATTGTTATTTTCAACTACATTATTAATTTGTTCGCTTTGATTTGTGTTATTATTAGCACTATTATCGACATTTGTTTCCACTTTTTTATTTACTTCTTCTGGTATAATCTCGCCAATATTTTTAATTTCTTCTATATCTATTTTATTTTCTACTTTTTGTTCTTGGTTTTGTTGTGGATTTTTTTCTGAAACAATAACATTATTTGAAGGTTCTAATTTTTTATTTGTTTCTTCTTCCTTAGATTTTTCCATTCCTGATTTAAAATCTTTTATATCTGTTTCTTCTAAACCTATATCTCTTATATCTTCTGTTACTCTATCATTATTTATACTATCTATCCTAATAGGTTTTTGAATTTGTTTCTTATCATTGTTATTAACATTGTTATTATTTACTTCTTGCTTTGGTTCTTGCCATTTTTCTAATTGTACTTTTTTAGGTTCTTCTTTTTCTTCTTCAAATTCTATTTCTATATCATCGTCTACTTTATTGTCTTTTATATTTTGTACTTCTTCGTGTTTTTGTTTTTCTTCTGCCTTTAGTTCTTCTTCTTTTACTAAATGAACTTCCTTAGGCTCTTCTTGTTCTTCTTCAAACTCTATTTCTATATCATCATCTACTTTATTATCTTGTACATTTGGTATTAATTCTTCTTGCTCTTGTTCTTTTCCTAATTGTATTTCTTCAGATTCTTCTTTTCCTTCTTTAATACCATCATTTAATACTTCATGATTATTTTTTTGTTCATTATCAAACTCATTATTATTATTATTGCTTTCTTCTATCTTACTTTCTTCTGGTTGTTCCAATTGCTTTTCTTCTAATGAAATTTGTTCTAATTCTTTTTTAAGATTTTCTATTTCTTGATCAACTTCAGATAATTCTTCTTTTTTAGTATCTTCTTCGCTTATTTCTTCTGTTTTTGCTTGTTTTGAAAATTCGTTATTTTCATTATTTTCATTATTTTCATTTGCTTCACTTTTTTCATTATTATATATATTTACTTGTTCATTTTGATTATCTATTACTGCTGATTCTTTATTTTCTTCTTTTAATTCTTCTCTTTTTTCTTCTATTACTTGTTCTTCTTGTTTTTCTGGTTGATTTTGATTTTGCCTTTCTTCACTTAATACATTATTTATTGTATTTTCTGCTTTATCTGCACTATTGTTATCCACATTTTGGTTAAACTGTTGTGGATTATTATTCATATTTATTTTTTGAATATATTCTTGTTTTCTAAGTAAGCTTTCGTTGCTAAAAGGATCATCTTCATTATTTTGTCTATTAACTGCTGTATTTAATTTTTCCTTTTTTGCTTCCTTTATCTTTGTTTGGATACTATTACTATTTTTAATTATTTCATTAAACTTACCATTAGTTGTTTTTAAATTTTCTTTAATCTCTTCAGGTAATTTATCTATTATGTACAATAGTTCTACATCTGAATATTGTCTTGCTATTTTATCAAATGTTTCAGAATATTTTTCTTTTTCTAATCCCTTATAGAATTTTTTAATATTAATTATTTGTGCTTCTGGCACTAATTCAACTACTTGTTCTTCAAATTCAGGATCTTTAGCATCTATTACATAATATTCTTTTGCTTCCTTTGCATTTCTAGGTTTTACTATTAATTCACATATCTTGCTAAACTTTCTATCTGTTCCAAGTAATGCATTGTTTATACCCATATTATATAAACTGTACAATATAGGAACACCAGCTACTCTTTCAGGTGTTAATATTAATATTAATGGTATTTTAGTATTGTCACCTTTTACAGCAGCAGCAGATATTGTAGCAATTCTTTTTACTAAGTCATTATCTTTAAATTTCCCCTCTAATGACTCATCTATAATTATTGAATCATAATTTGTATCTTTTTCTAGCTCTCTTAAAATTGCATCAAAAAAATATACTTTTTTGAAATCTAGTAATTCTCCATATTTTTGTTGATATCTTTGGACTATTAAGTCACTAACTTTATCTGTACTAAGTGCAAATAATACTTTCATTTATTTCCTCCAACCTTTTGCTAATAATGCAAATATAAGTGGTGTAATTTGACATACAATCATAAACTTAAAAGCAGCTGATCTTAAATTATGTCCCTTTGATTCATCTGCATTTTTAGTTTTAAATACATTTCCATACATGTAACTTATTATAAAAAGTATAATAAATATTGGAATACTAATTCCAGCAAAAAATCTTAGAATATATGCTATAGTTCCTAGTATTGCTGAATTATTATATTCTTTTCTATATTGCCATATTGATTTTCTATTACTATTTTGTATATTTTTAAGTTTTGTATTTGAAAGTTCTGGTTTTACCAAAAACTTTCCTTTTAAATTACCACCAAATAATCCATTATTAGTTATTTTTTCTTTTGTATTCTTATTATCTAAATTATTGTTTTTGTTATTATTTTTTTCATTATTAATTCCATTTAATCTACCATTATTTGAAGAATTATTTCCATTATTATTTAAATTATTATTAGCATTTTCGCCTGTACCTTTTAGGTTTTTTTGTCTTTCAATTTTTGCCTCCTAATTATTGTATAATTAAATATATTATTTAAATATATTTTTTAAGTTTTTGAAAAAACTTCCTTTAGTATTTTCTTTCGGCTTTTCATCATGTATTGTGTTAATTACGTTGTTTTCATTATTTTTTTCTTCTTCAAGCGTGTAGACACTTTCTACTAACTTAAATGCACCATCACAATCTTTGATTTGTTTTTTAATTTCATCTAATTTTTGATTATCATCACACCAATAATTTACATTTAATATATTTAATAAATCAAATGTATAATTTTGATATTCTTGCATATATAATGGTACATTTTCATCATATGGAACTTGATATGTATCATCTTTTACATCTTCAAAAAATTTAATAAGCTTATTTGGAAGCTTTTCTTTATAGCTTGTATCCAAATTATTAATTATATAATATATTTCTGAATATGCTTTTCTATCATTTGGAGTTATCTCCATTACACCACTCCTTTTATGTATAATCTAAACTAATTATATATAGAAAACAGATATTTTTCAACATTTAAAAAAGAATGTAGATAAATATAATATAATTAAAATAATATTTTACCTATTAGTAATTTATTTATTTCTTATATTTACCTCTTATATCCCTTATTTTATAGCAAATATATAGCATATCTCCTATCTTTATGGTATAATCAAAGTATGAAGATTTATTATAGCAATTATTAATTAAGTATTGCTACAGTATAAGAAGGTAAAGGCAGGCTCATAATACAAAGGAAGGTTATATATGGAAAGGGAAAACTTAAAATTTTTAACTATCAAAAATGGTGTTCTTAGTCTTGCGTGTTTAGGAGAAGACAAAGAAGATTTAGGATATTATGCATCCTATGACAAATCATATTTGGAAAACAAACTTTTTATGGATCGTTTGAATATACCAAATAACTTAATTGTGAATATTCACGACTTTAATGAAATGAAAAATGACAAAACAGCTTTAAGTTATTTTTTATCACAAATACCTAAAAATTTTATCATCAGTATTTATGAAAAAGTAACAAATATAAGAATTGTAAATCTAGTTATACCAGAAAAAGGTTCTAAAAATATGTCATATGACCAAGAACTTACTTCAGCTATGACATATAACTTTCAAACAAAAAAATATAGCTTTAAACTAATAGCAAGTTTTAACTATGTTATTAAAAACAAAGCAGATTATGCTAATTATTATAATTGGTATTTGAATGTTGCAAAACAGCATAATAGCAATTTAGAGTTAATTTTCAAAAGGCCTATATTTAATTATGATAAAGCAGAAATATTAAATGTATCAAGAAGAAAAGTTATAGTTACAAAAGATTTAGCAATGATATCTGTAAATAAGAATCTTGGAGACAATTATACAGCTAAAACTTTTATAGCAACTCCTTGGTTTTTCAATAATTGGAATGAATCTGCAAAATCATATTGGAAATATAGTATAACAGAACAAACTAAAAAACTAATTGAGTATATAGATGACAAATTTAAAAAATATACTGGTAATTTCATACCATTACCAAATAGAAAATATGATGAACTTACAAAAAATGGTTTTATACTTTTGAAAGTTTCAAACGTCATGAATAACATTTCTATTCAAAGATACACAGATAATATATTAACAGATAATTGTCAAAAGATTAAAAAAGAAAATTTGGATTCTGTATATTTAAAACAAGGGTATATGTTAAATGATGCTATACGTTCAAATAAGCATATATTAAAACTTTCATATTCACCTGACTTTTATGAAGATTTTGATTTTCAGATGAATAATCTTTTGAAGGTAGATAAAAAAACAAGAGATACCTACAATTACTATTACTGTCAATACATTACAAGAACTATAGGTTCTTTAACTCGAGCCGAACAATATGCAGCTTTTCAATTTACAAATATGGTTAAAATAATGTGTAAAATCTTAAATATGGATTATTATGATTTTTTAACTAATAAGTATATTACAATTTGCTAACCTTTTTTTCTTCATATAGGGGTGGTGTTATTACACCGCCTCTTTCCTTTTGTGTTATAATTAAATATATTAAGTACTTATCATTATAGGAAGTGAAAATTATAACATGAAAAATATAAATAAAAATATAAACAAAAAAATGAATATAAAAAGTATGGAAAATATGAATAAAACAAATAATAAAGTAAATGATAAAAATAATGATATTGGAATATATATAGATATACCTTTTTGTAAAAGTAAGTGTAGCTACTGTGTATTTCCAACATATGTAATTAAAAACAATGATAATTTAATAGAAGAATATATTAAATCTCTTAAATATGAGATATCAAATTATGACAAAAAAATAATATTAAATAATGAAAATATATTATATTTAAAAGAAAATATATACAAAAGACCTGTAAGTAGTATATATATAGGTGGTGGTACTCCTTCATATATTAATTTTAACTACATTATAGAATTACTAGAGCTACTATATTCTAAATTTCATATTTTAGAAAATGCAGAAATTACAATTGAAATGAATCCAGATGATATAGAAATAAAAATGCTTGAAGCATTTAAAGAAATTGGTATAAATAGAGTTAGTTTAGGGCTTCAAAGTACTAATAACAATATATTAGCTACTTCAAAAAGAAGATATAATTTTAATGAATTTAAAAATAATATTATGCTTCTTAAAAAATATTTTTCAAATATTTCTATAGATATTATAATAGGGCTTCCTTTTGAAAACATAACTAGCTTTAAAAATACAATATCTGATATATCAAATTTTAGTTTTTTAAAACATATTTCTGCATATGAATACATATTAGATGAATCTTCTACAGTATATAATAATGATACACTATATAATAACTTGCCTAGTGAAAAAGATATAAAAGAAATGAAAAATATACTAAAACAAGAAATGAAAAAACAAGGATATATTCATTACGAAATATCCAACTATGCAAAAGATAAAAATTATATAGCAAAACATAACTATAATTGTTGGAATCATAAAGAATATATTGGTTTTGGACTTTCTTCTGCATCTTTTCTAAATGGTTATAGGTTTAGAAATAGTAGGAAATTAAATAAATATATTGAAGAAAATAATAGCAATACAAAAATACTAAATGATAATAAATTAAAATCTGTTACAATATCTCATTTAGATGAAAGCTTAAATTTAAAAGAATTTCTTAAAGACTTACTTTTTGTTAAATTAAGAACTGCAAATGGTATATCATATACCAAACTTTTTAAAGAGATGTATAATTATATAGATAACAATGTAGAATATATAAAAGAAAAAGAAAGCAAAAATAACAAAATAACTAAAGAAGAATACATTATATTAACTAATATAACTAAATTTATAAATGAAAATACTAAAAATAATCTTTTATTATATGCAAATACTAAATATGATTTTGATAATATAAAAACAGCTAATATATATAATCTGTTTAAAGAAAAAACAACAAAAAAGAAAAGAAAAGCTATTAAAAAGATATATTTAAATAAGGAAAACAATAAAACATACAAAAGTACATACAAATATATATGTAATCCTAAATATATTTTCTATGGTGAAAATAGTGTATTTCCTAAAATATTATTAATTTAGATTAATTTTAAATTCAATTTAAATTCACTTCTTAAAATGTCAAAATAATAATTGACATATGAAAAGGTATAGCAATACTATACCTTTTATTTTTAATTATTTCATTAATCTAATTTTTCTTTTTATATTACCATTTTTATCTAGCTTTCTATTTGTTAATTTTGCCTTATACTTTTTACTTTGCTTTTTCTTTTGTTTATCCTCTTCTACAACCTTGTTTATTCCTTTTATTCTTGAATTTGCAGTTGATTTAGATATCCCTAATATTTTAGCAATTTCTGTCAATGTATTATCAGGATATTTCATCCTAATATTTGCAATTTCCATTTGCTTTTCTGTAAGTCTTTTTTCTAATCCATTTTCCATTATATAGCTAATATCTGCTATTTGCTTTTTTGCAGTTTCAATACTCTTACTTAAATTTGCCATTTCAAAGTTTACTTGTCTGTTTATTGTATTTTTAACATCTTTGCTTATTCTAATATCTTCAAATGTAATTAATGATTTAGTAAGAAAAAGGTATGCCATAAAAGATACTATACTATCTCCTACATTTGTATATATCATATTTGGGTTTTCTTGTTTTTTGAAATTAGAAAGTATATTGGCACTTAGTACTTCATATATTTTTTCTTCATTTTTCTTATCATATCTAATTTCCAAATTATATTCTTTTTCTGGGTCAGATATCCTACCTCCTGCTAAAAACATTCCTGCCAAAAAACTTTTTTCATCTTTTTCAAATTCATCAAATGCAACTAACTTTTCTATTATCTCTCTTTTTTCTATTATTATTGTTCCAATTTTAGACCTTTCTTCTATTTCTGCTTTTGCATTATACTTTTTTAAAAGTGTTTCTAAAAATAGTAGCACTTCAATATTTTTAGAAGATATGGTAATAATATCTTTTTCTTCATTTGAGCACATAAAATATCCATATATATATGATGCTGTTTTGATCATATCATTATATGTTTTTTCATAATATTTTTCCATTATTTCTGATTTAACTTCATTTGAAAAATTCTTCATATTAATTACTTCCTAATTATAATTACTCTATCCCTATTTTCCATATCTTTTATACATTCAACACTTGTATATCCTGCATCTTTTGCAATTTTTTCAATATCTTTTCTTTGATCATATCCTATTTCAAATATGATATATCCATTTTCTTTTAAATAATCTTTGGCGCCATCTATTATTTTAATATAGTAATCTAGTCCACTTTCCCCACCATCTAATGCCAAATGTGGCTCTTTTAATACATCCTTATCTAAGTTTTTCATATCACCACTTCTAATATATGGCGGGTTTGAAAATATTATATCAAATTTTCCTGTTACATTTTCGTATATATCAGATAATATTACATCCATCCTATCTTCTTGTATATCATGAATTTTCATATTTTCTTTAGCAATATTTATTGCTCCTTCTGATATATCTACTGCAAGCATATTTGCATTTGTATTTTCTACAGCTGTAATTGAAAGTGCTCCACTTCCTGTACCTATTTCAAGAACTTCTACTACCTCCCTGCCGCTATTTTCCATATCTTGCACTTTCAAAATAATTTCATGTGCTAGTATTTCACTGTCTATTCTTGGTATTAATACATTTTCGTCTACTATGTATTCTTTTCCATAAAACCAAGCTTTTCCAATAACATACTGGTAAGGTATGTTTTTAGAAACCTTTTTAATCATTTCAAAAAACTTTGTAAAATCATATTCATTCCTATAGTTTTTAATAATATCCTTAGGTTCCATTTCTAAATAGTATTGCATTATTTCCTTTGCCTGTCGCACTACTCGTTGAACCATAGATTCCATAGTACCGTCCTCCTTCTCAATAAGAGGTAAGAATTGTTTGCTACGAACATTGTCTGAAAGAGGCCATAGCCGCTTGCCGCTGCCGCCGGAGAGTAATACTAATTGCATATATTAAATTGGGCATTCGTTTAATGTTGATTGGGTGTTTTTTATTCTTACAAAGAATATATTTACACTATGATAGTTAAAGTAAGAGCCCTAAGAATTTGAAAGATTTTCTGCGAGATTTTTAATTAATCATATTGTATTTATTTTGAAGTGCGTGAGAGTATTGAACTCTGACTTTCGCCCACCTGTGCACGCACTTAGCCATATTGCCTAAATTATTTCCTCTTCACCTCGGAAGTGTACGTTGAGTTCATGGAGAGGTGCAAGAAGAACACCGAGAGGGGTCCCTTGGGTCATCTTTGCGAATGCATTAACATCTTTAGGGAAACATTTGCCTCCGTAGCCGAACTTACCATCAGGACCGGGAACATAGGTGTGTGTGTCGTTGATGTACCCAGAAAGGAGTACGCCGGTATGAACTGTACGCCAATCGGCACCCATTTTCTCACAGTATTCACGACAAGCGTTAAAGTAGGTCACTTTGTATGCTCCAAACACATTGTGCATATATTTCGTGAGTTCTGCCTCAAGAGGGGTCATAACGGTAAACTTCTTACCTATGAAAATCTTTGTTAAGAGCTCTAAAGCTCCAGTGAAGACCAT
>QWBY01001914.1_pt1 | contig 12279 bp, 9 predicted proteins | sample 1972471 | NCBI WGS metagenome assembly QWBY01 (sample SAMN09866722, study PRJNA288562) | Human gut metagenome isolate term6_stool, whole genome shotgun sequencing... | reverse complement strand
TTAAAAAAGGTTACCTAGTATGCTGTGCACACCATAACCTTTCGTCTTTCTCGTACAGCACACACAACCATAAGAAGTATTACTCTTATTTAAGAGTGCTACATGGCAACAAACCTCTCCCAGTGATGCTGCGTTCAACACGTCATGTTTGAGAACTGAAAAACAAGCAATAATCAGTCTGAAATATGCTCCCAGTGAAGCCGTGTTCAACACGTCATGTCTGGGAGCATACAAAATCGCATATCCGACAGAGGAACCTGGCTCATCAAGTACCACCTCACCTACGCACCGTTGCATAATCAAACCCTGCGCCTGCGAACCAAATCCAACAAAACCACATACACAAAAACCTGACACCCTCCAGCCAAAGCTTTTATATCAAACCTGGCAAAAGCCATAGCACGTACAGCTCGCACGTGCCGTGTGCTGTCTCTCCCAAAACGAATCGTCTACAGTCTCCATCTCAAAATGTGGCACATTTCACACAACTCACCCTTGACTATGTTGCGGATATTTTTCCTTAATTGTTTCGCATTTAATCATTTCGTAACAATACTCGTAACCAAAAAAGGGGTACACTATGAATAAATATTCATTTGAATGCATAAATAACGCATATTTACCTTATATTTACGGGTTTATTCGTTGGTTTATGCATAACTCCATATCGTTTCGGGAAAACCACAGAGCAGGAGGGACAATCTATGGTAGATACACAGACATTGCACGTCGGCAATCAAACTTTGTCGTATTACAACATTGCTGATGCATGCCAATCACACGGCAAAAACGTCGAAGATCTGCCCTACACTCTCCGCATTCTTCTCGAAAGTCTGCTGCGCAAAGGTTCAGGAAGCGCAGAAGATCAGGCAGCAATTGCGCGTTTAATCGCTTATAATCCAAGCGAGCCTGAGGGTGAAGTTCCGTTTAAGCCAAGCCGCATTGTGTTGCAAGATTTCACCGGCGTGCCTGTGGTCGTGGACCTCGCATCCATGCGTGATGCCATTGTTCAGCATGGCGGCAAGGCAGGCGATATTAACCCAGAAATTCCTGTGGATCTGGTCATTGACCACAGCGTTCAGGTCGATGTATCGGGTTGTGCGGACGCTCTGCCGTTGAATATGCAACGTGAATTTGAGCGCAATCAGGAACGTTATCAGTTCCTCAAATGGGCAGAAGAATCTTTCGACAACTATCGCGTAGTTCCACCTGCTACGGGCATTATTCATCAGGTGAATATTGAGTTCTTAAGCGATGTTATTTTGTATAAGAATGGCGTTGCTTTCCCCGATTCCATGTTTGGAACCGATAGTCACACCACCATGATTAATGGCATTGGCGTACTCGGCTGGGGAGTCGGCGGTATTGAAGCTGAGGCGGCTATGCTCGGCGAAGCGTCATACTTCCCTGTTCCAGAAGTCATTGGCGTGCATTTAACTGGTCGCTTGCCAAAAAGCTCCACTGCAACCGATTTAGCATTGCGCATTACGAATGCGCTACGTCAAGAGAAGGTTGTGGGCAAATTCGTGGAATATTTTGGCGATGGATTAAGTTCTCTGAGCTTGGCAGATCGCGCAACAGTGGCAAATATGGCTCCTGAGTATGGCGCTACTTGCGGCTACTTCCCTATTGACGAAGAAACGCTGCGCTATATGCATTTAACCAACCGAAGCGAAGAAACTATTGCTCTGGTAGAAGCTTATGCGAAGGCTAACCATCTCTTCTACAATACACAGCACACTCCACGCTATACCAAGGTTGTGGAATTAGATTTGAGCACGGTTATTCCTAGTATTTCTGGCCCGAAACGTCCTCAAGATTTGATTTCTTTGTCTGAGGCTAAGCAGGTATTTCGCGATAGCATTACTCGCGAAGCAGGGGTACAAGGTTTCGGTTTAGACGCTAATGAGATTAATAAAACCGCGACTGTGACTATTGATGGCGCGCAATACACTATGCGAACGGGGCATGTGGCTATTGCTGCTATTACGTCGTGTACGAATACATCAAACCCGTATGTGCTTATGTCGGCAGGTATTCTGGCTCGCAACGCTGTAAAGAAGGGCTTACATGTCGATCCAACAGTCAAGACTTCCCTAGCTCCAGGTAGCAAGGTGGTTACCGGCTACCTTAAGAATTCGGGCTTGCAAGACTATTTAGACCAGCTTGGCTTCCACGTTGTGGGTTACGGTTGCACCACATGCATTGGTAATTCTGGTCCTTTGGGTGAGGAAGTGTCGCAAGCTATTACCGACACAGATTTGCTGGTCAGCGGTGTGCTGTCTGGTAACCGCAACTTCGAAGGACGTATTAATCCTCTTGTAAAAGCAAACTTCTTAGCTAGCCCTCCTCTGGTTGTGGCGTATGCTCTGGCAGGTACCACCGATATTGATTTAACTACTGAGCCTTTAGGCACAGATAACGATGGCGATCCTGTGTATTTAGACGATATTATGCCTCAGCAAGATGAAGTTGCTCAGTTTGTGCGCAAATATGTTACGCGCGACCTTTTCGAGCAGGAATATAGCAAGGTATTCGATGATAACGCGAAATGGAATGCTATTGAAACCGAGGCAAGTGAAACATACGCATGGAACGAGCAGTCCACGTATATTCAGAATCCTCCATACTTTGACGCTCTGTCTGAGCCTTTGGGAGTAAAGCCATTAAACGGTCTGCGCGTGCTGGCAAAGTTTGGCGACACAGTTACCACAGATCATATTTCTCCTGCAGGTGCAATTGCATTAAAGTCTCCTGCCGGTCAATATCTTACTGACCATAATGTTACGCACCGCGATTTCAATTCCTACGGTAGCCGCCGCGGTAATCATGAAGTTATGATGCGCGGTACTTTCGCCAATATTCGCATTAAAAATGAGCTGGCAGGAGGTCAGGTCGGCGGCTACACCACGTACAATGGCGAGCTAACAAGCATGTACGAAGCAGCTATGGCATACAAGCAGGCAGGCGTTGGCACGATTGTTATTGCCGGTAAAGATTATGGTATGGGCTCATCGCGCGACTGGGCAGCTAAAGGCACTGGCTTGCTGGGAATTAAAGCTGTGTTGGCAGAAAGTTTTGAACGCATTCACCGTTCGAACCTCGTAATGATGGGTATTTTGCCTTTGCAGTTCTTGGACGGGGACTCTGCTGCTTCCCTTGGATTAGATGGTTCAGAAAGTTTTGATATTGCTTTGTCTGACGCCCCAGGAATTCATGATGCTGTTGGTATTACAGCTACTCGCGCTGATACAGTTATCCGCTTTAAGGCACTGGTTCGTTTTGACGCTGCTGCAGATATTGATTACTACATGAATGGCGGAATTTTACCAATGGTTGTACGTAAGAAGTTAGGAGCACACAATGACTAATGATGCGAACGGCCTGAAAGACATGATTGCATGCCGAACACGTATTAGTTCCATTATTGACGATCAACTCTCTTATGCAGGCTATAATATCTCCGAGCTGATGGATAATAACGCCAGCTTCGAAGAAGTTATTTATTTGCTATGGAATCTGCATTTGCCTACGCAGATTGAATATAAGCATTTTGTCAGCGAGCTGAAAGCTAACTATGAAATCTCGGATGCTGTGGAGCAATGCATTCTGATTCAGTCGCGTCGTCATTTGCATCCTATGAGTGTTTTGCGCTCTACCGTCAGCCTTTTGGGTGTGTATAACGTTCAGGCAGAAGATACTTCTGTAGAAGCTCGCTACGGTCAAAGCATCCAACTGATGGCTAAAATCCCAACGATTATTTCTACTTTTGCACGTCTGCGTCAAGGTCTCACTCCTATTGCACCGCGCACAGATTTGGGGTTTGCGGCTAACTTCCTCTATATGCTTACAGGCGAAGAACCAACACCTTTGCAGGAAGAAGCATTAAATAAAGCTTTGGTTTTGCATGCTGACCATGAGCTGAATGCTTCTACTTTCGCCGCCCGCGTATGCGCATCTACTCTGAGCGATATTTATTCTTGCGTAACCACTGCTATTGGCACACTGAAAGGACCTTTACACGGTGGCGCTAATGAGCGCGTTTTTGAGATGCTCACTGAAATTCGCGAGCATGGAGACGTTACCTCGTATCTACAAAAGAAGTTAGATACCAAAGAAAAGATTATGGGCTTTGGCCATCGCGTATACAAGACGCAAGATCCGCGCGAAAAGTATTTACGCACGATGGCTGAGCAGCTTACGGCGGGTACGGATAACGAAATCTGGTATCAGTTATCTTTAGAGATTGAAGATTACATGAAACATACGAAGGGATTAATTCCTAACGTTGATTTCTACTCTGCTACCGTATATCACGTTTTGGGTATTGACCGCGATATTTTCACGCTGATTTTTGCTATGAGCCGCGTATCTGGTTGGATTGCACATATTCAAGAACAGCAGAAGAATAATAAACTTATCCGCCCACGTTCGCAATATGCGGGGGCTATAAATCTCGAATATATTCCTATGGGAAAGAGGTAAAAGTGACTCAGATTCGCATGATTGACGGCCACTTAGATGTGCCAAATACCCCGACCCTTCCATTTATTGTAGGAGATGGTATAGGTCAAGATATTTGGTCGAGCGCACAGCATGTTTTCGATGCTGCTGTAAAGAAGGTCTACAATGGCGAGCGCCAGGTTGACTGGTTGAAAGTTTTGGCTGGCAAAGAAGCTTTTGCCTCGCGGGGAATGAGTTTGCCAGCTGAAACTATTGATGCGATTACCGAGCATCTCGTAGCTATTAAAGGCCCATTAGAAACTCCTGTGGGCGAAGGTATCCGCTCCCTCAATGTGGCGTTGCGTCAAGAACTTGATTTGTATGCATGCGTTCGCCCTGTACGATACTTCGAAGGTATTGAAAGCCCTGTAAAGCATCCAGAGCGTACGGATATAACTATTTTCCGTGAAAATACAGAAGATATTTACGCCGGTATTGAGTGGGATGCTGACAGTGAAGATGTTCAGCGCGTTATCGATTTCTTGCAGACCACGATGAAGGTGTCGAAAATTCGCTTCCCTGAAACGAGCAGTATTGGTATTAAACCAATTTCTCGTGAAGGTTCGGAACGTTTAATCCGTGCGGCTATTGAGTACGCTCTTTCCCACGGTCTCAAGCATGTAACTCTTGTGCATAAGGGCAATATTCAAAAGTTTACTGAAGGCGGTTTCCGTAAGTGGGGTTATGAGCTTGCTCAGCGTGAGTATGCTGATCAGCTTGCTAATGGTTCGTTAGAGATTAACGATATTATTGCCGATAACTTCTTACAGCAGATTTTGCTGCGACCAGAACGTTTTGGCGTGGTAGCACTAACCAATTTGAACGGTGATTATGCCAGTGACGCTTTGGCTGCTCAAGTAGGCGGTATTGGCATCTCCCCTGGCGCAAATATTAACTATGTAACTGGTCACGCAATTTTTGAAGCAACACATGGCACTGCTCCTGACATTGCTGGTAAGAATATGGCTAATCCATCGTCTCTTCTACTTTCGGGCTGCATGATGTTTGATTACATCGGCTGGAATGAGGTAGCTGATGCGATTCGCCAAGCTATGGCTCAAGCTTTTGCTGCAGGCCAGTTTACGGTTGATTTAGCAGGTGCAGACCGCACTCCTTTGAGCACAACTGATTTTGCTCACGCAGTCATTTCTCACCTGTAAATAAACTGTGGCTGGGGTTTCCCAGCCACAGTTTAAGCACACACAATACTGTGCAAACTCATAGCAGAGTTATCGGTTAAACTTGCTACCTGATCAATAGCAACACGCAAACGTTCATCATCATTCGTAGCTTCTTGCCAATCCATTACAAAAGCTGGTTCCAACATAGAATGAGGTGCTGAACCACCCGACATAAGCACGTCAACAAGATCTTCAATAATTGCCTGTTGCGTATGATGGAAACTTTCATGTTCTCTCGGCTCCATAACAGCAAAAACAGCAATGCCTTTTAAGAAAGCAATTTCATACGCTGTGTCTTCAGGAATAACAACCTGAGCATTATATCGAGTTAAATGCCCCTGACCATAAGTAGCGCGCGTTTCTGCTTCTACAGAACTGGCAAAACGTCCAATAATATTTGAGGTCATATTTTTAAGCATAGCTAAATCACGACGTGTGGAATCAAAACTATATGGCAATAATTTAGCCATATTTAAGCGTTCATAAGCATTAATAAGTTTATCGCCATCCCATTTATCGCCATACCAACTATGCACACACTCAACCACAGCATCAATAACGTCGTGCGCATGTAGGTCTGCAGCTTCAATAGATTGCCCAACAATCGCATCTTCTACGTCATGCACAGAGTAAGCAATATCATCAGATAAATCCATAATGTAGGCTTCCATAGGCTTAGCAAAAGCAGGTGCTCCGTTGCCTTCTTTAAGCCATTGAAAAACAGGCAAATCGTCTTCATACACGCAAAACTTATTGCCTTTGGAACCATCAGGATGATGCAGACCCTGCTCATGCGTCCACGGATATTTCGTTGCAGCATCTAAAGCAGCTCGTGTAAGATTTACGCCGGCTGAACGACCATCCGCATGAAAAACTTTCGGTTCTAAACGTGTGAGTAAGCGGAAAGTTTGAGCATTGCCTTCAAAACCGCCAATAGAACGAGAAATATTCATAAGCACGGTTTCTCCGTTATGCCCAAAAGGAGGATGCCCTAAATCATGGGCTAAGCATGCGCAATCAACAACATCGGGATTGCATCCAAAAATCTCAGCGATTTGACGACCTATCTGAGCTACTTCCAAAGTATGTGTTAAACGTGTGCGAGCAAAATCATCAGTTCCTGCCACCAAAACCTGGGTTTTAGCTCCTAATCGGCGCAAAGCAGAGGAATGGACTAAGCGAGCGCGATCCCGCTCAAAAGCTGTGCGGTTGCGTGATTTGGAATTTTCCTGCGCCCACCGCTGCTCATCGTAATCCGTGTATCCCGCTTCGCGCACACTCATGAGAGAATTCTTTCTGGAAGTTCGTGGTCAATAAGAGCACAGTCAGACTCACTCAACACGTCATGCGCTCCAAGGTATAAACGTGGAATACGGTTGCGTAGGCAGGTGAAAATCTCATAACTAATAGTGTCTGCACTGCGCGCCCAATCGTCTGCTGTTGGTTCACCGAAAACAGCACCTCGACCAGGGCCAAAAAGTTTAACGGTATCACCTTCGCTTACGCCCATCTCCTGAGCATTACCCTGCAAATCTAAAACAGCTTGATCCATGCAGACGCGACCAGCAATATGCACGACTTTTGTTGTGCCATCAGCCATACGCACAGCAACCGGACCGCCTCGATGGGAGGTACGTTGAGATCCGAGTGGATTAAAACCAGAGGCACTGCGATGAATACCATCCGCATAACCCACAGGCATATCGGCTGTGCTGGTATCTTGTTCCGTAATATAGGTGCGACCGTATGAGATACCATGTCCTGCCGGGAGATCTTTAATCGTGCCAAGCTGGGCTTGAAGAGTCATGGCTGGAGTCAAGCCAAAATCAGATGGCATGCCCATAGCTTTATCTGGTTCATAACCGTATAAACCAATGCCGGGACGAACCAGCTCGAAATAAATATCTGGTCGGGTTAAGGTCGCTGCAGTATTAGCAAGATGACGAATGCGCGGATTAATACCTTCTGTCTTCATGGACGCAACCATGGCATTGAAATTATTAATCTGCATATCGGTAACGTCGCGGGATTGCCCGTCCTGAGGAGCATCTGCTACTGCCAGATGACTCATTACTCCAACAACATCTACCAGTTCTGCCTGTTGTGCATTGCGCAAAGCAACCATAGCTTCACTGAGTTGTTGTGAGGTAAAACCGTTGCGCCCAAAGCCTGTTTCAATCTGCACGTGCACGCGAGCCGTTTTATGCACATGCTTCGCAGCATCACACACAGCTTCAATATCGCTCACAGAACCAACAGCAATATCAATATTATTGTCAATCAGCTCATCAAAAGGGGAACTAAGAGCAGAGAACATCCAACACAAAATATGTGCTCTGCTCTTATCAATTCCCGCGCAACGTAAAGCTAAAGCTTCGCGAGCTTGAGCCACTCCCAACCATGTAGCTCCGCCAGAGAGCGCTGCTAATGCTGAAGGAATTAAACCGTGCCCGTAGGCATCTGCCTTAACCACACCCATAATTTGTGGGGCTTCTACCCCAGCAACGCGAGCATGTTCAGCTGTCATCTCCACCATATGAGCCATATTATGTGCCAGCACATCGAGGCGCACTAAAGCCTGAGCTGGATATTTACGCAATGTAGCATTATAAACGTGGCGACCAGCATCAGATAATTCGGGAAGATCAACAGCAGTTAAACTCATGTATTCAGCTTCTTATGAAATGGTTTTACTCAACTACGCGACGTTCGAAAGCATCGGAACTAATGCCCTGGCTCAAAATAAGCTTGCACCACTCTCGAGCTGTGAACAACGAATGATCTTTGTAATTACCGCAAGTTTCGATGGTGGTAGCAGGGACATCTTCCCACTGTGCCTCAAAAGCAATAAATTCCAAAGATTCTTTCACGGCGCGGGCAACGTCTTGCGCAGAATGTTCACCCCATGCCAACAGATGGAAGCCTGTTCGGCAGCCAAAAGGAGAACAATCAATATAGCCAGGAATGCGCTCACGAAGCTTCACGGCAATAGTGTGTTCAATCGTATGCAAGCCACCGGTAGGAATAGCGTTTTCATTAGGCTGCACTAAGCGAACATCATAGTTAGAAATCACGTCACCATGTGGACCGCTTTGCGTGTCAATCAAACGCACATAGGGAGCCTTCACAGCAGTGTGATCAAGGCTGAAGCTTTCTGGCATATTTTCAGGAGTTGATTCAGTCATATCTACCTCTCTATGTCTTTATGAGCACAAGCAAAGTCGCCGTGCATGAACTGTTCCCATTATAGAGCGCCTACTCAACCTTCAACTCACCGCGCTGCAGCTCTGTATAAGCAACGCTTCCCACTGTATGAATGAAGTGGGAAGCGTTGGGTGGAGAGGAGAAAAGAAGATTACTTTATTCTTTTACTTTATTCTTTTACTGTGTAACCCTGCTGCTGTGCGTAGCTGACCAAATCAGCCTGCCAATCTTTAACACCATCAGAGAGCTTCTGGTCGCCAGTGAAGGACTTGCCAACAAAGTCGCCGAACTTACCGCGAGCATATACTTCGAATGGTAGGAACTTATAGCCTGCACGCACATTCTTTGCTGCCTTAGCAAGTTCTTCATTAAACTTCTGACCGCCGAAGTATTCATGAGCCTTACCATCAGCATCGGTAATAGCGGTTTGGTTCAGGAAGTCTTCAGACGACAAGCTGTTGTTATCTGCTGGGAAAGCACCACCTTCAACACGTACTGCTACACCATCCTTGTTGTGGGTAACGTATTCAAGATACTTGTATGCTGCTTCTACCTTCGCCTTATCATCAGACTTGATAACTGTTAAGGACGATCCACCAGATTCAGAACCTGCTGGCTGACCATCAGAAGTCGGCATCTGGGTAATGCGCCACTTACCATCACCGTTTGGAGCACCAGTCAAGAGATTGTATGGCATCCATGCACCAATAAGCAAAGAAGCAATAGAACCGTTATCTAAGCCCTTATTCCAATCATCAGTCCATCCTGCAGTCTTGGTGTCAATGAGGTCTTCATCAATAAGCTTTTGCCACCAATCTTCGAATTCCTTTACCTTTGGATTGCTGGTCAGCTTAATAGATACAGTCTTTCCATCCTTTGAAGTTTCAAATGGAACTGCACCGTTTTGCCAAGTCATGGAATCAAAGAAACCTGCATCGCCGGAATCAGATGTAATATAAGAGCCGGTTGCGCGCACTTTCTTAGCCGCTTCGTAGAACTGATCCCAGGAAGTAATCTGCGTAGGGTCTACACCTGCTTTATCGAAAACTTCCTTATTGTAGAACCAAGCCATAGGACCAGAATCCATTGGCAGACCGTATACGCCGTCGTTAATATTGACAGAAGCCCAGGTACCTGGAGTATAGAAGTCACTGAAATCTTTTGCACCTAAATCTGCTACGTTTTCTACATATCCGCGAATAACGTACTCAGGAAGAGCATAGTATTCAATCTGAGCCAAGTCTGGAGCACCAGAACCAGCTTGCATAGCATTGTTTAATGCAGTGTACTGATCTTTTGAGGTACCAGCATTAACCAGCTTGATTTTAATATTTGGATTAGCTTTTTCAAAGCCTTTAATAGTGCGACCCATGGTGGAGTCCCATGCCCACACAGTTAACGTCGTTTTACCAGAAGAATCCGAGCTGTTAGCGCTACCAGATTGTGAGCCGCATGCTGCAACAGATCCCAACATCGCTGTTGCACCCAGCACAGCAACAAGCTTCTTACCTAACTTCATCTTGAGTCCTTTCTCAATGATTAGAACGACAACACTATTTTTCTTCCTCTACATATTCATGAGTGCAAGCCTCCATTGCTTGCGGTAACACCTCCCCGTGAACAGCGAGAACATTGTGTTATTTTCGTCGTAGTGTACACGATACCACTATTAAAATGTTTACGCAAACATTTTTGATTTCGTGTCGTTTTTTGATTTTATGTATTGTCGTCATGCTTTCTCTAGCATCACAACTACCTCCGCATAGCAGTGTGGCTGAGACTTACATGAAGCTCAGCCACACCACACACAGGATTTAGCTTCTTACTCCTTCACAGCACCTGCAGCCAAACCGGACTGCCAGTACTTTTGCAAGCAGAGGAAAGCGATAACGAGAGGAATAATCGTGAGCAAAGATCCCGTAATAACCAGATGCTGAATAGGCACACCACCCGATGTTGCAGCCTGATTCTTCCACTGGTTCAAACCAATGGTTAATGGATACCAGTTCGGGTCTTTAATCATAATCATTGGCAGGAAGTAGTTATTCCATGTGGCAACAATAGTAAATAATGCCGTAGTAACAATACCTGGAGATAGCAGAGGTAAGGAAATCTTCCAGAAAGTATGCCACTCACTGGCACCATCAACACGCGCTGCCTCTAAGAGTTCAGTTGGCACAGACTGCTCAGAGAAAATCCACATCAAATACAGTCCAAACGGCGAAATAAGTGATGGAATCAACATAGCCCATGGCGTATTTGTTAATCCTAACTTGGCAAAGAGCAGGAACTGCGGAACAGCTAAAGCAATGCCCGGAACAGAAATCGAGCCGATAATAATAGCAAAAACAGCTTTACGTCCAGGAAAACGGAACTTAGCCAACGCATAACCGCCCATAATCGCGAGCAAGGTTGCTCCACCAGCACCCACAACCACATACAGCAAGGTATTGAGTAGCCAGCGAGTAAAAATGCCGTCGCCATAAGTAAAGACGCCCACAATATTATCAATCAGAGCAACGCTATGCCCTGGCCCTAAACCGAAAGTGGAGTTAAAATCTGGCTGCGTTTTCGTTGCATTAATCAATAAATATGCAAACGGAAAAAGGCAGTAGATAGCGAAAATTACACTGACGATTGTTAAGGTAATGCTGCGTCGAGGATTGTTAACATTAGCAAAACCTGCTTTAGCACTGCGTTTACGTTCAGCTTTCTCGTCTGTCAAAACACGCTTTTGACGCAGTTTTTCAGCTTTCTTAGCAGCACGTTCTCGCTGACGAAGACTCATTGTTGAATTTGTTGTTGTCATTGCTCCACCGTCCTACTTCATCTGATCTTTCATACTGCGCAGCTGTACTGCGTAAGCAATCGCCATGGTAATAATGGCCATCACAATAGCCATTGCAGCCGCATAATTACTTTGGTTACCAGAGAAGCTCAAATTATACGCATACATATTTGGCGTAAAGTTCGTGGTAATCGCATTACCTGGAACCATGTTCTGCAAAATGCTTGGTTCATTAAACAGCTGGAAAGAACCAATAATGGAGAAAATAACAGTAATAGCTAAGGAGCCGCGCAGTTCAGGAAGTTTAATAGACTTCACAATTGCCCACTCACTTGCTCCATCAATAGAGGCTGCCTCATAAAGCGAATGCGGAATAGTTGACAGGGAGCTGTAGAAAATCAGCATGTTATAGCCCGTGTATTCCCATGTGACGATATTACCGATGGATGCCAGCAACATATTAGGAGCAAAAGCATCAAAATGCGTATCAAAGAAGGAATTAAAACTTCCCACAAGACCATATTTTGCACCGTAGGCAAAACCCCAAATCAAGGTAGACACCACAGCAGGAACTGCGTAAGGCAAGAAAGTTCCAATGCGGAA
>QWBY01005083.1_pt1 | contig 12300 bp, 10 predicted proteins | sample 1972471 | NCBI WGS metagenome assembly QWBY01 (sample SAMN09866722, study PRJNA288562) | Human gut metagenome isolate term6_stool, whole genome shotgun sequencing... | reverse complement strand
AGCACTTCAAATGGATACATACCAAGCCTTGTTGTTCAGACAATGGTTTATCAGTAAGGTTGTGAACCGCAAGGATTGCCAAGCAGAGCAAGTAAAACATGAGTATCCGATGATTATTGTGATGAACGGAACGATGCCAAGAGGTGCAAGTTAGAATCTCTCATCTTTTAATAAGATTCCTACACCTTTATAATATAATAGCGTACAGGGGGAACGATTTTTGTCGTTGTACCCTGTACGCTATTTTTGTTTCGCTATTATGAAGCAGTACCCTCCCCTTGTGAAACAGTGCCGTCGATTATCGGCTTGCGGTAATTACCAGTGAGAAGTGCTTGTATCTCGGATTCCGGATAGAGGGTTTTGCCACATAATATAATGTAGGGCAAGATGCCTTGCCTGCGATATTCCTGCAAGGTACGGCGACTAAGCTTCAGGAACTCGGAGAGTTCCTTGTCGGTGAGGTATCGCTCCCCGTCCAAAGGTGGGCTGTAGGACTCGATGAATGAGGATAGCCAGTTGTTGGCTTTCTTCAAGGATTGCATGGCGGTGTCTATCGACTTGCTCTCATGCGTAAGAAGTTGGTTCATGTTCATTGTTTACAATTTGGATTAAGTGGTGAATATAAAATGTGTTGGCTCGCCCAGGGTGAAGTTTTCGGCTTTGCCTTGGGCGAGTTTGGCTTTATGCTATACCGATTTGATTCTGGCGATAAGCGGAACGATGGCTTTGACCTCTTCGGGGCAGTAATAGAATTGGCGACCTATCTGGGTGTGCCCCAAGAAACGGCGGTCACGAAGTTTTTGTAAGGTGCGCTGGCTGATGCGAAGTTGCTGGCAGACCTCATGACCTGTAAGCCATTTGTTCAGACGCTTGCCGTTAGCCTTATGCTTCAGCAACTCAACTTTCTTTACCAAGGCATCGTATCTTGCCATCATCAAGTCGAATGCCTTCTTTTCCATTGTTACTACTTCCATATTCTCTGTTTTATTGGTTCAACAAATTCGGATGCAAAGTTAATGTGTGTATGTAGAAAAACAATGAAAATGAATAACTGTGGCAGTGCTTTTCTGGGGTTTGCCGACCGCTTGGCAAGAAAAATCAAGAAAATTATACGTGGGTCATTAATGAGTTGTTAAACGGGTATTTCGCAAATGGTTAATTTTGCCGCCGAGAAATAAAAACAACGAATTACATAACATTTCAAACGGAATTAGAATGGAAGTAATAACAATGGAAAGTGCAGCCTTCAAAAAGCTGACAGAACAGTTGACAGAAATAGTCCAGTACGTGCGATTGGCAAAAATGGCATTTCAAGAGAACTTGACGGGTAAGGGATTGAAGCCGATGTTGACCAATGACGATGCAGCTAAGATGCTTGGTGTGAGCAAGCGCACCTTGCAGCGAATGCGCTCAGAGAACCGCATTGATTTTATTAAAATTGGCAATCAATGCCGATACCAAGTTGAAGCCATTGAAAGAATGGTTGAGGAACGAACAATAGCAAAGGAAACATGAGCATGGAAGATGGAACATTGAGAAAACTGGAGTTATATCTCCATGACCTACACAAAAAGATAGACGGCATCTACGACATGCTGATGTTGAGACACGAACGAGAGACGGAGCAAAAAGGAAGTTCTGCCATCAATGAAAAATTGCTCGACAACCAAGATCTCTGCCTCTTATTTCAAATCTCCCCTCGTTCCCTTCAACGCTATCGCAGTCTGGGAGTGCTTCCCTACAAGCGTTTGGGGCAGAAAACATACTACACGGAAGATGATGTGATGCAGTTTGTAGAGAATAATGTCAAAGAATTCAAGAAAGAGAATGTGGAGCATTACTTGACTCGCATTCATCAGAAATTCAAATAACAACAGTATTCACCATTAAAAATTTACAACTATGGTACAAAAGAAAAAGAGTGATGAACAGGACGTGCTGGTAGTCCGTGACGAGAAGACGGGCGAGATCAGCGTCGTCGCCGGACTCAGCAGAGACGGCACCCCGAAGCGAGCGCCCGCCAAGGCGGAGAACACGCCCGATTTCCTGCGTTTTGACCGCAACAGTGACTTGATGGACAGTTTCTTTAGAAACTTCTTCCGCCAGTGCAAGGAGCCAAGCCGATTCGGATTCTACCGCATAGCGGCAGACCAGGTGGAAAACCTGCTTGGCGTGATGAAGGAGTTGCTGAAAGATCCGGAGGCTAACAAGGAGATTCTTTCCGCCCACAAGATTGCCACCTCCAATTATGAGAAAGAGGCAAAGCAATCGGAAGGTCAGGCGAAAGAAACCGCATCATCGGACGATGCGTCCAAGACGCAAGCTAACACAGAAAAAGAGAATGTATCATCTGAACAAACCAACGAAAAAGAGAACGACATGGAACAGAAACCAGAACAGACCGCAACCGAACAGCAGGCACAGACCGCTCCGGGTGTAAAGCAGAACCTCATCAGTGGTAACGATGTGAACCTGCAGGAACTTGGTGCCAAATATGGCATAGACTTCAACAGTATGAATGAGAAGGATATGAAAGCCCTGCTCAACTACGGCAAGACAGGGCTTGTGATTGTGAAGCCGACCTTCGGTGGTGAACAGATAGAGATACAGGCCCGTCTGTCATTCCGCAAGGACGATAACGACCAGTTGCAACTTGTGCCGCATTTCGTACGCAACGAGCCAAAACTCGATGTCGCTTACAAAGGCTATACCTTCACTCCAGAGGACAAGAAGAACCTGTTGCAGAACGGCAACCTCGGAAAGGTAGTGGATTTCCCCGACAAGAATACAGGTGAGCTGCGTCCTCATTTCATCAGTATCGACCGTCTCACCAATGAGATTGTTGACATCCCTACCAACAAGGTGCGCATACCCGATACCATCGGCAAGACACCTATTACCAAGGACGACAAGAGAGTGCTCTACTCAGGTATTCCGCTTCGCAAGGAGATTGAGCTTGCCAACGGGCGCAAGTTTACACCGCTGCTGCAGGTGAATGTGGAACAGCGTGGCGTGGAGTTCGTGCCTGGCAGCACAAGACAGGCGCAAGGTCAGAAACAGAATGGAGACAAGAAGCAAACCGCTGACAAGCAGGAGCAGAAGGCAGAAGGTGATGCGGGCGGTCAGAAGAAGCAGCAAGATCCCAACCACTGGCTCAATGAGGATGGGACCATCCGCCGACTCAACACCTATTTCAAGAAGGAACTGACCGAGCAGCAGAAGGACGACTATGTGGCAGGCAAGACCATCGAGATCAAGGAAGTGCCCAACAAGAACGGCAGCGGTACCTATACCGCCTACGTAAAATTCGACTTCGACAAAATGCAGCCACGTTCCTACCGCAACAATCCAGACCTCAAACAGGCGAAGGAACAGATTCCGACCAACGAGAACAAGGTACAGGTTGCCGTCAACGAGCAGGGCAAGACCCATGAGGCGACCAAGCACACCAAGGATCCGCTGAGTCCGGGACAGTCTGCGCCAAAGAACGAAAAGCAGCAGAAGGAACAGAACGCCGAGGAACAGAAGCCAAAGAGAAAGGCAAGAAGCGTGAAGATGTAGTTGCCGCCACTTGATCCACAGAGTTAATCATCCATCATAACAACCGACATCTGCGACCGTCTATCCCACGGTTGCGGATGTCACAAAAACAACAGACAATGAAGACAATCATCGCAGAGAAACCAAGCGTAGCCAAGGAAATCGCCCACATTGTGGGAGCTGACAAGCGTGAGGAAGGCTATATGCAGGGCAATGGCTATTTTGTGACATGGGCTTTCGGACATTTAGTGCAGCCAGCCATGCCGGAAACCTACGGTATGAAGGGATTCCATGCAGAGAATCTGCCTGTGATTCCCGACCCGTTCGTTCTTGTTTCCCGACAAGTCAAGACAGAAAACGGCTACAAACCAGATGCAGGTGTGCTTGCCCAGATCAAGATTATCGGTCAAGGCACGAAGTGAGGCAGACTGGCTCGTCGGCATCAACGGCACACAAGCCCTGACGATAGCCGCAGGACGTGGCACCTATTCCGTAGGTCGTGTGCAGACCCCGACCCTTGGCATGGTGTGCGAACGCTATTGGGAAAACAAGCGTTTCGAGTCGAAACCGTTCTGGCAGGTACACTTCGGTGTGGTTGATGCAGACAGTGGCAATATACTGAAGTTCACATCAGTCAACCGCTGGACAGACAAAGCCACCGCAACCGACATATATAATAAGGTGAAAGATACCGGTTCTGCCATCATCACAAAGGTCGCAACCAAGCGAAAGGTGGAGAAAGCACCGCTCCTTTACGACCTCACCACCTTGCAGAAAGAAGCCAACTCCCAGCATGGCTTCACGGCAGAGCATACACTCTCCATCGCCCAGAAACTCTACGAGGCAAAGTTCATCACCTATCCAAGAACATCAAGCCGCTATATTTCGGATGATGTATTTGCCACCCTTCCCAAACTCTTCAAGAATTTGGAGAATCATTCTGAATATGGAGAAAACGTGAAACTCTTGCCTCAAGGACATCACATCAGTAACGGCGCAAGTGGATCATGACGTCGAGTTTGGCATCAGTGGCTCCATCATCCGACAGACTGGCTGGCGAGCGTTGTCGCTCAAGGAAAAGAACAAAAGGCAGGACAAGGATGCAGACGCAACCGACAATGAGGTCAAGGAGCAAGTCATTCCCAACTGGCAAGAAGGACAGCATATCACTTTTTCGGGCTGCACCATCACGGAGGGCAAGACCAAACCAAAGCCTTTGCATACGGAATCCACATTGCTTGCTGCTATGGAGACCGCAGGCAAAGAGATAGAAGATGATACGATGCGCCAGGCAATGAAGGACTGCGGTATAGGTACACCAGCTACACGTGCCGCCATCATCGAGACCTTACTCAAACTGCCGACGGAAAAAGGACTCGCCCTGCATTCCGTGGTGAAGAACATGGCGATTGCCAATGTGGAGATGACGGGCAAATGGGAGGCGGAACTTGCCAAGATAGAACGAGGTGAAGCAAGTGCAGACGGGTTCACCCATAGTATCGAAGGCTATACCCGTGAAATCACTGCGGAATTGTTAGGTTGCGACAGACTTTTCAGCCACAAGGATTCCGGCTGCCAGTGTCCTAAATGCAAGCAAGGTACCATGCAGTTCTTCGGAAAGGTAGTAAGATGCAGCAACAAGGAGTGCGGTATGCCAGTGTTCAAGCAGGTAGCAGGAAAGTTGCTCACTGATGCCGACATAACCGACTTGCTTACCAAGGGCAAGACCAGAACGCTCAATGGTTTCACCAGCAAGCAAGGCAAACCTTTCTCCGCAGCCATAGCCTTTGACGAGAATTTCAACACGAAATTCGTCTTTGCAGAGCGCAAAACAGCAGAAAAGCGAGGAAATGTGAAGAGATACAAGAAATAGTTTGTACCTTTGCCACCGAAACATGGTTCATAAATGGTGTCTTGATTCAGGATGCTTTTATTTACTGTGGATTAAGTGGCGGCACTCGGAGGGATACCGAGTGCCTTTTTCTTGCTTTCACACAAACATCAACCGCCATCCACGGTTTATTATTCACCACTTAATCCATTCAACTGACAAATGAACAGAAAGAAACAGGCACAGACAGAGCTGTCCTATTACGGACTGTACCTCTTGAACCACCTCAGGGAGAACCGTTTTCCACAAGCCAGCGATGCGGACTTTATCCGCGAACGTGCAGACCATGCCGCAGAAGTATATGAGCAGGCACGGCGTGATGCCCTCTTTGCCGATGCGGCACAAGAGCTTGCCATGTCAGCATTGCTGAAAGGTCTCCGCTTTTCCAAGTACAGCATCCTGTATGATGTTGTTGACAGTGAGTTTCCCCTGGAGGTAGCAGTAGAAGACCAGGAAGCGTTTGTCAAGAACCTCCTGCCTTTGGTTGACAACGTGTATTCCATTTACGACCTCACCGATGACGATTTTGCCCAGTCACCGGACTACGACCAGCTCTACACTGAGTTGACTGGAGCCGTAGCCATTTTCATAGAGTCAAATGGCGTACAATAGAAAACAACGGCTGAACGACAACATCAAGGCGATAGAGACGGCATTCATCCTTGACAGGGAACTGCGCACGCCGACCGCCCGTGAGCGTCTCCTTCTGGAGCGTTACTGCGGATTCGGGGGATTGAAGTGCATCCTGAACCCTGCCAGGGAACTGGCGGATGCCGTCCATTGGGCAAAGTCAGACCTTGAATTGTTTGCTCCAACAGTGGAGCTGCATAGACTTATCCGTGAAAACAGCAAGAATGAAAGCGAGTACAAACAGTTGATGGACAGTCTGAAACAGTCCGTCCTTACGGCATTCTACACGCCGTCAGCCGTTACAGAGGCTCTGACGGATGTGTTGAAAGAGCATCAGATTATCCCCGAAAAGGTGCTTGAACCCTCGGCAGGCATCGGTGCCTTTGTCGATTCCGTCTTGGATAACAATCCCAAGGCAGACATTATGGCATTTGAAAAAGACCTGCTTACGGGAAAGATACTCCGCCATCTGCACCCGGAGCAGAAAGTGCGCATAGAGGGATTCGAGAAGATAGAAAAGCCTTTCAATGACTACTTCGACCTCGCCATCTCAAATATTCCCTTTGGCGATGTTGCCGTATTTGATCCGTCTTATACAGCCATGAAAGGCATGAGGGCACTTGTCACCAGACGCATACACAACTACTTCTTTGTCAAGGCTCTTGATACGGTAAGGGATGGTGGGTTGGTTGCCTTCATCACCTCACAAGGCGTATTGAATGCCAAAAACAACAGTGCCGCGCGTTTTATGATGCTCTATCATGCTGATCTCGTGTCAGCGATTCGTCTTCCCAACAACCTGTTCACGGAAAATGCCAATACGGAAGTGGGCAGTGACCTCATCATTCTGCAGAAAAATACCCAAAAGGAGTCGCTGCGAGGAGACGACAACCTGCTTGATACCGTCTATAATGACGAGAACCGCATTCCGACAAACAACTACTTTCTGGAGCATCCGGAACGCATTATCCATACAACGGCAAAGTTGGATACTGACCCGTTCGGCAAACCTGCAATGATATACACGCATGAGGATGGTGTGGAAGGCATTGCAGAGGATTTGCGAAAGATGCTCCATGAAGACTTTAAGAAGAATCTCAATTTGAACCGATACTTGGGGATTGAGGAAACAATGTCTGAGGAAGTTAAGGAGGTTGAAGAAACAGAAAAGATAGAAAAAACAGAGAAGATGAAGCCTTCCATTGAGGAAAAGCGGAACGATACGGTAGTATCCTTGCAAAAGCAGGAAAAGCCTACTGATGATGCTGAGCTATCCCCAAAGTCCAATCATCAGCAGCCGCCAGTCCAAATGACGCTGTTTGACCTTTGGGGAATGGAAGAAGGAAACCGTCAGACTGTCCATTCTACGAAGAAGAAAGCAGAGGTAACAGTGGGTGCTGCCGCCAAGAAAGTGTCAAGGAAGAAAGCAAGTCCGTTGGTAAAAAGCGTCAATCCGACTTTTGAAGTTGTGACAAAGCCTGTGGAAAAAGAAGAAAAGCCTTCGTTGACAGATACAAAAGAGCAGGAAACAGCACAGGAGACAAAACCAATCCTGCCTGGGGATGAGCCATACGCAAGCATCTCTTGGGAAGAGAATCCGCCAATCAACGGCTTTTACGAGATGATGATGACCATGGCTCCCGAAGACAGGGTGCTGCTGCGCCAAAAGGCGGAACTGCACCGTCAGGAACAACTCAAGGCTTTGGGCGTTGAAGATACGCTTGATCCGAAGTTCAAACCGCCGATGGAACCGATAGAAGTTCTCAAAGCTCAAATCGGGCATGGACATTCGAAAGGGAATGAGCCAAAAGAAGATTCCAAGACTCAGAACACATTGGAAGAAACAAATCATGAGCGAGAACAGCAAAAAGAGCAAGAAAGAAAGCGAGAAGAGCAGGCAAGGAAGAAAGAGGATGTTATGAAGCCCCGTCCATTTGATGAGAAACTGGAAAGTTTTCATCGTGAGGGTTCTATGGTGCTCGACTCTGCCAGAAACATCGGTGTATTGAAAGACCTTACCAAGTATGGTGCTACCTTCATGCCGTTGGATCTGAATATGGAGCAGAAAGAAAAGGCTGCCTTGTATATCGCCCTCCGTGATGTCTATCAGAAACTTTACACCTATGAAGCGGAAGAACAGACGGAAAACAAGCAGATGCGTGAGAGTCTGAATGTCTATTATGACGCTTTCTTCATCCGCTTCGGCAACCTCAATGCCAAGCAGAACGTGAAGTTCATCCTCATGGATGCCTCAGGGCGCGACATGCTGTCGTTGGAACGGGTGGAAAACGGACATTTCACAAAGTCAGACATCTTCGACCACCCGGTCTCTTTTTCGCTTGACGAGGTCAGTCATGTGGATTCTCCAGAGGAAGCGCTCACCGCCTCGCTCAACAAGTTCGGCCGTATCGACTTGCCGTATATGACTGAATTATCGGATATGCCGGAACAGGAACTGACGGAAGCGCTTAAAGGACGTATCTATTACAATCCGCTCATAGACGGCTACGAGATAGCCGACCGCTTCATTGCAGGCAATGTCATAGAGAAAGCGGAGCGTATAGAAGAATGGTTGAAGGAAAATCCCGACCATGCAATCGTGAGGGAGTCGTTGGAAGCCTTGAAGGCAAGCATTCCCGAACCGATAGCCTTTGAGGACCTGGACTTCAACTTCGGTGAGCGTTGGATACCTACAGGTGTGTATTCCGCTTACATGAGCCACCTCTTCAATACACAGGTCAGCATCGTCTATTCCGACAGCATGGACGAATATTCGGCAAAATGCAGTATGAAGACCATGGTCATCACGGATGAGTATATGGTGAAGGGATATTACCGCCACTATGACGGCATGAGTCTTCTGAAACATGCCCTGCACAACACCTGTCCCGACATGATGAAGAGCATCGGTGAGGATGAACACGGCAACGACATCAAGGTGCGTGACAGCGAGGGCATACAGCTTGCCAATGCCAAGATTGACGAAATCCGCAACGGGTTCACTGAATGGTTGGAGGAACAGTCTGACTCCTTTAAGGAACGCTTGACCACGATGTACAACCGGAAGTTCAACTGCTTCGTGCGTCCGAAGTATGACGGTTCTCACCAGACCTTCCCCGGCTTGGACTTGAAAGCCCTTGGCGGAAAGTATGGTGTCAAGAGTGTGTACCCAAGTCAGAAGGACTGTGTATGGATGCTTTTGCAGAACGGCGGCGGGATATGTGACCACGCCGTAGGTACTGGAAAGACCCTTATCATGTGCATGGCTGCGCATGAGATGAAACGTCTCGGTATGGCTCATAAGCCGATGATTATCGGGCTGAAAGCCAATGTCGCGGAGATAGCTGCCACCTATCAGACTGCTTATCCAAATGCGAGGATACTCTATGCCTCGGAGAAGGATTTTTCCACCAAGAACCGTGTCAGTTTCTTCAACAACATCAAGAACAACGACTATGACTGTGTCATCATGTCGCATGACCAGTTCGGGAAGATACCGCAATCGCCAGAACTCCAGCGGCAGATATTGCAGGCGGAGCTTGATACCGTGGAGGAAAACTTGGAGGTGATACGTACGCAAGGCAAGGACGTGTCACGGGGAATGCTCAAAGGCTTGGAAAAGCGGAAGCAGAATCTGGAGGTGAAGTTGCAGAAGATAGCCTACAGCATAGAGCAGCGCACCGATGATGTGGTGGACTTCCGCATGATGGGCATCGATCACTTGTTTGTGGACGAGAGTCACCAGTTCAAGAACCTCATGTTCAACACCCGTCACGACCGTGTGGCAGGACTCGGCAACAGCGAGGGAAGCCAGAAGGCGCTCAACATGCTCTTTGCCATCCGAACCATACAGGAGCGGACAGGCAGAGATCTGGGAGCGACATTCCTGTCGGGAACAACCATCAGTAACTCACTGACTGAGTTGTATCTGCTCTTCAAGTACCTACGCCCTAAGGAACTGGAGCGTCAGGACATCCGCTGCTTCGATGCGTGGGCGGCAATCTTCGCCAAGAAAACCACCGACTTCGAGTTTAACGTCACCAACAACATCGTACAGAAGGAGCGTTTCCGCTATTTCATCAAGGTGCCGGAGCTTGCAGCATTCTACAACGAGATAACCGACTATCGCACAGCGGAGGCGGTTGGCGTGGACAGACCGGAGAAGAACGAAATCCTTCATAACATACCGCCGACACCCGAGCAGGAGGACTTCATCCAAAAGCTGATGGAGTTTGCCAAGACTGGCGATGCTACCATCCTCGGCAGACTGCCATTGTCGGAAACAGAGGAAAAGGCAAAGATGCTCATTGCCACGGACTATGCCCGAAAGATGGCACTCGACATGCGCATGATAGACCCGACTTGTGAGGACCATCCCAACAACAAGGCGAGCCATTGTGCCAAGATGATAGCGGACTATTACAAACGTTATGACAATCACAAGGGTACACAGTTCGTGTTCTCTGATCTTGGCACATACAGACCTGGTGAATTCAACGTGTATTCTGAAATCAAGCGTAAGCTGATAGAGGATTATGGAATACCTTCATCTGAAATCCGCTTCATTCAGGAGTGCAAGAACGAGAGGGCAAGAAAGATGGTGATAGCAGCTATGAACGAGGGATCGGTACGAGTATTGTTCGGCTCCACATCCATGTTGGGCACAGGTGTAAACGCACAAAAACGGTGTGTGGCGATTCATCATTGTGACACACCCTGGCGTCCATCAGATCTTGAACAACGCAATGGTCGTGGAGTTCGTGCTGGCAACGAGATAGCTAAGTTATACGCTGACAATAAGGTGGACATTATCATCTATGCGGTTGAAAAGTCGCTTGATTCTTACAAGTTTAACCTCCTGCACTGCAAGCAGACATTCATTTCACAGTTGAAAAGCGGAGCCTTGGGAGCGAGAACCATTGACGAGGGAGCGATGGACGAGAAATCGGGCATGAATTTTTCAGAGTATATGGCTATTCTCTCCGGAAATACCGACTTGCTTGACAAGGCGAAGCTGGAGAAGAAGGTTGCTTCTCTGGAGGGTGAGCGCAGATCGTTTAACAAGGGTAAGCGTGACTCAGAAACAAAATTGCGGTCAAAGACGGCAGAGCTGGGCAACAACAAAGCCTCTCTCAAGGGAATGACCGAGGACTACGGCAAGTTTATGGGCAAAGCCAAGAAAGACAAGGACGGCAACATCCTCAACCTCATCACTCTTGATGGTGTGGAGTCCACGAACTTAGAGGTTATAGGAAAGCATCTGCAAATGTTGGCGGAGAAAGAGACAACTGGCGGACAATACAAGCGGATTGGAGAAATCTACGGATTCCCTGTCAAGATTGTCAGCGAGACAAGCTTCGAGAATGGTCTTCCATTTGTTGACAACCGCTTTTTTGTCGAGGGCAATTACATGCAAGGCTTTGGAAAAGGAAATACCGCAACTGGAAGAGATAGCTGGCAAGACTTGGAAGAAAGAGGAAGAACTGAAAGGTCTGAAAGCGGAACTGGCGGCGTTGGATAGAAAAATACAGTTAGAATTGGCACCACCACAGGAGCAAGATACTGCAGAAAAACACGAAACAAAGAATATAGAAACAGAACAAAGCATAGTTGGAAAACAAGCACGCTCCGTCTGTCGGTTATGACACCTATTATATATAGGGGTATCTTGATGTTTTTATCATAATAAGATACCCCTGTTTTTTACATGAAATCTCAAACTTGTGAACATAACCCCATCATAAAAAAATGAATAGCAAGTATTCCTGCTGAATTTATCAAATCAGGGCCATTGTTGTTGATGACGACTCTACCATCAGCTCATATATACTTTTCCGACACAAACATATGGTGTTTTCGTTTGTACCCCGAGTGTGTACAGTTTCAAACCATGATTCACATTCTAACATAAGAAACTGAAGCCGTGACCATTTGTGTATTTTTGCCAAACTAACTCCAGTACATACAACAGATGTAAAAGATTTCTGCAAAATTGACCGAAATCATAAGAAAAAAAACGCCAAACCAGCAAATTTCTTAAAGATTATATCTGTTTATTAAGATTATTTTTGTATATTTGCAGCATTATTTTGGTGGTAAAGCCTGTTGGCCTGCCACGTGACAATAGGACTTTACGGAGCAGCCTATATCACAATTCTTCTCCGTAGTAACAGTCCGTTCTCTCTCTCACTGGTCTCTCCCTGTGCGGCAGAGGCATACGTTTTTTATTTTTCAAACAC
>QWBY01005647.1_pt1 | contig 12304 bp, 20 predicted proteins | sample 1972471 | NCBI WGS metagenome assembly QWBY01 (sample SAMN09866722, study PRJNA288562) | Human gut metagenome isolate term6_stool, whole genome shotgun sequencing... | reverse complement strand
CATTAATTAATAACATTATTTTATTTTTTTACCACTTTTTTTAGCAATACGTATCTTTTCACCTTTTACTATTTCATATCCAACTCTTGTAGGTTCATTAGTATTTGGGTCAACTAACATAACCTTTGATACATGAATAGGGAATTCTTTTTCAACTATTCCACCTTCTTGCATATATGAAGTTGGTTTAACATGTTTTTTTCTAACATTTACACCTTTTACAAGAACTTTTTGTTCTTTTGGAAGTGTTGCTAGAACTTCTCCTGTTAATCCTTTATCATTTCCTGATATTACTTTAACAGTATCTCCTTTTTTAATCTTCATTTTTCACCTCTTATTTGTTTCTATTAATTAGCTTTTAATTTTGCAAATTATAGTACTTCTGGAGCAAGTGATAATATTTTTGTATAATCATTTTCTCTTAGCTCTCTTGCTACTGGCCCAAATATACGAGTTCCTCTAGGATTCTTATCGTCTTTTATAATTACTGCAGCATTTTCATCAAACTTTAAGTAAGAACCATCAGATCTTCTAACACCTTTTTTTGATCTTACTATTACTGCCTTAACAACGTCTCCCTTTTTAACAACTCCACCTGGTATAGCATTTTTTACAGAAGCTACTACTACATCTCCGATATTTGCATATCTTCTATGTGATCCACCAACACATCTAATTACAAGTAATTCTCTTGCACCAGTGTTATCTGCAACTTTAATTCTGCTTTCTTGTTGAACCATTTTAGTCCTCCTTTTGCTATTTATTATTCTTTTATTTTTGCTTTTTCAACTATTTTAACTAGTCTCCATCTTTTATCTTTTGAAAGTGGTCTAGTTTCCATAATTTTAACTGTGTCTCCTATTGAACATTCATTATTTTCATCATGTGCTTTTGTCTTATATGTCTTTTTAACATATTTACCATATAATGGATGTTTTACTTGCTTTTCTACTGCTACTACTATAGTTTTATCCATCTTATTTGATACAACTTTACCAACCATAGTTTTGCGAAGATTTCTTTCTTCCATTTAAATCTCCTTTCTTTTCAATTACTTATTTGCTTCTAAAATTTCTCTTTCCTTTATAACAGTTTTAATTTTTGCTATGTCTTTTTTTACAGCATTAATCCTTTTTGGATTTTCTAAATTATTTGTATTTAAACTAAAATTTAATTTAAATAATTCATTTTTTAGTTCTAATACCTTTTTTTCTAAATCTGCTGTAGACATATCTCTTACTTCATTAATTTTCATTATTTTCACCACCTGTCTCAGCATTTGCATTATCTTCTGCTTTAGTTTCAGCTTCTGCTTCTTCTTCAGCTTCTTCAGCAAGTATTGCTGCTTTTGCTTCTTCTTCAGCTTTTTCTAATGCTAATTCTAATTCTTCTTTTTCTTCTTTTGTTAATTCTTTAACAATAAATTTTGTTCTAATTGGTAACTTATGTGATGCAAGCTCTAATGCTCTTCTAGCTGTTGCTTCTGTAACTCCTGCGATTTCAAATAACACTCTACCTCTTTTAACTGGTGCAACGAAATATTCAGGTGCTCCTTTACCTTTACCCATACGAGTTTGTGCAGGTTTAGAAGTTATAGGTTTGTCTGGGAATATTTTTATCCAAACTTTACCACCTCTTTTTGTATATCTTGTCATTGCTATACGAGCTGCTTCTATTTGATTAGAAGTAATGAATCCATTTTCTAATGCTTGAATTCCATATTGTCCATAAGTTATTTCAGTTCCTCTAGTAGCTTTTCCTCTATTTCTACCTTTTTGAACTTTTCTATATTTAGTTCTTTTTGGCATTAATGGCATTATCAGTTACCTCCTTTTCTCCTTTTCCTTCATTTTTATTTCTTCTTGGTGCATTGTTATTCTTTTTGTTTTTGAAGTTTCTATTGTTTTTATTATTTCTTTTATTGTTCTTATTATTTGAACCATAATTATTTCTTTCTCTTGTATCAGTTAGTCTTTCTTTTTTGTTTCCTAATACTTCACCTTTGTATATAAGAACTTTAACTCCTAGTTTTCCATACATTGTATCAGCTTCAGCAAATCCATAATCAATATTTGCTCTTATTGTTTGTTGTGGCACTGTTCCTTCAGCATATCCTTCTGTTCTTGCCATATCAGCTCCACCTAATCTTCCTGATACTGAAACTTTTATACCTTTTGCTCCAGCTCTCATTGTTCTTTGCATTGCTTGCTTCATAGCTTTTCTAAAAGATACTCTTCTTTCTAATTGTCCAGCTATATTTTCAGCAACTACTTGTGAATTTAGATCTGGTCTTTTGATTTCAATTACATTAATGTTTGCTTCAATTCCTAATCTCTTTTTAAGCATAGCTTTAATAGTTTCTAATTGAGCTCCATTTTTTCCTATTACTAATCCTGGTTTAGCAGTATATATTATAATGTTAATATCATTTTTAGTTCTTTCAATAACTATTTCTGATACTCTAGCTTGGTATAGTTCTTTTTTAAGTACTTTACGTATTTTGTTATCTTCTACAACAAATTTAGCATAGTCTTTTTTATCTGCATACCATTTTGAACTCCAATCTTCTATTACTCCTACTCTTAAACCATGTGGATGCACTTTTTGTCCCATTACTTAAGTTTCTCCTCTCTTTTAATCTCTTTCTTTTAATACTATTGTAGTATGACTTGTTCTCTTATTTATTCTATTTGCTGATCCTTTTGCAGCAGGTCTTATTCTTTTTAGAGTTGGACCTTGTGTTGCATATATCTCAGCTACATATAGTTTGTCTTCTTTCATATTATTATTATTAACAGCATTTGCAACTGCAGAATTCAATAGTTTTAATAATGGCTTTGCAGCAGCCTTTGATGTAAATTCTAAAATATCTCTAGCTTCTTCTACACTTTTTCCTCTTAAATGGTCAGCAACTATTTTAACTTTACGATCTGAAATTCTGTAATTATTTAAATGTGCTACAGCTGTTAATTCTTGTTTTTCCATTGTTTCACTCACTTTTCTGCTCCTCCTTTATATTATTTTTTTACTTTTTTATCTCCTGAATGACCTCTAAATGTCCTAGTTGGAGCAAATTCTCCTAGTTTATGTCCTATCATTTCTTCAGTTATATATATAGGCACATGTTTTCTTCCATCATGTACTGCAATTGTATGCCCAACCATTTCTGGATATATTGTTGAAGATCTTGACCATGTTTTAAGCACTTCTTTTTTGTTTTCTTCATTCATTTTTAAAACTCTTTTCATAAGTTCTGGTGCTATATATGGCATTTTCTTACTAGATTTTGACATATTATACCTCCTTATTTCTTTCTTCTACTTGTTATGTATTTATCTGATTTCTTGTTTTTCTTTCTTGTCTTGTATCCTAATGCTGGTTTACCCCAAGGTGTAAGTGGTCCTGGTCTTCCAACTGGTGCCTTACCATTTCCTCCACCATGTGGATGGTCTACTGGGTTCATTACTGATCCTCTAACTGTTGGTCTGAATCCCATATGTCTTTTTATTCCAGCTTTACCAATTTTTACATTTTCGTGATCAGAATTTCCTAGTCTTCCTATTGTTGCTCTACATTCTTGTAGAATTAATCTCATTTCTCCTGAAGGCATTTTAATATGTGCATATTTTCCTTCTTTAGCCATAAGTTGTGCACTATTTCCTGCAGCTTTAGCTATTTTTCCACCTTGTCCTGGATTTAATTCAACATTGTGAATTAATGTACCAACTGGTATATTTCCAAGTTTCATTGTGTTTCCAGGTTTAACATCTGTTAAATCAGCTGATATAACTTTATCTCCATCTGTTAATCCTTTTGGTGCTAATATATATGCTCTTTCACCATCTTCATATTCTATTAATGCTATGTTTGCAGTTCTATTTGGATCATATTCTATACCAATTACTACTGCTTCCATATTATCTTTATTTCTTTTAAAATCTATTACTCTATATTTTTTTCTATTTCCACCACCTCTGTGACGAACAGTTATTCTACCATATGAGTTTCTTCCAGCAGTCTTATTTTTTGTTTGTAATAATTTCTTTTCTGGAGTCTTTTTAGTTATTTCACTAAAATCTAAAGTAGTCATTGCTCTTCTAGCTGGTGTTGTTGGTTTATAATGTTTTACTCCCATTTTACTTTTCTCTCTTTCATTTATTTTCCTAGTTTTTAATTCTAGATACTCTTATATTATTTTTTTAATAATTTTAAAATTAATTTTTATTTTAATTAATTCAATCTTTTCTTTAGTTGTAATTTAAGCTCTAACTCTTAAATTTTATCTTTATTTTTAATTATATATTATACACCTGAAAATCCTTCAATTTCTGTATTATATTTTCTAAGTGTTTTTTTAGTTTTACCTTTTTCAACTAAATATTCATCTTCTTTTGGATCTAAATCTATAGTTATTATAGCTTTTTTAAATTTAGAAGTTTTTCCTTTTCTACCTCTATATCCTTTTACTTTTCCGTCATAATTCATAGTGTTAACACTAAGAACTTTAACATTGAACAATTCTTCTATTGCTTTTGCTATTTGTATTTTTGTAGCTTTAGTATCAACTTTGAATGTATATTTTCCTTCTTCTACATCAATTATAGATTTTTCAGTTATCAACTTTTAAGTTGTTTAAAATTGTAGCAACTTCTTTAGTTTTCATTTCTTTTAATTTAATTTCATCTACTACTATTATATTCTTTTCTGCTATCTTATTTGAAAGAATCATTTTAATAGCATTTTGTTTTTCTTTCTTATTAACTCTATAGTTATATGATCTTGGTTTTGGTCCTAATGCGATTCCACCTTTAATCCATATTGGTGATCTTGTACTTCCATGTCTTGCTCTACCAGTTCCTTTTTGTCTCCAAGGTTTCTTTCCGCCACCACTAACTTCTGATCTAGTTTTAGTACTTTGTGTACCTTGTCTTTGGTTAGCTAAATAATTTACTATTACAGAATGTACTAATGTTTCATTGAATTCTACATTAAATATTTCATCATTTAGTTTTAAAGTACTAACTTTCTTTCCTTGTATATTTAATACGTCTATACTAGGCATCTTAACCTCCTCTTAATTTATGCTTTTATTTTTACTATTGAACCTTTAGGTCCAGGTATGCTACCTTTTACTAAGATTACATTTTTATCATTATCTACTGATACAATTTCTAAGTTTTTGATTGTTCTAGTTACACTACCCATATGTCCTGGTAATTTTTTACCTTTAACAACTCTTGATGGTGTAGCTGATGCTCCCATTGATCCTGGTCTTCTATGATATCTAGAACCGTGTGTTGTAGGTCCTCTTTGTTGACCGTGTCTTTTAATAACACCTTGGAATCCTTTTCCTTTAGTTGTACCTTGAACAGCTACTATATCACCTTTTTCAAATACGTCTGCTCCTAATTTTTGTCCAACTTCATATTTTTTAGTATCATTTAATCTAAATTCTTTTAAATATTTTACATTTTCAATTTTAAATTTTTCTAAATGTCCTTTTTTAGGTTTATTTAAATGTTTATCTTTAACATCTCCAAATCCTAATTGTATTGAATCGTATCCATCGATTTCTTTTGTTTTTATTTGCACAACTATATTTGGTGCAACTTCGATTACTGTTACAGGTATTGCTTTTGCATTTTCATCAAATACTTGTGTCATACCTATCTTTTTTCCTATTAATCCTTTATTCACTTTCTTTCCTCCTAACTATTGGCTTAAAATTTCTTTTAGGCTTGGTTATTTCTATAGCTTAATTTCTATATCAACACCTGCTGGTAACTCTAATTTTTCAAGAGTATTTACAGTATTTTGTGTTGGATAAAGAATATCTATAACTCTTTTGTGTGTTCTAATTTCAAATTGTTCTCTTGAATCTTTATGTTTATGTGGAGAACGAATTACTGTTACAACCTCTTTTTTTGTTGGTAGTGGTATTGGTCCAGATACTTGAGCTCCAGTTTTTTTAGCAGTGTCTACTATTTTTTCAGCAGATTGATCTAAAATAACACTATCATATGCTTTTAATCTGATTCTTATTTTATCACTTCCATTTTTTATTGTTGCCATATTACCTCCTATAATTTTTGTTTTTGTCTAGCAACAAGTGAATAACCATACCCGGGTGTTCTATTTGTTTTCCTTTAAAAACTCCAAGCAACGGCTTGGATAAGTATGATATTCATATCTTATCGTCTGGTCTTTGCCATGACTTCTCCATAAGAGTTCCCTACATCTTTGTGTAGCCACATCTTACTTCAACGCTTGACTTTAATCAGTATAACATGCTTTTATATATACGTCAATAGGATATTAGTAATTTCTTTTAAATTTTCATTACATTTTTTTATATTGTCTTATTATATTATTCAAACAAAATAGTATAATAATTATAATAATATATTTAAAATATATAATATATGAATCAACTATTTATGAAATAAATGAATGAATGAAATCAACAAAAAAAGAGCTATAAAAGCTCTTCTTTTGAAATGTAGTGTATGGTATTGATTTTACTTATATTCCTTTTTCTTAGTTTGTCCAAGTGCAAACGCTGTTGCACCTAAAACAGTTCCTATCAATTCCATTGATACTCCGACTCCTGTTTTTGGATTTCCAGCTGCAACTCTCTTGTTAACAACTTTTCTTTCTACTGATACTGTAGGTGCTGGACCTTGTCTATAAGATGTAGATGATGTTCCACTTCCTTTACCACTACCAATTGTAGTAGTTTTAGTTGTTTTACATTTTTCTTCTGTCTTATTTTCTTCTGTTTTACCAGATTTGCCATCACCTTTGTTTGCTTCTTCAGCTTTTAGTCCACCAATATCAATTTTGATATTATTTACAGGATTAAAAGTATTTGTAATAGTATTAGTGTTGGTATTTGTACCATCAGTCTTACTATCTACTTTAGTATCATTTTTAGCTGTAGATTCAGCTGTTGTAGTTGTTGTAGTTGTTGTAGTTGAATTACCGCCTGTTGCATTGTTAGAATTTTCATTCTTATTTGTTTCAGGTTTTTTGTCAGGCTTTTCGTCAGGCTTTTCATCTGGCTTTTCGTCAGGTTTTTCGTCAGGCTTTTCATCTGGTTTTTCGTCTGGCTTTTCGTCAGGTTTTTCGTCTGGCTTTTCGTCTGGCTTTTCGTCAGGTTTTTCGTCTGGCTTTTCATCTGGCTTTTCATCTGGCTTTTCGTCTGGCTTTTCGTCTGGCTTTTCGTCAGGTTTTTCGTCTGGCTTTTCGTCAGGTTTTTCGTCAGGTTTTTCATCTGGCTTTTCGTCAGGTTTTTCGTCTGGCTTTTCGTCAGGTTTTTCGTCTGGCTTTTCGTCAGGTTTTTCGTCAGGTTTTTCGTCAGGTTTTTCATCTGGCTTTTCGTCAGGTTTTTCGTCTGGCTTTTCGTCAGGTTTTTCACATTCAGTAGTAGTTTTAGTTGTCTCTTCATGAGTTTCAGTTATCTCTTCTTTCACTTTTACGTGAACTTCAGATCCTTCTGGAGCTGCTTCAACAACTTTATTTACTACATCTTCTACATTTGTAGTACCATTTGGGTCTACAACTCTGTATACATCTTCTTCATCATTTGAACTTACTAATTCAATAGTAGGTTCTTCTTGTTGATTGGATGTTACTGCTTCGTTACCTACACTTTCAACCGTTTCAGCTGGTTGTTCTACCTCTTGTTGAACTGGCTCTTGGCTAGTTTCTACAACTTCTTGAACTGGTGATTCTGATGTTTGTACATCTTGAATTTGAACATTGTTTTCTTCTTGTGGTACATCTTGTACTTCTTCTGCAGCATGTGCTACATTTGGTGATATTGCTATCGCTCCGATACCTAGTAATAATGCACCTGTCATCTTTGTGTTTGTTTTAATATTAGCTTTTTTCATAATAGTCTCCTTTAATTTGTAATTTTTGCTAACTGTCTAATAAACCATACCTATACATTCTACATTTTCGTAATATAGCACTAAATTTAGTGTATATTAATTATATATAAGAAGTAATACTTCACTTCTTATATACATTATAGCATTATTATGTTAATTAGTCAAACTTTTTCAATAATTTTTCATCATCTTTTTAGCATAAAAAAAAGAGGCTATTGCCTCTTCCTTATTAATCATTTTCATATGCTATTATTCCAGCTTGTCTTGCTCTTTTTACTGCTCTTGTTATTTCTCTTTGTTGTTTAGCATTTGCTCCAGTAACTCTTCTTGGTAATATTTTACCTTTTTCATTTATAAATTGTTGTATTTTGTCAACATCTTTATAGTCTAATTCAAATGCAGGATCTTTTAAAACTGGATTAACTTTTTTTCTCATTCTTTTATACTTAAAGCTTTTTTCATTATCCTTCTTATTTGTTCTATTGTCTGCCATTTTTACTCCTTTCACTAAAAGCTACTTAAAAATTAATATCATCTTCTGTTTCAATATTAAAATCATTTGCATCAAATGAATCAAAATCAACTGTTGGCTCATTGTATGAGTTGTTTGTATTAGTATTTGAAGTATTTTGTGATCCTTCTCTTTTTGAATCAGCAAAATATGCTTCTTCACCTACTACTTCTGTTACATAAACTCTTTTACCATCTTGTCCTTCATAATTTCTAGTTTGTATTCTACCTATAATTCCTACTTGTTGTCCTTTTTTAAAATACATACTACAAAACTCAGCTGTTTTACCCCATGTTATTACATTGATAAAATCTGCTTGTTGTTGTCCTTCTTTTGCAAATCTTCTATTTACTGCTAAAGTAAATGTTGTATACACTGTATTAGATGATGTATATCTAACTTCGGGATCTTTTGTTAATCTTCCCATTAATATAGCTTTATTCATTTTTCCTCTTTCTAAATAATTGAAATTAATTATTTTTCTTCTTTGTTTTCTTCTACTTTAGTTTCTTCTTTTTTAGCTTCTGCAACTTTTTTAGCTTCATCTTTTTTAGCCTTTTTTTCTGCTTTTTTCTTTTTAGCTGCTATTTTCTTATCATCAATTTTTAAATTTAAAAATCTAATAATATTTTCATCAATTTTTAAATTTCTTTCAAACTCAGAAATAAATTCTGGATCTGCTTCAAAATTAAAAACTTGTTCATAAGCTGCATTATGACCTTTAACTTCAAAAGGTGTTTTTTTAGTTTTTTCTAAGCTATTTTTAGCTTCTACTTCTCCACCATTTGATTTAATAAGTTCTAAAAATTTGTTTGAAACTTCTAAAGCTTGTGTTGGTTCTAAAGTTGGCTTTATTAGAACATATGCTTCATATTTTCTCATTTTTTACCTCCTTATGGTTATATAGCCTATACTTATCTAATAATCACTTATTAAAAATTATTATCATTATAAGCAAGGAGCAATTTAACTTGCTTTATATATCTTAAAACAATTTTTCAATTTTGTCAAACAATAAGCTCCTAATTTTGTATGTTTTTATATATTTTTTCTAGGTATTACATTATGTTTTTTTTCATCATAATCTACATATATCTTTTTTCCATTTTCATCTATAGTAAAATATGTACTCTTATCTGCAAGATCTGTAAAAACTATACCATTTAAATGGTCAATCTCATGAAGTAACGCTTGTGCAAGTAATCCTTTGGCGTGTATTGTAATTTCTTTTCCTTCCCTATTTAATCCTTTAACTGTTGCTTCTTCATATCTATCTACTTCTGCATATAAATTTGGAAAACTTAAACAACCTTCATCAACTACTACTTCTTTTTTTGTTTTTAAGATTTCAGGATTTACTAAAGCTACTTTTTCTCCTTCTTCACCTGTGTCTATAGTAATTACTCTTTTTAATATACCTACCTGTGGTGCTGCAAGCCCCACACCATTTTCCTTATACATGGTTTCAAACATATCATCTATTAATTCTACTATCTTTTCATCGACTACTTCTACATGTCTTGCCTTCTTATGTAAAAGTGGGTCTGTATCGTATCTTAATTTTCTTATCGCCATTTTTACTCCTTAATATATATATATTTTAACATATTTTAATTAAAAAAGAAATATCTTCTAGATGCATAACTTATTTAAGCTAATCTATCTAAAAAATATTTCTATTATATACTAATAATTACTTATTAGTCTTTAGGTACATAATGATGTACCCTGCATCTTGCTTCATATAGCTCACTATCACCTACTTGTATTGTTGGTGAATCATAATGAGCAGGTTTTCCTTCAATTATTCTTTGACTTCTTGTGGCAGGTTGTGCACATATTGTACAAACTGCTTTTAGCTTATTTACGATTTCTGCTCTTGCCATTAACTTTGCAACAATTGGAAATGGTTCTCCACGAAAGTCCATATCTAACCCAGCAAGTAATACCTTTATTCCATCATCCGCTAGTTTTTCTGTAACTGCAATTATACTATCATCAAAAAATTGAACTTCGTCTATTGCAACAACCGTTGGATTTTCTTCTTGCTTTTCAATAATTTCATAAATCTCTTTGCCACAAGTTATCGGATAAGCTTTAATTTTCTTGCCATTTCTTGATTCTATTTCAGTATATCCACTCATACTATCTTTTTTAGGTTTAAAAATTAAAACTTTCTTTTTGGCAATAATGAATGTATTAATGTTTTTAATTAAATCTTCACTCTTACCACTAAACATTGGTCCTACTATCATCTCTATATATCCAGAATCTGGTCTATAGTCTACCATAAAGCACTCCTTTCAAAATTAATTAACATTGATATTATTAACTGCTTTTCTTTATATATAGGCTCTTTAACATTTAGCTGGGATAGGTAATAATATAACTATCCTAGCTTTTTTAAATTTATGAAAAAAAGCATAAAAAAATAGTTCAATGTTCCAAATATTACTATATAATAGTAATTGCAAAACGAAAGGAACATTAAACTATGAATGATTATATAAGAAAAAATATAAAAATTGAAGACCCTAACGTAAAAGTTTCACAAAATCCATTTAAGGAATCTGATTATACAAAATTTAAAGAGTTTTTAAAGAAGAATAATTTAAAAGAAAGCAATGTACTTGTTTGCTATGGTGAGCTAACATATGACCCTCCTTTTTGTCATATGTGTGGCGTTAAAAATGAGCATACCATTGTAAAGGATGGCTTTGAAGTAAGTGTTATTCAAGTAAATAAGAATGAATATATGGTATTAAGAAAACAAAGATTTAAGTGTAAAGAATGTGGTTCTACGTTTGTAGCTAAAACTAACTTTGTACAAGAAAAAAATCGGATTTCTTTCCCATATTTGATGGAAGCAGTATTAATGCTTAAAAGGAAAATGTCAATGAAAGATATTGGCGAAATGCTTAATGTAAGTACAATGTATGTAGCAAGGCTTTTAAGTAAGTTTAAGAAAGCTTTTAAGCCTAATTACAACTACTTACCACCTGTAATTAGTATAGATGAATTTAAGAGTACTAGAGATGCTGATGGTGCAATGTCTTTCATTATGGTAAATGCAGAAACTGGTGAAGTATTAGATATAGTAGAAGATAGAAGATTAGAAACATTACAAGAGTACTTTGGTAGATATAGTAAGAAAGTAAGGAATAATGTTAAGTTTGTTGTAATGGATATGTATGAGCCATACATGCAATTAACTAAAAAGATGTTTAAGAATGCAGAAATAATAATAGATAAATTTCATGTTGTACAGCTAGTAAATAGAAGCTTTAATAAAACTAGAATAACATTAATGAAAAAGTATAACACTAAAAGCTTAGAATACAAATTACTTAAGAATAATTGGAAACTACTGCTAACACCATATGAAAACGTTAAAACAAATAAGCCAAGGTACAACAGGAACTTAAGAAGATATATAACACAATATGAACTGCTGATGAAAATACTAGAAATAGACGAAGAATTAGAATATGCATACTACTTCTACCAAGATATATACAAAGGAATGAACGATAAAGATATGGACAGAATAACCAATGCACTAAATACAGTTAAAATAGAAAAGTTATCAGAGTATATGGTAACATCAGTGAAAACACTTAAAAAGAATATACAAGGAATAGCTAATGCATTAAAATATAACTACACTAATGGCAAAGTAGAAGGTACAAACAACAAGATAAAGGTAATGAAAAGAGTAGCTTTTGGATACAGACGATTTGATATCTTAAGGACAAGAATACTACTTAGTCAATATATAACAGAAACAAATATTAAAAAAATAGCAGCTTAGATTTTACTCTAAACTGCCTGTACTTTTACATTTTTATGGTAATATTAACATTGTATTACTTTTATCCCAGCTAAATGTTAAAGAACC